>Ga0187892_10012399_pt1 | contig 10140 bp, 5 predicted proteins | sample MA1701073metaG_FD_139345 | JGI IMG/M metagenome (GOLD analysis project Ga0187892, IMG submission 139345) | Bio-ooze microbial communities from a basaltic lava cave in the Kipuka Kanohina Cave System on the Island of Hawaii, USA - MA170107-3 metaG ...
ACTTCAACAACCTCGCGAACCAGGCCGGTGTTCACGGCGTGGCCAAGCCGGCAAGGCAGTTCCACTTCATCGGCTGGAACGGCCGCCGCGCACCCCTGGGCGATGCACGCGTGCGCCGTGCGCTGGCCATGGCAATCGACCGCGGCGAAATCCTGCAGCTGCTCCGCGGCGGTCACGGTGAACTGGGGGCCGGACCCGTCGCTCCATTTCACTGGGCCTATCCCGATACGATCCGGCCGTTGCCGTTTGACACGGCCGCGGCGCGCGCGCTGCTGGCCGAAGCCGGACTCCGCGACGCCAATGGCGATGGCAAACTCGAAAAGCGTGATGGACAGCCGTTCACCATCGAGCTGAAGATCCAGGCGAACAACGCGTTCAATCGCGACGTCGCGCAGATGGTCCAGGCGGACCTGGCCGCCGTCGGCGTCACGCTGACGATCCAGCCCACCGAATGGATCACGCTGATCGGGGACATCTCCTCGCAGGCCAGAAACTTCGATGCCGTGCTCATGGGCTGGAACGCTGACTTCCGCATCAACGTCCGCGACCTGTTCCATTCCGCGGCCAGAAGCGGAGACTTCCAGCTCGCTTCCTACGGCAATCCGCGCGCCGATGCGTTGATCGACTCGCTCGCCATCGTCACCGACAGGAGCGCCGCCGCTCCCCTCTACGCGCGACTCCAGGCCATTCTGCGCGACGAGCAGCCGTGGACCCTGATGTACTACGTGCCCAACCTGTACGGCATGCGCGAGCGTGTCCGCGGCTCTGTCATGGACGTCCGCGGCGCGTTCGTGAACCTGCCCGAGTGGTGGCTGGCCGACGCGCGCTGACGCGTCGCCCGGAACATTCGCGTCCGCTCACCTCGCGAGCCGTGGCCGGGCCGGAGCCGCGGCTTCGGCAAAGTGAGCCGCATGTCCTCGAGTGCCATCCGCGGCGCACCCCTTCGTACTATATTTCTGCGAGCCCAGGCCCCCAGCAGTACCTGCCCTGAACGACGGAGTCCGCCATGCGCAACAGCGTGCCGAGCATTCCGCCCCCGGTCCTCTACTCGTGGCGCTTCGCGGCTGCGCTCCCTCTATCGCTCGCGCTGGCATGCGAAGGCGGCTCGGGCGCCTACGATGTGGAGCGGCTTCCGCGGCTGACCGCTGCGGAAGAACAGCGCGTGGGCAGCAAGGACGATCCGGACGTGGGATTCTCCAGCGTTGCGGGGCTCGACATCGACCGGGACGGCAATCTGTACGTTGGAGAAGGTGAGGACGCGGAAATCCGGGTGTACAGTCCCGGCGGCGTGCTGGTGCGGCGGATCGGACGCGAAGGCGAGGGCCCGGGTGAGTTCCGCTGGTCACCGAGATTCGGCGTGGTGAATGACACCGTCTGGGCCTTCGATCACGGGCTTCGGCGGATCACGCTCTTCAGTCGCGCTGGAGTTGTTCTGTCGACGGGGCAGGTCACGCCTGTGCGCATTCCGACGCCCACCTGCTATGGCTACGTGCTGCCGGAATCGATGCTGCCGGACGGCCGGTTCACGAGCCGGCTCGGCTCGATTCAATGCAGCCGCGATGATCCGCCACCGGGTGTCCAGCCAGGAGACAGCATGCCGGTGCCACGGGTGCTGTTCGACGCGACGGGTGCTGTGGTGGACACAATCGGCTGGGACGCGTCGCCGGATCCGCGGATGGTCGCGCCGCCCGGCGCCAGCCGCGAGCGGTTCCAGTTCATCCAGGTTGGTGCGCGCCGCCTGCTCGTGCCGGATCCACCGACGGATGCACCTGTGTGGATCCCCGTTCCCGATGGCACGATCATGATCGATGCGCCGGTGGCGACGGATCCTGCACGCGGCACGTTCAGCATCACCCGCGTGGGCATCGGCCGGGATACGCTGTATCGACGGGAATACGTGTACCGTCCGGTGGCGTACACGGCGGAAGAGCTGGACGCGATCGCGCTGGCGGGCTCGCGCGGATTCGGTCCGACCGGCGAAGCGCAGGCAGGGGGCGAAGCGGCGCCGCCGGCGGACGCGGCGGCGGCGCGAGCGCTTCGCGCGGCCATGAAGTTCCCGCAGTTCCGGCCATGGATCTGGTACGTTCAGCGCGATGACGACGGACGGCTATGGATTCTGCGCGATGACGCGGACGAAACGCAGGAGGCGTGGCTGCTGTTCGATGCGGCGGGTCTGCCACTTGGCCATCTCGAGATCGCGGGCCGCCCGACGTTCCGGTGGAGCCGGGGTGACACGCTCTGGGCGGTGCAGCTCGACGACGTCGACGTGCCGTGGCTTGTGCGCTACCGGCTTCGCGGACTTCCGGGCGGCCGTTGAGTCACGCACGATCGCCCGGTGGAGACTGACCTGTGGCTAGGCTGCCGCGAACGAGCTGGAGGTGGGCAGGCGCAGGACGCCGCCGCGGTTCACGGGTTGCTCGAGGATGACGCGGCGGAAGATGCCGAAGATGCGCGGATCGAGGCCGGTGCCGGCATCGCGTTCCATGATGCGAAGCGCTTCGTGCATGGGCAGCGCCGGCCGGTAGCTGCGCGCGGTGGTGAGCGCGTCATAGACATCGGCCACGCACAGGATGCGCGCGACCAGCGGAATCGCCTCGCCGGCCAATCCGTCCGGATAGCCCTTGCCGTCCCAGCGCTCGTGGTGGTTGCGGACCAGAGGGCGAATGTCATAGGGGAAATTGAGCGGTGCGATCATCTCATCGCCTGCCGCGGTGTGACTCTTCATGACATCGAACTCTTCGGGGCTGAGCCGGCCCGGCTTGTTCAGGATCTCGGCGGGCACGGCGATCTTGCCGACGTCGTGGAGGAAGCCGCCCATTCGGATCCAGGTGAGATCGCGGCCCTGGAAACCGAGTGACGCGGCGAGCATGCAGGCGTAGTCCGCCACGCGCTCGCAGTGACCGGCCGTATAGCGATCCTTGGATTCGATGGATTCGCCCCACGCCTTGACCACCTTGAGGAACGTGTCCTCGAGGCGATCGAGGCGACCATCGACGTCGAGCAGCTCGGCGCGCGCGCGGAGATCGGTGAAGAGGCGGTGCGCGCGGTTCAGCCGCTCGAGTGCGTGGCGATTGTCGCCCACGGCCAGGTGCAGGAGCGCGGCCTCGTTCTGTGCCTCGGCCTCGAGCAGCCGGTCCTCGCAGCTGGTCGCAAGCTCGATGGCGTGGCGCAGATGGGTTTCCGAGAGACCCGGCTTGTTCATCTCGCGGAACAGCGCACCATAGAACTTGTACGCTTCGCCGAGCCCGCTCTGCGAGCCCATGCGGCTGAACACCTCGAACGCGCGGTCGCAGCAGTCGCGGGCCTCCTCGTAGCTGGCGCGCTTCAGGTGCAGCTCCGCGCGATTCAGCTCGACCGTGCCCAGCAGGTGCGTGTCGCGCAGACGATCCGCCAGCTCGAACGCTTCATCGAACGCGCGCGTCGCATTGCTCCACTGGCCCAGATCGACGTGCGCCATGCCCATGTTGTTGAGCACGAGCGCGGCCGCCATCTCATCGTCCAGACGGCGAAAGCGCCGTAGCGCGGAACGGTAGTGCTCCAGCGCCATGTCGAAGCTGCCCTTGGTGTTCGCCAGCGTTCCCACGTTTTGCGCGATCATCGCCGCCAGGCGATCATCCTCCGCATCCTGCGCGAGCGCGGAGGCGCGCGTATACAACTGCTCCGCGGCGTCGACCTGGCCGCGGAACTGGCTCACAATGGCCAGGCAGTTCAATGCGGACGCAATGTGGTAGGGCAGCTCGGCCGCTTCAGCGACCGCCAGGCTGGCTTCGTACAGCTCCGTTGCGTTCTCCAGATCGCCACGGTTGCGGAACACCGTGCCGATCCAGCGCAGCAGCTCGGCCGCGCGGACTGGACCATCGGCCGGCCGCAGACGCAGGAACGCCGCGTCGAACGCGCGGCGAGCTTCCTCCCACTCGCCGGCGCGTTCCGCGGCCTTGCCCTGCTCGATCAGCTCGTCCAGCGTGGCCGGCTTCGACTCAAGGCCCGCACCACGCCACTCGATTCCGATCATGCCACCCGGTTTCGGTCCGTCAGTTCGACGCCATCGCGTACTTCGAGAAGTGGTCGAGCTGCGCCCGTACCACCTTGCGCTGCTTGTCGACGGTCGTCGGCAGAATCTCGTACTTGCCGTTGTCCAGCAGCCGGACAATGACCAGCCTGTCCGGGTTCGTGACGTTCGTCGCGCGCGCGTACGACAGCTCGAGCGTTACCGGCTTCTCGAACAGCCCCAGCAGGCGAAGCACGCCACTCAGCAGATTGCCGGCAAACGCGTGCAGATCGATGTCGATCGCAGACGTCGCCGGCGTGTACGCCGTGAACAGCGTCAGCTGCAGGACCGCCCCGCGCGGCACCCGCACCGCGTGCGTGTCCAGGCTCAGTACGCCACCCAGAATGCCGATCAGCTCCGCGGCAAATCGCGGCCCCTGGCTCGGCGTCTCCGTGATCCACACCAGATTCGACGTCGCCGGTCGCGGCGATGTCGGCGAAAGGTCCGGCAGCCGGAGCAAATCTGCGGACTGGGGCTCGAGCGGCATGCTCGAGGACGCGTGATCGCAGCTCAGGACGAGCAGGATCGCGAAAGCCGCGGCGATCGCGCGAGGAAGCGGCCAGCGTCGGCGCATACCATCACCTCTTCGAATCGAGTACATCAGGGCACACCCCATGATCCGGGGGTGCCATTCTACCGGCAGGAGTCGGACCCGCACGGGACGTATTCGCTAAGTGCCTATGAAAAAACGACTTGCTTACCCGGAAAAGAAGTGTGCCAGGCGAGAACTCCTTGCACAGTGCAAAAAGCGACCCCGGTTTCATGGTGGATCGCAAAACGGTGGGTCTGGCAAACCGCAAAAAGAGGTGCGTCTCCGACAGGGGTCGCGCTGTTCACGGGATTGTATACTCCCGGCGGCCGGGATGCCCCCGTATCTTGGAGCGGTTGGCTCCCTGGAAGACAGGTACCGCTCGACGGAGATCGGAAACATGCGCACATCTTCATGGTCCATCGGTGCAGCGGCAGGCGTGTTGTTGCTGGCAGGAGCAGCGGCCGGCACGACGGCGCAGGAGACGCGGGTGCAGCGCGCGAACTGGGCGCTGGCGGAACGGTTCAGCGAGGACCGTGTCCGGCAGGTCGTGTTCAGCACGAACGTACAGACACGGTTTCTGGGCGAGAGTGACTCGCTCTGGTACCAGTGGCGGGACAGCAAAGGATCGACGTTCTGGCTGGTAGTGCCGCAGACGCGGACGAAGCGGCCGCTGTTCGATCACACGAAGATGGCGGCGCAGCTCTCGACGCTGCACAAGAAGCCGTATGATGCGTTCAGCCTGCCGTTCACGAACGTGGCCTTCACGGAGGACCGGAAGGGATTCCGGTTCAACGTGGACAGCGCACGCTACGAGTGGACGCTGGCGACGGAGATGCTTAGGCACATCGGCCGGGCGCAGCGCGATTCAGCGGAGGGCGGCGGCGGCCGGCGCGGCGGTGGCGGAGGCGGCGGCTTCGGCTTCGGCGGCCAGAACCAGGACTTCCGCAACTTCTCGCCGGACAGCACGGCGTTCGCGTTTGCGCGGGATCACAACCTGTTCGTGGTGGATGTGGCCACACGGGACACGATTCAGCTGACGACGGATGGCGTGCAGTATTACAGCTTTGGCGCGCGCGACACGACGCAGCAGCAGCAACAGCAGCAGGACGACGAGCTGCAGGATGAGCAGCAGCGGCAGGAGCAGCAGCGGCGAGCGCGGGATCCGCGCGTGCGCGCACAGGTCACGTGGTCTCCGGATTCGCGAGCGTTCACGGTGCAGCGCCAGGACCAGCGGAAAGTCAAGGATCTGTATCTGGTGAATGTCCTGGCGAATCCGCGGCCGACGCTGATGTCCTACCGGTACGCGATGCCGGGCGAGGAGGATGTGGCGCAGCAGGAGCTGTATTCGTTCCGGCGCGGCGCGCGGCAGTTGGCGAAGCTGCCGGTCGAGAAGTGGAAGGACCAGCGGCTGTTCAACGTGCACTGGCCGGTGGGCTCGGATCGGCTGCGGCTGGTGCGGCGGGACCGGCTGCAGCGCAACCTCGAGCTGATCGAGGTGGCATTGCCGTCGAACGAGATCAAGGTCCTGCTCACGGAGTCCGTGGAGAACGCCAACCTCGAAATGGGCAACGGCATCCGCTACGTGAAGGCGGGCAGTGACTTCATCTGGTGGTCGGAGCGCACGGGATGGGGCCACTTCTACCTGTATGATCACAACGGCACGCTGAAGCGGCCGCTGACGTCGGGCGAGTGGAGAGCGGATGGCATCCTCGCGGTGGATTCCGTGCGGCGCGTCCTCTGGTTCGGTGGCTACGGCCGTGAGGCGGGCGAGAATCCGTACTACCGTCACACGTATCGCACGGCGCTCGACGGTCCGGGTGCGCTTACCCTGCTGGATCCCGGCGAAACGGATCACGCCTCGCAGATGTCGCCAACGCAGCGGTTCGTTGTCGACAACTCGTCACGGCCGGATGTTCCGCCCAAGGCGGTGCTGCGCGATGCGACGACGGGCGCCGTGGTGCAGGAACTGGCGGAGATGGATCTCACGCGGCTGAAGGAGCTGGGGTGGAAGCCGCCGGAGCGCTTTGTGGTGAAGGCGGCCGACGGTGTGACGGATATCTACGGCAACATTTTCGTGCCGTTCGATCTCGATCCGACGAAGAAGTACCCGATCATTGCGAGCGTGTATCCCGGCCCGCAGACCGAGCAGGTGAACAGCACGTTTTCGGCGAACGCGGTGCAGCAGCGGCTTGCGCAGCTGGGCTTTGTCGTGATCCAGATCGGCAACCGCGGCGGTAATCCGCGCCGCTCGAACGCGTACCAGCACTACAGCTACTACAACCTCCGGGACTACGGCCTTGCGGACAAGAAGGCGGGTATCGAGCAGCTCGCCGCGCGGTATCCGTTCATCGATATCGATCGCGTCGGCATCTACGGCCACTCGGGCGGCGGCTTCATGACCGCGGCCGCGATGTTGCTGCCGCCGTACAACGACTTCTTCAAGGTGGGTGTGTCCTCCGCCGGCAACCACGACAACAACGTCTACAACCAGAACTGGAGCGAGCAGTACCACGGGCTGCGTGAAGTCACGGCACCGAAGCGGACGACGGCTGCCGGCATCAGCAGCGATGGCCAGAACGCGCAGGAGCAGGAAACCGAGACGAAATTCGAGATCCACATTCCCACGAATGCGGAGATCGCGCAGAACCTGAAGGGCCGCCTGCTGCTGGTGCATGGCGACATGGACAACAACGTGCACCCGGCAGGCACGATCCGTCTGATGGATGCGCTGATCAAGGCGAACAAGCGATTCGATTTCATGCTGATGCCGGGCAAGGCGCACGGCTTTGCCGACTATCAGCCGTACTTTACGCGCATGATGTTCGAGTACTTCTCGGAGCATCTGATCGGCGACTACTACCGGGCGGACGCCATCATCCGGTAGCCGCTCGGCGTTACTCCGGCGAGGGAGTTCACCGCCGAGGACGCGGAGCACGCGAAGAAACAGAAGAGGCGTCGGGTGAAAGCCCGGCGCCTCTTACTGTTGGGGCCTGTACAGGAGCGCGGTCAGGTCACGGTGATTGTTGCGACCATGTTGGGGTGAGGCTTGCAGTGGTACGGGAAAGCGCCGGGTGCATCGAACGGACGGCTGTAGTTGCCGACGCCTTCCGGCGCGAGCAGCGGCGAATCCCAGACGCCGGAGTCTGATGTAGCAGTGTGCGCGTTGCCGGCGCCGGCATTCTCGCAGTTGATCCACCACACGGTGGTCCCGCGCGGCACGCTCAGCTGGGCGGGCGAGAACTGGAAGTTGCGGATGCGGACGACTCGCGCGTTGACCGGTGGCGCCGGCGCATTGTCGTTGCAGCTCACGAACTCGGGCGCGGGTGCCGTGACATCGCCCTTCTCCGAGAAACATCCCCAGGCGAAGGATGTCGAAGCCAACCCCCAGCACAGCGCCCTGCATCGACTCATCATGACCCCCTCATGACCCACGTGTCGGACCGCGCGTGGAGCCGAGCTGGCGATCCGCGCGGTTCCGACCGGAACGGAATGCCGATATCGGCCTTTCTGGAACGCTCGAATGGGGTGGATCCGTGTCGGCTCGCGGCGGGCGCCTCAGCGAGTTCGCGGCCTGGGCCGGGGCGGCGCGTCCCGGCTGGCCGAGGTGGCCGTGCTCGAGTCCTGCGCGGCCGCGGCACTGGCGCGGCTGGAATCGGGCGCTGGCTCCGCGACGCGGGTCGAGTCGGGCAGTGGCTGGCCGGTCCGCGAATCCGCGGGCATGGGCGGATCGGCAATCGGAGTCTGCCAGTTCCAGTCCGGATACTTGCCATGCGCAATGAGGAGGCGGGGCGTGGCCCATCCGCGGAACGGTTTGCCGTACTTGCGGTCGAGGTAGAAGTTGATGGATTCCGCGACATAGCCGGACGGGATGTAGCCGTGCTGGGCGAATTCGATGAAGCTGGTAACGGCGATCTCCAGGTCGCCGCCGGGTGGTCCACCCATGCCGACGAACCAGCCATGGGAGGGGCCGTGCGGGTTCTGGGCGGTGCCGGTCTTGCCGATGAACTCCCAGTCCTTGAGGCGGCTGAGCTGTGCGGTGCCGCCGGGCGCAACGACGCGGCGCATGCCGGCCTCGAGGAACCACACATCGCGGCGATCGAAATGGAACTGGAGCGTATCCGTGGCTGGGTTGATACGCATTGCGAATCGAGGCGCCGGCACGCGGCCATCGGGGCGCGCGAGCGTGGCGTAGATGTGCGCGAGCTTGAGCGCGGTCATGACGATCGGCCCCTGGCCGATAGCCATGGAAATGACCTCACCGTCCTGCGCGGAGTAGCCGAAGCGGCGTCTCCAGTAGTCGCGGTTCTCGGGGAAGGTGGGCCGGATCTCGGTCGGAATGTCGACGCCGGTCCGGTTGCCGAACCCGAGGCGGGTGCCGAGCTCGAGGAACCGATCGAGCCCGATTTTCAGCCCGACCTGATAGAAATAGACATTGCAGGAGTTCTTGATGGCATCGATGAGCGCGAGTCTGCCGTGTCCTCGCGGTTCCCAGCACTGGCGCCACTGCCCGCCATAGAACATGCCGCCGCCGCAGGAGATGGGCATGAACTCCTCGGGGTCGATTGCACCCAGGTCGAGCGCCATTGCGGCAACGGCGAGCTTCCACGTGGAAGCCGCGGGCTGGCCGGAACCGCCGGCCCGGTCGAGCAGTGGCTTGGCCGGATCGTTCAGCAGCTGGCTGTAATAGGACGGGCTGACGCCGCCAATGAATCGATTGGGGTCGAACGACGGGTTGCTGTAGTATGCGAGGATGCCACCGGTCCTGGGATCGAGTGCGATGAGCGCGCCGGTTGAATCCTGGGGAAAGATGTGGGCGACGAATTCCTGCAAGTCGAGATCGAGGTTGAGCTGGAGATCGCGGCCTGGCACGGCGGGCGTGCCGAATTCCTGGGGCAGCCATTGCTTGATGCGGCCGCGCGCGTCGATCTCGAGGTATCGCACGCCGGGCCGGCCGCCCAGCCACTGCTCATACTGTCGCTCGAGTCCGGCCTTGCCGATCCAGCGGCCCTGCTCGTAGCCGGCAAACTCCGGCTGCGCGAGGTCACGCTCGTCGATTTCCGCGATGTAGCCAATGAAGTGGGCAACCGCCGGACCTGCGGGATAGTGGCGCTTGGGATACTCCTGCACGAGCACTTCGGGGAAATCGAAGCGCCGCTCCTCGAGGCGCGCCACGGCCTCGGGACTGGCGTCGCGGGTGACTTCCATGGGGAGGTGCGGCGCGCGCGAGAAGCGACGGAACGCGATCGCGATGGTGCTGCTGTCGAGCCCGAGCACAGGTGTCAGCCGCTCGACCTGCTGGCGCAGCGTGTCCATGGGCGCCGGCATGAGCAGAATCTGGTAGCCGACGATATTCTCAGCGATGATGCGTCCGTGCCGGTCATAGATCGTGCCGCGCGGCGCACGGACGACCACAGGCCGCATCCGGTTCTGGCGCGCCTGCAGCGCGAACTGTTCGCCACTCGCGATCTGGAGCCGGTATAGCGGGATGAGCAGGAACGCGATCAGCAGGATGACCACCACGCGGGCGCCTGTGCCGCGACGCAGACGTTGCGATCTGGAC
>Ga0187892_10012401_pt1 | contig 10139 bp, 7 predicted proteins | sample MA1701073metaG_FD_139345 | JGI IMG/M metagenome (GOLD analysis project Ga0187892, IMG submission 139345) | Bio-ooze microbial communities from a basaltic lava cave in the Kipuka Kanohina Cave System on the Island of Hawaii, USA - MA170107-3 metaG ...
ACAATCATCTCCGTGGCAACGCTCAACAGGGTAAAGAACATCGTGTGAGCGACGGCCTCCCAGAAGCGTGCGTCGGTAAGTGCTTCGGTGTAATTCATGAACCAGATGAAAGGTTGGCCACGCCACGGCATGCGCAGGTCGTGGACGTGAAACGAATCCCAGACCGTCCAAAACAGAGGGAAGAAGGCGATCAACACAATCGTGCCCAGCGCTGGCAATACTAGAAGCCATGCCAATTGCTGCTCTCTCCGCCCCAGCGTGGATGTCTTCCTAATGCCTCGGTTCATTGCCCGTTCCCGACGCCAGACCGACCTTGTCAAGGAGTTCTCGCATTGCTCTGGCCGCATCCGCAAGAGCGTCTGCAGGTTCCTGCTGTCGTGTCAGGGCACGATGTAGTCGAATCTGCAAAATCTCTGAGAGTTCCGCGTATACCGGCGTGATCGGGCGCGGTATCGCTCGCTCGATCACCCGACGTACCTGTTCAGGTGGAACCGCCAGCGCGTCAGTAAGAGCGTTGTCTTGGTATAAGGTGACACGTGGTGGGTACTGGCCAACGAATTGGGCACGCTCACGCATCTGTTCCGGTTGCAGGAGATATGCAATGACCGCGTACGCAGCGTGGGGATAGTCGCTGTTTGCGTTGATAGCGAGTTGCGATCCCCCCAACGCTGCCGTCGATGAGCCGCCCGGCGACGCAGGCAGAGGGGCAACCGCGAACTTGCCGGCCACCTGTGACTCGGCACGATCGTGCAAGAGGGCGGCCGCGTATGGCCAATTCCGCATGAAAACAGCCTGTCCATTCTGGAACGCAAAGCGCGTCTGCTCTTCCTGCCAGGTGAGCGCAGCCTGGGGGACGACACCACTCCGATAGATAGAGTCTCGCATGTAGGTGAGGGCGCGGACTGCAGGGGTTGCAGCAACCACCACACGGCCAGTGTCGTCAAAGATGTGCCCACCAAACCCACCGAGGTGCTCGAGAAAGACGGTGACCAACCCTTCGTAGCGGGCTCCCTGCCAGACGAAACCAAACGGGAGTCCAGTCCGTGTCCGTGCTTCGGTCGCTTGACGAGCAAGTTCGGCGAAGCTCAGGGGTGGATGGTCGAGCAAATCCGTACGCCAGTAGAGCATCCCCACATCAACAAACCATGGGAGTGCGTAGAGCTTTCCTTCCCAGCGGTTGGCGGCAACCGTGACCGGAAAGAAACTGGCGAGGTCAGGAGCAAACGAATCGAGAGGCAAGAGCCAGCCCGCCGCCGCAAACTCTGCTGTCCAGATGATGTCTAGCTGCAAAATATCAGGATCGTCCGCACCCGCGTTGAGCCACTGCACATAGAGCTGATGGCGCTGGTCAGCCGCGTCCGGGGTGGTGCGCTGGACCACGGTAATCTCCGGGTGATCCGCCATAAAGCGAGTAAGCTGGCGGCGGAGCACATCCGCCTCAGCGCCTACTGCACTCCCTGGGAAAGTGATGACAGTGCCTTGTTGCAGCTCGTTACGGCACGCAACTGTACAGCACGCCATGAAAGCGACTGTAGCTAAGACTGTCGGGCGCATGCGTACCTCCTCGAATGAAAGCTACCATCCAGAAGCTGAAGCACCGATCTTTTGCGGCGTTCATCTTTCTCTCCCCTGTCGTGCGGACAATAGCTTATGAGCACAAGGCATACCAGACAGCACAAGCACACCGTCATTAGGGAGGAAAGAATCCCAGCCGAGCTGCGAACTCATCACAAACATCTGGACGCATTTGTACGCATCCAGTGCTTTGGCGGCTGCCCTCATTCGAGTCGGCGGGTGTACGAGTTTTGCAACGCTGAGACAGATTTCGTCTCGTTCTTAGGACGAGACAGCATTAAAAACGTGCGAAATCGCAGGAGTCATCTCTATCATTATCACACCCTTTGCCTGGCCTCTCTCTTGCTCCTCGTGTTTCCAAAGGTGTCTTATGAAGCACGCAAATCAGTTGCGCTGTGACCCTAGTCACAATAACCCGTCACCATGTCAATCGCCTAGTCTGGTCTGGTCTTCGGTTCGCGATGAAAAATCATTCTCCGATGAGAACATGAGACTCCCCATAACGGAGTCCCCCGAGAATGGCTGGAACATAAGGCCAGCAATATCATTAGTAGTAACAGATAGTGATCAGATATTGATTGCCCAATTCTGTGCTGGAAACAAAGAGGCCTTCGAGCAACTTGTCCTTCGGCATAAAGATCGGGTGTATACGCTTGCGTATCGTATCCTCGGAGATCACGGTGAAGCGGAAGATGCCGCTCAGGAGACGTTTCTGCGTGCCTATGAGCGTCTCGCAGATTTTCGCGGCGAGGCGCGATTTTCTACCTGGCTGTATCGCATCTGCTACAACTTGTGCGTTAACCGTTTCCAGAGAAAAAACAGAGACACAAGCAATGATCCTGCACCTGAGGCAACACCAAACTTGACTATTGGGTCATGTGACCATTTGTTAGCTAAGGAACAACAGCAGATGCTGAATTGGGCCCTGTCTCGTTTGAAAGCAGAATTGCGTGAGGTCGTGCTGTTATACCACACAGACCATTTGTCGTATGACGAAATCGCCGGCATCTTGGGACATCCCATCGGTACGGTGCGGTCTCGTTTACATCGCGGGCGAGGAGAGCTGAAGGCAATTTTACGGCCGTACTTTGCAGAGGCCTAGTCAAGAACTTTTTTCTGCGCCTGCTGTCTAAAAGACTATCTCAACGAGCAAAGGAGAAAATAATGTCTCGACTTCGCTCGCCGCCGTCACACTCTGAATCTTTGTGAATAACAAATTGAATGTATCACAAACAGTTTTTGTGATGATAAGGAGAGAAAGATGAACAAGATCGGCACTTTCACAGTAGCAGCGTCAATTGTCAGCCTCCTGCTCGCTCCGGCAGCTTTTGCTGGGCAAGAGCTAGACTCTAGGAAAGAAACTGGATCACCACAAACTCACCAGCACGCTCCTGCATCTCCAGCGCAGAAAGACCAAGAGGCGCTGAAGCCTTCGGCACCAACAGGGCTGACGGCACAGCCGATGCCGGAGGGGAAGGGGCAACTCTTTAAGGCCAGTAAACTGATTGGCTACAGCGTGAAGAATAACCAAGGGGAAGAGCTTGGAGAGATCGAGGAATTAGTGATTAATCGCCAGGACGGACGGATTGCGTATGCCGTACTGTCCTTCGGAGGCTTCTTGGGAATGGGCGACAAGCTCTTTGCGATTCCGTGGGAGTCGCTGACGCTGATGCCGGAGGAGCAGAGTTTCTCCCTCGATGTCAATAAAGAGAAACTGGCAGAGACTCCTGGCCTCGACGACACGAACTGGCCGGATACGGTCACCCGTAAGTAGGGGGTGACCGTGTATCAACACTACGATCAGAAACCGTACTGGGAGTAATAACCTGACCTGCAAGGCATCAGTATGGAGGGACGGCTCTTACAGGCCGTACCTCTGATCGCAAGGAGAAGTTGCGATGAGCAAGAATATGTATCACTTGATGTTAGTAAAATCTTTGAGTGTCGCGATCGCGCTTTTTGTTGGTTGTTTGTTCTGGTCCGCCAGCGCGTGGGCAGCCAACTCCCCTTTGGACATGATCCGCTCCACCACGAATCAAGCGCTTACCGTTCTCGCCGACCCCTCTGGGCGGGGCAAAGAACAGCGGCAACAGCAGATCGAACGAATGTGGGAGATCGTTTTACCCAAATTTGACACCGAGGAGATCGCCCAGCGCTCTCTTGGTGTCCACTGGCAGAAACTCACGGATGACCAGAGGAAAGAATTCGTGCGCTTATATATCCAGTTAGTGAAAAAGAACTACGGGAGCACGCTCGAACGGTACACTACGGACGCCCAGTTCTTCTTTGACCACGAGGACATCGACGGTGACCATGCTGAAGTACATACCCGAATCATGGCTCCCTCCCAAGAGAAACCCTTTTCCGTTGTCTATCGGCTGCATCGAGCGGGAGACGAGTGGCGGATCCATGATGTGGTAGCCGAGAATGTGAGCCTGGTGCAGAACTACCGTAATCAATTCTCTCGTATTATCGCACAGTCTTCCGCCGCAGGACTCCTTGACGCTCTCAAGCGAAAACTCGTAGAGCTTGAGGCAACGTAGAGCGTAAAACGTAAAGAAGAAAACGTGCCCTGAAGACTAGAGAATGACGTAATACGGATCACGGTTGCAAGGAGTACGTTTCCTTTAACACCGTATTGACCAATATCTCGTAGAATTTGTCTGGCTCCTCGGCAGGTGGTGCATGGGCGGAATGTTCAAACCAAATGAGTGTTTTGCCCTTCGGCGCGGTGAGTTCTTGATAATAACGTTGTACGATGAGAGACGGTGCGTAGTAATCATGTCTCCCGGCGAGAAAATACACTGGGACTTCGAGGGTAGGGGCCTGTCGAAAGAGATTCACGCTTTGCAGCTCTTGCCACAAATGTTTGAGCGAGAAGTAGGGACCATGCAACCAGTCGAGTGCATCGCCGAAAGGAATCGCTGCAGAAGATCCGGCGTTGCCAACACTCCCGAGGAGAGAGGTCGGGTATGCGCTAGTGGTTCGCTTCCCACCGCCCAACCGTTGCACCCATTTCCGTTCCACCAGCATCTCTTTGTAGCTCTGATAGGGTGGGGGACCGATAGCAGTCAGTTGTTGTAGCGCTTTGCGATTGTCGGTTTTCGCCGCAGCATCAACGGCAAACTGATATGAAGCTTTCTCGTTTTCTTGCAGATCGACAGCCTGACCGATCCCGACGTAGGCATAAAAGAGTTCAGGATGCCGTGCCACGGTCAGCACTCCCAGAAGAGAACCCCAGGAATGTCCAGCAAGGTAAATTTTTGACGTGCGGAAGCGACTTCTGAGGATCTGTACAAGCTTATGGGTATCGGCGAGAAATTGGGCGATATTCATCGATTCGGCGGGAATATTAGCATGGTACGAGTGGCCGGCCCCGCGTTGGTCCCAATAAACCATCACAAAATGTTTTTGTAATTTGGCGTGCGCATCGACATCACGCACGAACGGAATGATCGGCACCCCAGGGCCACCATGAAGAAAAAGCAGGACGGGATTCGACTCCTTCGCGCCTTGTACGAGGATGGCTTGCTCAATGCCGCCGAGGGGGATGTGCGCAAGAGCGTTAAGGCGAATGCGCGAGATAGCCTGTCGCGATTTTGAGATCGAGTGTCCCATTTCTTGTACGTGATCGGGGGCACTGGCATGGGAGACAAGCAGGGCCATACATAACAGGAACAGTAGTCCGAGGATGTTCTTTTTCATCCGCAACTCTAAGAGCAGTAACGGTATCTTCTCTCGTTATGACATCGTGAGGCAGCCCCTTCGGTATCCTAGACTACGCAAGTATGCAACACCCTGGCACGCTACTGGCATACGTATTCTTGCATTGCGGTGAACACGTTTATCGAGAATGGAACTGACTCAGATCTTCGACGAAGCATGAGCGGTGTTGGTAGGCAGGGTACCAATGTCGTGTGGGTCGATTGAGAGTTTTCTATCCATCACTGAGCGAAATGCCCAGATGCTCCATCTTGCGGTAGAGAGATGAGCGGCTTAACCCTAGGAGTTTGGCGACGCGGGTTCTATCACACGCTGTTTCTTTGAGTATGTTTTCGATATAGCTCTTCTCGTATGCCCGGAGCGCATCTTTCAGCCGGTACCCCGGCGTTGAGTGGAACGTTCCCTGGGGTGCTTCTTCCCCCAGGGGAAGGTCGGCGGGTGTGATCCATTCGCCAGTGCCTAAAATCATGGCACGTTCCAGCACGTTGTCGAGCTCACGCACATTTCCCTTCCACGGTAGGGACATCAGAATCTTCATCGCAGTATTATCGGCACCTTTGTACGATTTTTTCATCTCGGCGTTGTGACGCTGGATCAGATACTCGACAAGGAGCGGGATATCCTCGCGCCGTTCGCGTAAAGTTGGGATGTGGATACCAATAACATTGAGCCGATAGTACAAATCCTCACGAAAGCGACCCGCCTCCACTTCTTTTTTCAGGTCCCGATTGGTGGCTGCGAGAATACGCACATCGACCTGGACCGGGTTGGTCGCACCAACCGGTAACATTTCTTTCGCTTCGATGGCGCGCAATATTTTGACTTGTAGACTGGCAGGCATTTCACCAATCTCGTCCAAAAAGATGGTTCCCGACCGCGCTCGTTGAAAGAGTCCCTCTTGCGCACTGATGGCGCCGGTGAACGCCCCTTTTACATGCCCAAAGAGTTGGCTCTCGAGGAGGTTTTCCGGAATCGCACCGCAGTTGACCGGCAGAAAGATCTTGTCCGCACGCGGGCTCCGCAAATGGACGGCTCGCGCGATAACCTCTTTTCCCACACCACTCTCACCGGTAATGAGGACGGTGGCCGTGGAGGAGGCCACCTTCTCTATCAACGCGTGGATGTCACGCATCGCCTGACTCTGTCCGACCAACTCTGTGGGGTCAGCGCGTTTGTTGACCTCTCGCCGCAGCATTTGGTTTTCCCAGGCGAGATTCTTGTTCTCGATCAGATTGTGAATCTTGCGGAGGACGTCTTCGAAGACGATCGGTTTCAGAATGTAATCTTGAGCGCCGAGTTGCAGAGCTGCAACAGAGGTGTCCACCGTCGCAAAGGCCGTCATGATCAGTACAAAGGTTTGCGGGGCCACTTCGCGCACGCGTCTTAAGACTGTAAGCCCATCGGTGCCAGGCATTTGCAGATCAGTCAACACTACATCAAAGTCGATCGTGTCGATCGCCTCGAGTGCTGCCCGGCCATCGACTGCCTCGTGGATCTGATAGCCTTCCTCTTGCAAAACACGGCAAAGGTTTTTTCGGGATAACGCTTCGTCCTCAGCTACAAGAATAGTTCCCTTCATAGTCATACTCCCTCAGCTCTTCCCACGGATAAAGCCAAATCCCGTGCCAAAACATCAATCGGGAAAAGGTCAAGAAACCGGCGCAATCTTTCGCCCCCTATATCAGAGTGTCCCAGAAATGGGAAAATAGTCCTCATACATCTCAGAATTGGGACACGTACAGAGTAAGTCTTTAACCGTCAGTTATCATCAGTAGTCAGTCAAACAAGGACTGAGGGCTGAGTAAAGACAAAGAGGGAACCGTCCCTAGCTTTACTCAGTCCTCAGCACTTAGTCCTCGTTATTATTCTTCGTCGAGTACTCATAGCTGACCGCTTACCTTGTGGCGGCTCTTTCTAGGGCAGTGCAAACGGCCTTCTTCTTGCTTACCAAGCTGTTTGGCTCCACAATATGAGGCGAAGTTCTTCTGTTGCAGAATCAACGATGCAACCCATACGCCTTCCTGCCTCCTGGCCACACGTCGTCCTGATCGTCAGTGGAGGATTCTGTGTTGCGCTCGGGCTTATGGCGTTGACGGGGTGGTATACACAAAATCTCACACTGATTCGAGTGCTGCCAGTTTCCGCGCCGATGTACTACAACACTGGCCTGGGATTTCTATTGTGCGGTGCGGGGTTGCTCGCCGTGGCGTGCGACTGGGTGTTGCTGGCTCGTGTCGCTGGTGGTTTCGTTGGTGTTCTTGGCCTGGGGACTCTACTTCAGTATTTCTCTGGCGTCGATCTTGGGATCGACCAGCTAGCGATGGCAGATGTTTCCGGGTTTGCCAATCTATACCCTGGACGTATGGCGCCGACGACTGCTGTCTGTTTCATCCTGAGCGGAGCTGCGTTGCTCTTCGTGTATGAGCGGAGGCGGCAAGAAGACTCTGCGGCTGCCCTCGAGAACAAATCCGCTTCTGTCCAGAGGAAAGGGGCCTTCCATGTATCCAAAGCAGCACTCCTCGAACTTCTTGGTGTCATCCTCACGGTGTCGGGCTTAGTGACCTGCGTACTCTACCTCACCGGTGTGATGACTGCCTATGGCTGGGGGCGCGTAGTGAACATGGCTTTACCTGCCGCTGCTGGCTTTGCGGTGCTTGGGGTGGGAGTCCTGACCGTCGCATGGCGCGAAAATCGCGCGGCACTCTTTACGGTGTCTCCCTGGTTGCCGGTTGTGGTTGGTGTGGCTGTCGTTACCGCCACACTGTTGTTGTGCCAAGCGCTACTTGTGCAGGAACATGGGCACATCGAACGCACCATTAAAGCCGTGGCAGCCAACATCCGGAGCGAGATCAACGCACGTATGGACATGCGTATCCTGGCATTGGCGCGTATGGCGCAACGCTGGGAGTACGGAGGAGCACCTCCTCAGGCGCAGTGGGAGACTGAAGCGACACTGACTCTCCATAATTTTCCTGCATATCATGGCATCGCCTGGGTGGACCCGGAGTTCCACGTGCGCTGGTTCGTGTCGCGCGATACCGCTCAAACCGTGGAGACCCTGCAGGTCGCGCTCTTGCCGTATGTCCAGCGGATGCGCGAGGCAGCGCAGCAGCCAGGCTCGGTGACTGTGTTACCGACGATTAATTTTATGCAACATGGAGGGGTCATCGTGCTCGTTCCCCTTCAACAGGGACAGGACTTCGCAGGTTTCATGGTCGGGATCTTTGCCTTGCAGGAATTACTGGGCGACGTTCTCAGGAACGTCGCCCCGGGTTACGCGGTTACTATCTTTGATGATAGGGAGGAAGTCTATCGCCGCGGTGCTGCCGGTGGACTGGACGAAGCGGAATGGGGCCAAGAAACGATTATTGATCCCTATGGCATCACTTGGCGGGCGCGGGTCTGGCCCTTGCCGGAAGAGCTGGCTACGAAGCAGTCGGTCCTCCCCAAAGTAACATTGAGTGTGGGGTTGGCGATGGCCGTGCTGTTGGCATGGATGGTAGCGCTGGCACAAGCCGCGCGACGGCGGGCGCGGGAAACCACTGCTGCCTATGTCGTTCTGTCTGGTGAGATGGCTGGACGCCAGCGTGCCGAGGAGGCACTGCGGAAAGCCCACGCCGAGTTAGAACTCCGGGTGCAGGAACGGACCGCGGCATTGGCACACGCCAATGCCGAACTACAAAGAGAAAATCTGCAACGTCGGCGGGCCGAGGACGCGCTCGCTCGCCAGGCACGGGAATTGGCGCGGTCCAACAGCGAGCTTGAACATTTTGCCCACGTGGCCTCACACGACCTCCAGGAACCGCTGCGAAAGATTCTTGCTTTCGGGGACCGACTCAAGCTCAAGAGCAGTCAGCATCTTAGCGAGCAAAGCCGCGACTACCTGGAGCGCATGCAATCGGCGGCGACTCGAATGCAGACGCTGATTAACGACTTGCTTACGTTCTCGCAAGTAACAACCAAACCTCGGCCTTTTGTGTCGGTTGATCTGTCCGCTGTCGCACGGACGATTGTCTCTGATCTAGAAGTGCGCCTCCAGGAGGTCGGTGGAACTGTCCAGGTTGAGAGTTTGCCAACGATTGACGCGGACCCCGGGCAGATGGGACAATTGCTACAGAACTTGATCGGGAATGCGTTGAAGTTCTACCGCGAGGGCCACCCGCCCGTCGTCAGAGTTTGGGGTGCCCTCCTGGAAGATCCCGAGTACCCTGCTGGGAACGGAAAGAGGAGCTCGCCGCAGTGTCGCCTCTATGTCGAAGACAACGGTATTGGTTTTGACGAAAAGTATCTACCGCAGATCTTTCAGCCGTTTCAACGCTTGTTCGGACGCGGAGAATATGAAGGGACCGGTATGGGTCTGTCGATCTGTCAAAAAATCGTCGAGCGCCATGCTGGAGACATTACAGCTCGGAGTACACCGGGGCAAGGAGCGACCTTTATCGTGACGCTGCCCGTTCAGCAATCCAACAAGGAGACCGCCTGATGGCCGAACGGAGAAGATCAATCACCATCCTGGTTGCGGACGATGATCCGGAAGATCGGATGTTAGTGGCAGAGGCCTTTGCTGAGAATCACCTTGCCAACAGTCTTCGATTTGTCACAAATGGTGAACACCTCATGGACTACCTCTACCGCCGTGGTCAATATGCTGACCCGGCGAGCGCGCCGCGTCCGGGCCTTATTCTGCTGGACCTGAACATGCCCAAGAAAGACGGCCGTCAGGCATTGCAGGAGATCAAAAGTGACCCTCTCCTCCGGCAAATCCCGGTCGTGGTGCTGACGACCTCGCGGGCGGATGAGGATGTCTTCCGCTCGTATGACTTAGGGGTCAGCTCGTTCAT
>Ga0187892_10012402_pt1 | contig 10139 bp, 12 predicted proteins | sample MA1701073metaG_FD_139345 | JGI IMG/M metagenome (GOLD analysis project Ga0187892, IMG submission 139345) | Bio-ooze microbial communities from a basaltic lava cave in the Kipuka Kanohina Cave System on the Island of Hawaii, USA - MA170107-3 metaG ...
CGACATCATTGTTACTTGTGCGAATAGCCTCGATGACCTTACGCAGGGGGATGCTATACCCCAACAGCCGGTTGGGATCGATGTTGACCTGATACTGTTTGACAAACCCGCCGACGCTCGCCACTTCGGCGACGCCGGGCACGCTCTGCAGCCAGTAGCGTAACGACCAGTCCTGAAACGAGCGCAAGTCCGCCAGATTCTGCTGTCCGCTCTCATCTACCAAGGCGTACTGATACACCCAGCCGACGCCAGTCGCATCAGGGCCGAGCGTTGGCGTGACCCCTTCCGGCAGCTTGCCGCTAATTCCCTGCATGTACTCCAGCACCCGACTGCGCGCCCAATAAATGTCCGTGCCATCCTCAAAGATGACATAGACAAACGAGTCGCCGAACATCGACTGTCCACGCACCGCTTTCACCTTCGGTGCGGCGAGTAAAGAAGAAACAATGGGATACGTGATCTGATCCTCAACGAGTTGAGGACTGCGGCCAGGCCATTCACTAAAAACGATCACCTGCGGATCAGAGAGGTCAGGAATGGCGTCAAGGGGGACACGGAACATGGCCCGTATGCCCCAAGCGGTGGCGAAGAACACCAGGAGAAGGACGAGAAAACGGTTACAGGCACTATAGTCGATGAGTTTGTTAATCATAAGTCGGCTTTCAGCGATCAGCTTTCAGCTTTCAGCAAAGCATCCCTCACCCTGTCCCTCTCCCAAAGGGAGAGGGGACCCAAATCACCGGGGCAGTGTTTACTCCCTCTCCCTCCGGGAGAGGGTTGGGGTGAGGGCAATCTGTTATTGCCCTACACTCACTGTGAACCTCTCGCGTGCTTCCACCTGTCCAGATCGTCTGATACTCACCGTGACTCCCCACGGCCCGGCCATGGCGAAGCGCACCGGTGCCTCATAGACACCCGCGCCGGCGTGTGTGGCGTTGGCTTTGTCAATCATCATGCCGGGCATATCCATGGTGTACTCCACACTCACCGCGGCGTCGGTGACGGGCTGGCCCGCGCTGTCTTTCACCTGTACGCGCAGCATGTTGTCCCCGAGCTTGGCCGACTCCGTTGCGGTGGAAACGGTGACAGTCAGCGTGCCGACCTTTTTCTCTGTGGGTTTAGCCTGCGCGGTTTGGGCGCCCATCTCCATGGGGCGGGCGCTTTCCATTTTCCAGTCGCCCATGCCGATGGCGCCCATCATACCCATCATGCTGGTGGCGGATTGCAACTTGCTCTCAGAGTCGAGGAGGAAGTTGCCGCTCGTCACCACGCGTTCTCCCGCGGTGAGGCCTTCGAGGACGGCAAAGCGAGAGTCAGCTTTGACACCCAACTTCACTTCGCGCGGCGCAAACACACCCTGACCCTGCTCGACGAAAACGAGTTGTCTCAGTCCCGACTGTAAGACCGCGCTCTCGGGGACGGTGAGGGTCGGGCCGAGGTTAATCTCGATCTCACTGTTGGCATACATGCCAGGCTTGAGTTTGCCCTGCGGATTGGCGAACTCCAGGCGTACCTTATTGGTGCGAGTCTGGGTGTCGAGATACGGGTAGATGTAGGTGATCTTGCCGCTGAAGGCCTCCCCCGGATAGTAGGAAAGCGAGATTGTGACCTCTTGTCCCTCGCGCACCAGCGGGACCTCATACTCATAGATGTCCGCGTACAGCCAGACGCTGGAGAGATCAGCGATGCGGTAGAGCCGCATGCCCGGCTCCACCCTCATGCCCTTCACGACCTCTTTCTCTACCACTATGCCTGAGATCGGGGCATGGAGCGTCAGATACGTCTGAGGGGTCCCACGCTCTTCCAAGGCGTTAATCTGTTGTGGGGTCAAGTCCCACAACAGTAGACGGCGTCGCGCGGCCTCGACCAGCCCTTGGCTGCCGTTCCGAGCTTCGGGCAGTGAACTCTGGGCGAGTTGGTCTCTGGTACGCAGAGCGAGGAGGTACTCTTCCTGGCTGGTGACGAGGTCCGGGCTGTACAGGGTGAGCAAGGGCTCGCCTTTGCGCACCCTCTTACCGGTGTAATCGACGAAAAGATCTTGCACCCAACCACTGACCTTGAAGGTCACATCAGTCAAGCGACGTTCATCGAAATCGACGCGCCCGACCGTGCGGATGGTTTTCTTGAGTGCTGTGCGTTCGACCGTCCCGGAGGTGACGCCGATCATCTGCCGCTGCTCAGGCGACAGGCGAATAGCGCTTTCGGGAGGAGCGGCTGCGGCTGAGGAGACGAGAATCATTATCAGTAAGAATCCGGCGAGGAACCTCACGCGAAGGCGCAGAGGTGCAGAGAAGACTCCGTTCCGCGTCTTGGCGTCTCTGCGTGATTGAGTTTGTAATCGCATCGTCATCTCCTTGGTAAGGCTTGTCCCACCGCCCGTTCCAGCTCGGCATGTGCCCGCTCAAAATCTGCGGCCGCAGCGATGTGTTCGAGATGCACTTGTTCGACCACACGAAGGCTGTCGATGAGCGAGAGAAAATCGACTTTGCCGGTCTGATAACTGAGGCGGGAAGACACGAGCGCTTGCTCGGCCTGGGGAAGGTGCGTTTGTGTGAAAAGGTTGACCAGCTCAACTGCCGTCTGGACGCGCACCAATGCACGCTTAACCTCGGCCAGGGTAGTATCTTGGGCGGCGCGCAGGTCTGCCTTGCTGGCGTTCACACGTGCCCTGGCCTCGGCTACTCCTGCGTCATACTTCTCTCGGTAAGCAAAGGGGAGCGTTGCCGAGAGAATGACGCCGATCCCATCTCTTCTACCGCTGTTAAAGAAGCGCTCGACGTACACCTCAAAGTCTGGAAAGTACGCCTTCTGTGCCAGAGCCAAGGCTGTCGTGTCCCGGTCAATCGCTATAGTTTTCGCCGCTATTTCCGGGCGGCTTCTCAGCGTCAGCTCTGTCAACTCAGCGAGCGTCTGCCTCACTTCTGGTGTGGGTGCGTCACACGGGACTCCGAGAGGAGCCTCAGGTGAGCGACTCAGGAGTCCGTTGAGCATCGCTTTGATCTCTTCTACTCTAAGTGTTTCCGTACTAACGCGAGTAATAAGGCGGGTGAGCTCAATCTGAGCGCGCAGGACATCGGGTTGAGCGACTTGCCCCACGGCGTACTTCTTCTCGGCGATCGTCGCGAACTGCGCCGTCAGCTCTTTCTCGCGAGAATAGACAAGCAGGTTCTGGTGCACCTGCCACAGGTCGTAATAGGCTTTTTTCACCTCGGCCCGCGTCAGGACCTCCGCCTTGCGCATGTCCTCTCTGGCGATATCCACCTCGCGCGTGGCGATCTCACCACGCAGCCGGCGTTTGCCTGGGAACGGGAGTTTTTGCGAGAGCTTGAGGATGTTATTGTCGGTGCGGGTGAGGTCGAAGTTTTCCGGGATGTTAAACCCTTCGTAGGTGAACATCGGGTCATCCAAAGCCGAAACTTGAGCCGGCCGCTCCTGAGCGGCAAGTACGCGCTCTCGCGCCGCCCGGATCGCAGGGTTATGGGCTTGCGCATAGGTGAGGACAGCGTCCAAAGGTAACGTCTCGTGCAGGAACACCGCATCTTCTTCGTCGCTCCGCGTCATATCGTCCGTCAGTTCATCACTCATCGTGCTATCGTCTGCAAAACTTGCCCGAGGGAGAGTGAAGACGGGACTCACAGACACGAGAAGTACACTCAGGATCAGCGGGACGTTCCTCCAGTGCATTGTCGTATACATAGATTTCTCCTGAGGGGGCGCCTCGCTCTTGAGACACCCCCTGCTCTGTGCGGACCTTCCCCCGCTTTTACTTGGCCGCCTTGGCCATAGCGCGGTGCGCTATGGCCATCGCCTCGTAATCTTTGGCGATCCCTTCGTACTTCTTGGCCGCGTCCATACAATGCTTAGACATGGTGCCGCCTTTTAATTTCGGCGTCAGGTCGTATGAGTCCGCGAGCTTTTTGTGCTCAGCCTGTTTCTGATGCGCCTCCTGCACTTCCTTGTCATAGCACGCGGCAATGGCCTCGTGATCGGCCGGGGTCTTCGCCTCGGTAATCATTTGCTCAAGATTTTTCCCTTCCTCAGCTGAGCCGATGGTGATGAACCCAAACCCTATTATGGTCAACACCGCAGCCATCACATAGATGTTCTTCCATGTCTTCATATTGTTCTTTCTCCTTAATTCGTCTTGTCGAGTGCATTTTTTGAGCCTAAATTTTCAACACCGTGCCTTTTCTTTGTGCAGCAACCCTTCGGGGGCTATCCTCCGAAGGCCCTATTCAGCCACTATTTTCTCCTACGGCTGCCGTTCTCCTCTTGGTATGAGTCTTGCCTTCTCCCTCTCGGGTGAGACTCAACCCACAGACTGGGAGGAGAAAGATGGGCACAAGAATACTGATGACCGGACTCTGGGGGCTGCTGGTACTCGCCTCGCCTGCGTTTGCTGAGCCTTCTCTGGCCACCGCAGTAAAGACTTACCAACAGCTTCAGACGCTCGTCTCCCAACTGCAGAAGGCGCGGAAGAGTTTAAGCCCGCAAAGTCCGGCACCAGCTGCGGCGGCCCTGGCGAGGGCTGAAGAGCAGCTACGGGTCGCTGCTTCCCACTGTTGCCGTGCCCTCTATACCGCCCATCTGCAAGCAGCAAAAGGAGCGTTGACCCAGCATGATCAGCAAGCGGCACTGCATCACCTCCGCAAGGCCGATGAGACCTTAGAGAAGTGTCCGGAGACTGCTCCTGCTACAGCACCGCAACACGATCAAGAAGACTCTGATCGCACGGACACCTTAGCGAGCCGATGATGGACTTGTGCCCTCTTTTCTCGTCGGATTGAGTATTATGGCAAAGTCCGTTCTTTGAGCAGCTTGTCAATCTCTTGCGGATCGACCGTTTCTCCCGCCTCGAGTCGCTGGATGAGTTGCTTGACTTGCAGGCTCTGGAGTTCGAGTGAGGAGCGAAGGCCGCCTTTTGTGGCTTGCGCATGCGACTCGAGCCGTCGGACTTGTTGCTCGAGTTGTGAAACCTGCGCGTTCTTCTCGGTGTTGACGATTGGTGAGGCAGCGAATGCCCCTGCCGTCAGAGACGCGCAGAAGATTCCAGCGGTAAACAGCGTAAAGATTTGGCGTTTCATATCCTTTCTCCTGTAGTGAAAAGAGACAATTTTTGCCGCCTGTTGGGCGGACGGACACTGTAGTCGATAGGCATAGAGATCCGCAGGCGCGGCTATGCCAGCTAAAAGGACAGCGGAGAAAGGAGGATCAAATCAGGAGAGCACAGTGCAGGGTATAAAAAGGTGGAGACGGTGAGGATCGTTCCTCAATGGACCGCTGCATCCAAGGGTGCTCCAGGCTTTGCAATGTCGCAGGTGAGATCAGAGCAACAGGTAGCGTAGAGACCGCAAGGACAAAAGTTTTTGCCGGAGACGAAGAGGGAACTGCGTGCGACGTTTGTGCGTGATGGCTCTGGCAACAGTCAGTCGCAACCTCGCCAGTCATCGCGTGCTGGCAGTGACTCTGACAGCACGCCTTAGCCACCGTGATATTCCCTGTCCCTTTTTGGAAGCACGCAAGGCTAGTCCCAGCCAGAAAAGAGAAAAGAGTCAGGACCAGGAGTCCTATTGTCCAAAGGCGATGTTTCTTGTACTGCAGCATCGTGTCGCTCTTTTACCTTTTCTAAGCAGACCGATAGTTCTTGTCAATTATGGTTGTGTCTTGATCTTTAGATCCCTCAAGCACGCTATGGTTTCTCCAAAGGGTTCTCATCATTTGAAGGTTCTTTCTCTCCCCGGAGTAAAAATCCGGGCTGCACTCCGCCGACAGCACTTCCTCCTCATCTAACGATAGGTGCAGTTATCGCCTCACTCATCCGTAGTAGGTCGCCTGGATACAGGGCCAAATCCATCCCTCTTCGCCCGGCACTCACGAAGACCTCATCAAGTTGCAGGATACTGACGTCCGCGACGGTCCGAAGTCGCTTTCGTTGCCCAAGCGGGCTGATGCCACCCGTCACATATCCGGTGACACGCTCTGCTTCAGCCACATCAGCCATTTCTACTTTCTTCACCCCGAGAACAGATACCAGCATCTTTAGATCGAGATTTTTGTGGACCGGAACAAGGGCGGCCACGAGTTCGCGCATATCGAGCTTGACGACCAGTGTCTTAAAAACGTGCTCAACTGATACCCCAAGCGCGGCAGCGGCTTCGAGTCCGTACGATTCTGCTCTTGGATCGTGCCGATATTCGCGAATCGCAAACTTTATCTTTGCCTTTTCTGCTGCACGGATCGCGGGGGTCATATTTATGCCAAAAACGTTCCCTGGCGAAAGTCTTCAAACGCTTGCACGATCTCTTCTCTGGTATTCATGACGAACGGTCCATAGCGCGCAACCGGCTCGTGCAGCGGCTTGCCTGCCAGCAACAGAAACCGTACAGAAGTCCCAGCAGTCTTCACGGTAACGACCTCACCATCAGAAAAAACCGCCAACTGTTGTCCCGTCACCGGCTGTGCTGACGCACCGAACTCACCTGTACCATCAAACACGTAACAAAACGCAGTGTGTCCACGCTGGACGGGAAGCGAGCAACTCATCTGCGCAGAAACCTGGACATCAAGGTACAGGGGATCAGTGACGACTCCCTGTACAGGACCACGAACTCCGTGACTCTCTCCCACAAGCACACGAATTTTTATGCCGCTTTCGAGAACCACTTCAGGCACGTCTTCCGGAGGGATGTCTTGATAGCGTGGCGCGGTCATTTTTTCCGCCGCGGGTAAGTTCATCCACAGTTGAAATCCCCACATCAACCCGTCCTGCTGCTGGGGCATTTCCGAGTGAATGATCCCACGGCCAGCCGTCATCCATTGAATGCTTCCTGCACGCAGGTTTCCCTCGTTGCCTTTATGGTCTCGGTGTTGCATTGCACCAGCCAGCATGTAGGTAACGGTTTCAAACCCGCGATGCGGATGGTCGGGAAATCCAGCAATGTAATCCGTGCCCGCATCTGATTTGAACTCGTCCAACAGCAGAAAAGGATCAAGATAATCTAACGCTGGCGAGCCCAAGCTCCGCATGAGTTTAACTCCTGCACCATCTGAGGTCGGTTGTGCTGTGATAATACGGACAATAGAGCGTTCTACGTTTTTCATGCCGGATTCCTTTCTGACTGCGAGCCACCTATTTTGTTCGTCCTGAGCGTAGCGTAGCGAAGTCGAAGGGCGAACAATAGATCCACCTCTCACATTGACCCACCCGCGAACGAGTGCTAGTCGCTTGAGGGAGAGAGGATGAATTTGTGCGGAAATACACCTTGCTATTGTTCCTGTTGCTAGTAGCCCTTATTTTCTCTCTTGCGCCACAGACCACCTTGGCACAATCGACTGCTTCGGCAACGAAAAACGGCAATCTCACATTTTCCGAGAAAGAAGTCGCATACGTAAAATCGCAACGGCTAGCACGCATTGCGACGGTCTCGAAGAAAGAGCAGCCGGATGTCGCGCCGGTGTCGTGTGAGTTTGACGGAGAGGTCTTCTACGTCGGCGGGAGGAATAATCTTGCCACTATGAAATATCGCAATGTCAAGAATGGCCAGACGAGAGTTACCCTTGTTTTCGATGACTGGGAATCGCTTGAGCCGTGGAAGCCTCGCTTTCTGAAAATTCATGGGACCGCGGATATCATCACCCGCAAAGGGCAATTGGGTGAAGGGCAGTATTTGCGAATTGCACCCCAAGTAAAGTGGAGTATGGGTATCGACGAGCCTGCATTTCAAAACGGCAAGCCGGTTATTAAGAGGATGGCAAAGTAGGAATTACACGGTCAACGAACTGACCTGACATCGAGAGGAGGGCTCTTATGAGTGCAAACGCACTAAACATCATGTTGGTTGATCTGTTTCGTTCGGAGGATGCGCTTACCAGCTACGAACGCGATCCTGATGCCGTGGCCGCGCAGTATGGTTTAAGCAAAGAGGAAAGCGAGCACCTCAAGGCCAAAGATATGGGATGGCTGTACACCCAAGGTGGAGTGCACCCTTACATCCTCGTCCAGTTTGCTTTTGCCATTCGCTATGACCTGGGGCAATATCTCGGCCAACTGAAAGCAGCAACCGGACAAAGCGGACAGGCACAACCCACTCATTAACCCATTCAAGAAAGAGAGGAGAACTGTATGGCCCAGATTGTTGCGGCAATGGCGTCCGTCCATGTACCACTGCTGACCAGCGCACCTCACATGGTCGATGAGACGGCCTGGGAAAAAATTCACCGTGGATTTGATACCCTGCGTGAGACACTCACTGCTTCAGGAGCCGACACGTTGGTGGTCATTTCTGACGAGCACTTTAACGCGATTGATCCCCGTCGCTATCCTTCTTTTGGGGTCGTCACAGCTCCGACCGTAGATGGCCCAGTTGAGAACTGGCTGGGGATACCGCGAAACAGCCTTCACCTCAACTTTGTTCCTGAATTAGCTGAGACCATCTTAGCGGAAGGAGTACACCAAGGATTTGATCTGACACGGCTTGGCGAGGTCGGGTTAGATCATGGATTCGTAACCTGCCTCCATTTCCTGACGCCGAAGTGGGACATGTCCTATCTCTGGCTCATTCAGAACTGTGTGCTTCCTCCCCTGCCGAGTGTTGCACGCTGTTATGATTTTGGCCGGGCGGTCGGGGATGCCATTCGCAAATGGGGCGGATCACGTCGGGTCGCCCTGCTTGGGACCGGAGGGCTCTCTCACGCCGTGGGTACCCCGGATATGGGTCGTATCGATCCAAAGTTTGATCGTAAGTTTCTTGACCGCCTGTGTGCGAATGGCCCAGCTCTGCGAAAGTATACAGATGCTGAGTTAGACGCGAGCGGAAATGGCACCCACGAAATCCGCAATTGGGTTGCTATCGCTGGTGCCGTGGCCGGTGCAAAGGGTGAAGTCGTCATGTACGAACCCATGATGGCGGTAGGATTCGGCATGATGCGATTTCAGTTGAATTGAGCGAGGGCACTCCGCACGCCGGGGAATGAATTCCCCGGCTACTCTCTGTCTCAAGTCTCTATTTGTCTTCACCTGGGTTTCCGCGAGAGAATCTGAGCTCAGCGCCCGACAAAACGCCCAGGGCGCCGTTCGGTTACGGCACGTAAGCCCTCTTTATGGTCATCCGTCTGCCGCAGCCAGTGTTGCTCTCGATACTCGCGCGCCATGGCCGCCTTGATCTCAGCAACGCGTCCTTCCCGCATGGTCGCTCGCACGGATTGTACGGCAAGCGGCGCATTCGCGGCGAGCTTCCGGGCCAACTCCACAGCGGCGGTCCGCACGTTGGACTTCTCGGTGAGCACTTCACCCAAGCCCCACGCGAAGGCTTCCTCGCCACCAATTTGGCGGGCCGTGTAGCACAGCAGTGCGGCGCGTTGCCAGCCAATCAGCCGCGGCAAGAGGTAGGTGAGCCCGGAGCCGGGATGAAAGCCCAACTTGACAAAATTCGCCGCGAAGCGCGTCTCCGGACAGAGGACACGGAAATCCGGTACGAGTGCAAGTCCAAAGCCCCCACCAATGGCGGCACCCTGAATCGCGCCGACGACTGGTTTGCAGCAGGCGTGGAGCCGCGCCATTTCGGTGTATAACGGATTCTCCGCCTCTGCAGCCCACGTCTGCTGTTCGGCCTGTCCCTGCAGATAGTGAAAATGTGCACCCGCGCAGAAATGCGTACCGACGGAGGCGAGCACAAGGGCGCGGCACTCCGCCTCATTATCGAGGGTCTCGAATACGGTGGCCAGGGCACGGAGCAGGTCAATATCGAGGACGTTGTTGGGGGGCCGTTGGATCTCCACGGTTGCCACAAAGTCTTAGTGTGACGGTAACGTCACCATATCGTGTTTGCATCACCGCTCTCCACTTGTTGACAGATCCGAATCCCCCACGCTGCCCAAGATTTCTTTATGCCGAGTTTTTCAACTTTCGATACAGCGTAGGGGAATGAATGCCGAGTTTATCGGCCGCTTGTAGAACCGTTCGCTCTTCCTTTCAGAGTCACGTCTGTGTCAGAAAGAGTATAGGTGTGGATACTTTTCTGCTCACGGGATCAGGCCTGCTGTTGGGCGTCGAACACTGCTTTGAAGTCCGCTGTGTGTAGTGTCGCCACCACGTTCAATTTGGCGTCGAGCATATCGAACAAGGCGTCCGTCTCTCCGCG
>Ga0187892_10012404_pt1 | contig 10136 bp, 10 predicted proteins | sample MA1701073metaG_FD_139345 | JGI IMG/M metagenome (GOLD analysis project Ga0187892, IMG submission 139345) | Bio-ooze microbial communities from a basaltic lava cave in the Kipuka Kanohina Cave System on the Island of Hawaii, USA - MA170107-3 metaG ...
CAAGCGGCTCACTCGCGAGGATCTCCAGGTGGACTCGCCCTACAACACGTATCGCCGCCAGGGCCTGCCGCCCGGCCCCATCGCGAGCCCGGGCCGCGCCGCCATCGCGGCGGCGGTGAGGCCGGCGCGGGTGAACTACCTCTACTTCGTGTCGCTGGACGAGCGGTTCCACACCTTCTCCACGAACCTCGCCGATCACAACGCGGCGGTCGCGCGCTACCGCCTCGCGCGGTCGCAGGCTCCTACGCGCTGACGCCGGATCGCCGGGCGGGACGGGGACGGGGGCGCCCTCCTCCCCCACCCGCCCTCTCCTCTACCCCCGGGAAACCAGCGCCGGAAGGCGGGCGCGCGGTTGTCAGCGTGGGGGGTGGGTGCTATAACGAGCGAGTTATGGCGTCCGGCGAAGACTCCTCTGCCTTGTCCGTGCTGCGGTCGGCCACCCCCGCGACGCCCCGCCGCGCGCCCGCGGAGGCGTTCCCGCCGGTCTACCGCGCGTTCCGGGCCGTGGCGGGCTTGCTCCTGCGGCGCTTCGATCTGCGGGTCGAGGGAGTGGAGCGGCTGCCCCTGGCCGGTCCATTCATCCTGGCGGCCAATCACCACAACTATCTGGACGGCGTGGTGCTGGGCGTCGCGGTGCCACGGCCCATCGCGTTCCTCGTCATGCCGCGCGTGTTCCGGGCCACCCCGCTCCACCCGCCCTTCCACCGGCGCATCGGCTCGATCCCGGTCGCGCTCGAGCGGCCGGATCCCGGCGCCATCAAGCGCGTGCTCCAGGTGCTCCAGGACGGCCGCGTGGTCGGCATCTTTCCGGAGGGCCCGTTCAGCCAGGAAGGCCGGCTCGTGCGCGGCCGGAGCGGGGCGGCGATGGTCGCGCTCCGCGCGGGCGTGCCGGTGGTGCCCGCCGCCATCGAAGGCACCTACGAGGCCCTCCGCGGGCGGCGCTTCTATCTGCCGAGACGCCGGCCGCTCGCGGTCCGGTTCGGGGAGCCGATTCATTTCGGCCGGGCGCGCCGCGGGCCGATCGCGCGGACAGAGCGGGAGGAGATCACCCGTCGCATCATGTCCGAGATCGCCGCGCTCCTGCGCGTGTCCCCGGCTCCCGCCGCGGCCGCCGGCCGCGCGGGTGCCTCGTGACCGCCGCGGGCCCGCCCCCGGGCAAGGCCTGGTCCGGGCGCTTCGCCGAAGGGGCCGATCCGACCGCCGAAGCCTTCACCGCGTCCCTGTCGTTCGACCGGCGGCTCTGGCCCTACGACCTGGCCGGCAGCGCGGCGTGGGCGCGAGCCCTGGCCCGGGCCAAGCTGATCACGGAGGCGGAGCTGGAGAGCCTCTCGGCCGGCCTCGACGCGGTTCGCCGCGAGCTCGAGGGCGGCACGTTCCCGTTCCGACCTGAGCTCGAGGACATCCACATGAACGTGGAGCGTCGGCTCATCGAGGTGGCGGGCCCGGTGGGTGGCAAGCTCCACACCGGCCGCTCCCGCAACGACCAGATCGCGCTCGACGAGCGGCTCTATCTCCGCGACATCCTCGACCACGTGGACGCGGGCCTGGTCGAGGTGGAGCGCGCGCTGATCGCCCAGGCCGAGAAGCACGGCGAGGTGCCGATGCCCGGCTACACGCACCTGCAGCGCGCCCAGCCGGTGCTGCTGGCCCACCACCTGCTCGCCTACGTCTTCATGCTCGAGCGCGACCGCGCGCGCTTCCGCGAGGGGCGGGCGCGCGTCAACGTGATGCCGCTGGGGGCCGCCGCCCTCGCGGGCGCCGCCTTCGCCATCGACCGCGAGGCGCTCGCTCGCGACCTCGGCTTCGCCGCGCCCAGCCCCAACAGCATGGACGCGGTGGCCGATCGCGACTTCGTGGTGGAGTTCCTCGCCCACGCCGCGATCCTCGGCATGCACGGCTCGCGGCTCGCCGCGGATCTCACCCTGTGGGCGACGGCCGAGTTCGGCTTCGTGGAGTTCTCGGACGCCTTCGCGACCGGGTCGTCCATCATGCCGCAGAAGAAGAACCCCGACGTGGCCGAGCTGATCCGGGGCAAGACCGGTCGCCTCTACGGCAACCTCACCGCCGCGCTGACCGTCATGAAGGGGCTCCCCCTCACCTACAACTCGGACATGCAGGAGGACAAGGCGCCGCTCTTCGACACGGTCGACACGCTCGAGGCGATCTTCCGCGTGCTGCCCCCGATGCTCGGCTCGCTGACCTTCCGGATCGACCGCATGCGGGACGCCGCGGGGGCGCACTACTCCACCGCCACCGATCTCGCCGACTACCTCGTCCGCCAGGGCCTGCCCTTCCGCGAGGCTCACGAGGTCGTGGGCCGGGCGGTGCGCCACGCCATCACGCGCGGCCGCGAGCTGGGCGACCTGCCGCTCGAGGAGCTGCGCCAGTTCTCTCCCCTGATCGGGCGCGACGTGTTTCAGGCGCTCACGGTGGAGGCCTCGCTGCGCGCCCGCGCGGTGATCGGCGGCACCGCGCCGGACGCGGTCCGCCGGCAGCTCGCGCAGGCGAAGGCGCTGCTCGCGGGCGGGCCGGGCGCGTGAGAGCGGGAGCGCGGGGCGCGCTCCTGTTGCTCCTGGCCGCGAGCGCCCTGGTGGCCTGCGGCAAGAAGGGGCCGCCGGCGGCGCCCGAGGTGCGGGTGCCCTCGGACCCCACCGGCCTGCGCGGGGCGGTGGACGAGCGGAGCATCGTGGTCGGCTGGACCGGTCCCGGGACCCGCGTGGACGGCTCACGCCTGCGCGCGATCGCCCTGTACAAGCTGTATCGACGGGAAGAAGCCGACGGCGGGGCGCCCAAATCCGCCATGCTCTCCTCGGGGCGCGTGGTCGGCTACGACGAGATCGCGGTGATCCGCACCGACAGCCCCGCCCCCGCGTCCGTACAGGGCTCCTCGGTCACGTGGGTGGATCGGCGCGCGCTCGCGGTCGGCCACCGCTACGTCTACGTGGTCACCGCCGAGGATGCGCTCGGGCGAAGCAGCGGGCCTTCCGAGCGCCTCGTGGTCCCGTTCCTGGCCGCCCCGAAGGCGCCGCGTGTGCTCAGCGCCGCCCCGGGCGACCAGCGCATCAGCCTGACCTGGCAGCCACCCGCCGAGATGATGGACGGCTCCCCCGCTCCCGGCGACCTGCGCTACCTGGTGCTGCGGGGTGCGGGCGCGGAGGGCGCGCTCGCCCCGATCACGCCCGAGCCGGTGGCCGGTACCACGTTCACCGATACCGGCGTCGAGAACGACGCCGACTACCGGTACGCGGTCCGCGCGGTGCGCGTGGATCCAGCGGTCAGCGCCACCGGCGAGACCTCGGCCGCGGTGGTCGCGGCGGCCGCCGACACCACGCCGCCCGCCGCGCCCGACGGCCTCGTCGCGGTGCCGTCGGCGGGCGCGGTGCGACTGGCCTGGAATCCGAGCGCCTCGCCGGACGTGGCGACCTACGCGGTGTATCGGGCGGGTGAGACCGGCGACTTCATGCGCATCGCGACCACGCTGGCGGTCGCCAACGTCTATCTGGACCGCGACGTCCAGCGGGGCACGACCTACCGCTACGCGATCACCGCACTCGACAACGCCCGGCGCCCCAACGAGAGCCCCCGCTCCAACATGGTCTCGGTCCGGGTCCCTTAGGCCCCCTCACCCTGACCCTCTCCCCCTCCGGGGGCGAGGGGATCGAAACGGCCCCCTCTCCCTCGGCGAGGGAGAGGGTCGGGGTGAGGGTAGCGCCAGAGCCCCTTCACACCGCCGCTTCGCAGGGCGCTAGAACTCGTTCTGCCAGACTTGGTCAGGGGCTTGGCGGCGGCGGAGGAGGGTGAGCGAGCCGTCGCGGCCGAGCATGACCTCGGGCGCCTGGGGGTAGGAGTTGTAGTTGATGGTGGCCATCGCGGCGCAGTAGGCGCCCGCGCCTCCCACCACCACCAGGTCTCCGATCTGCGGGCTCGGCACCCAGCGGGGCGCCAGGGCCTCGGGATCGCCGGGGGCCGGAGTCAGGATGTCCCCCGACTCGCAGCACGGGCCCACGAAGACCACCGCCTTCTGCTCGCGCCCGGTGGCCAGCACGTCGATCGGGTGCTGGGCGCCGTAGAGCGACGGGCGCGTGATCTCGGGCATGCCCGCGTCGAGCTTGGCGAAGCAGTAGCCCTCGGCGCCGGTGTCCACCACGTCCACGCACGAGGCGACGATCACGCCCGCGTTGGCGACGAGGAAGGTGCCCGGCTCGATCTCGAGGTGCAGCCCGCGGCCCGACCGGTCGTGGAAGCCCTCGATCTCGCGGCGCACGTGGGCGCCCACGTCGGCCATGTCCACCGACGGCTCCTCGGGCATGCGGCCGACCTTGAAGCCACCCCCCAGGTTGATGCTCGCCACCTCCGGGAGCTGGGCGGCCAGGTCGAGGGTCATCCGCGCGCAACGCTTCCACACCTCCGGATCCGTACCGGAGCCGACGTGCGAGTGCAGCCGGCGGATGCGCAGGTCATAGCGCATGGCGAGCGACCGGATCTCGGCCATCGCCTCGTGCCAGATGCCGAAGCTCGAGGCGGGCCCGCCGGTATTCGTGCGCTTGGTGGAGCCGGTGCCGAGGCCCGGATTGACCCGCACCGACAGCTCGCGGCCGGGGGCGAGCCGCCCGAACTCCTCGAGCTGGTGCAGCGAGCACGCGTTGAAGAGCACGCCGCGCGCGAGGTGCCGCTCGAGCGTGCGCGACGGCGCCTGCGAGGTGAGCTGGACGCGCTCGGGGGGGAAGCCGGCCCGCAACGCCCGCTCCACCTCGAAGTCGCTCGAGGCGTCCACGTGCAGGCCCAGGTCGCGGAACAGCGCGAGGATGCCGCGGCTCGGATTGGCCTTCATCGCGTAGCGCACGGTGAGGCCGAACGGAGCCGGGAAGGCGAGGGTCTCCCGCGCCGCGGCCTCGAGCGCGGCGTGATCGTAGACGTAGCAGGGCGTGCCGAAGCGGCGCCGCACCTCGGACGCGACGTCGGCGGTGACGTGAGCGGAGCGGTCGTGGGTGCGGGGGCGTTCCATCCGCTGGAGTCTACCGCATCACGGCTGCCGCTTGAAGTGCTTCCGGCTCTGGTGTTAGAGTCAAGGAACTCTGCGTCCCACATCGCAGTGAGCAACGGAGGGCATCAACCATGCGCGCGACATTCCAAGGCTCGATCGTCGCCCTCGTGACCCCGTTCCGCGGCGGCAAGGTGGATGAGGCCAAGCTCCGCGAGCTCGTCGAGTGGCACGTGGCCAGCGGGACCGACGGCATCGTCCCCTGCGGCACCACCGGCGAGTCGCCCACCCTGAGCCACGACGAGCACCGGCGCGTGGTGGAGCTGGTCGTCGAGGCTGCCCACGGGCGGGTCGCGGTCATCGCGGGCACCGGCTCCAACTCGACCTCCGAGGCCATCGACCTCACCGCCCACGCCAAGAAGGCGGGGGCCACCGGGGCGCTGGTGGTCAATCCGTACTACAACAAGCCCACCCAGGAGGGGCTCTACCGGCACTTCCGCGCGGTGGCGGAGGCGGTGGACATCCCCATCCTCGTGTACAACATCGCGGGGCGCACCGCGGTCAACGTGGAGACGGACACCCTGGCCCGCCTCGTGACGGACTGCCCGAACATCGTGGGCGTCAAGGAGGCTTCGGGCTCGCTGGACCAGATGACCCAGGTGATCCTGGCCTGCGGACCCGACTTCTCGGTCCTCTCCGGCGACGACAACATCACCCTGCCGCTGATGTCGGTCGGCGGCCGCGGGGTGATCTCGGTCATCGCCAACCTCGTGCCGCGCGAGACCGCCGAGATGACCCGCGCCGCGCTGGCCGGCGACTGGAAGCAGGCCCGCGACCTCCACCTCAAGCTCTTCCCGCTGTCGCGCGCGATGTTCCTCGAGACGAATCCGATCCCGGTCAAGGAAGCGCTGGCCATGATGGGCAAGCTGGCGGAGCCGGAGTACCGGCTTCCCATGTGCCGGCTGGCCGAGGCGCACCGTCCGCGTCTGCGAGCGGTCCTGGCCTCGCTCGGCCTCGTCAAGGGCTGATCCTCCGCTTGTCATGGCGGATGTCGTCGTCGCCGGCGCCGCCGGCCGGATGGGCAACCGTCTGGTCGCCCTGCTCCAAGAGGACAAGGAGCTGCGCCTGGTGGCCGCCCTCGAGGCCCCCGGCCATCCCGCGCTCGGGCGGGACGCGGGGGAAGCGGCGGGGGTAGGCCGGCTCACCGTCCCGATCACCGACGACCCGGAGGCGGTCCTGGGCAAGGATCGCATCCTCATCGAGTTCTCGGTGCCGGAGGCGAGCCTGGCCCACGCGCGGCTGGCCGCCCGGCAGGGCGGGCGCGCGGTCATCGGCACGACCGGCTTCACCGCCCCGCAGCGCGAGGAGCTCGCCGCGATCGGGCGGAGCATCGCGATCCTCGTCGCCCCCAACATGAGCGTGGGCGTGAACGTGGCGTTCCGCATCCTCGCCGACATGGCGCGGATGCTGGGCGACGATTACGACGTCGAGATCGTCGAGACCCACCACCGCTTCAAGAAGGACGCCCCCAGCGGCACCGCGCTGCGCATGGCCGAGGTGGTGGCCGAGGCCCTCGGGCGCGATCTCGCGAAGACCGCGGTCTTCGACCGGCACGACAAGCTGGTCGAGCGAACGCGGAAAGAAATCGGCATGGCCGCCCTGCGCTCGGGCGACGTGGTGGGCGAGCACACCGTCTCCTTCGGCGCGCTGGGCGAGCGGCTCGAGCTGACCCATCGCGCGCAGAGCCGTGACAACTTCGCGCGCGGCGCCCTGCGCGCGGCCCGCTTCATCGCGACGGCCAAGCCGGGCCTCTACTCGATGCAGGACGTGCTGGGGCTCACATGAGAATCGTTCGCTTCCGGGCCGGCGGCAAGACCCGCTACGGAGTGCTCGAGGGCCAGCACATCGTGGAGTACGCGGGGACGCCGTACGGCAGCTTCAAGAAGGCGCGGAAGAAGTACCTGCTGAGCCAGGCGGTGCTGCTGGCGCCGGTGGTGCCCTCGAAGATCGTGGCGGTGGGCCTCAACTACCGCGAGCACGCCGAGGAGATGAACGTCCAGGTCCCGCTCGAGCCCCCCGTCTTCTTCAAGCCGCTCTCGGCCCTGTGCGGGCCCGACGATCCCATCGTCTTCCCGCCCCAGTCCCGCCGGGTGGACTACGAGGGCGAGCTCGCCATCGTCATGAAGAAGCGCTGCCATCTCGTGACCGCGGAGCGGGCCCGCGAGTACGTGCTCGGCTACACCTGCCTCAACGACGTCACCGCCCGCGATCTCCACGTGCGCGACGGCCAGCCGACCCGCGCCAAGGCCTTCGACAGCTTCTGCCCGGTGGGGCCCTGCATCGCCACCGACATCGACCCCAACGGGGTCGACCTCGAGACCTGGGTCAACGGCGAGCGACGGCAGGCCTCCAATACCAAGCATCTGATCTGCCCGGTCGAGGACCTGGTGGCGCGACTCTCCGCGATCATGACCCTCTTGCCCGGCGACGTCATCGCCACCGGCACCCCCGGCGGCATCGGGCCGCTCCAGCCGGGTGACAAGGTCGAGGTGCGCATCGAGTCCATCGGTAGTCTGAAGAACCCCGTCATCCGAATCCAGGAGACCCACGAGTGAGCCCAACTCCGGCCCCCGTCCCGCTGGCCGCCCGCCTGGCCAAGCTGCCTCCGTACCTGTTCGCGGAGATCGACAAGAACAAGCGTGAGGCCCGGGCCCGCGGCGTCGATCTCATCGACATGGGCATCGGCGATCCGGACCTGCCGACGCCGCCCCACATCATCGAGGCGATCAAGCGCTCCGCCGAGACCCCGGCGAATCACCGCTATCCCGACTACGAGGGCCTCCTGAGCTTCCGCACCGCGGTGGCCAACTGGTACCGCGGGCGCTTCGGGGTCACCCTCGATCCGCAGACCGAGGTGCTCACCTTGATCGGGTCGAAGGAGGGCACCGCCCACATGCCGCTCGCCTTCGTCAACCCGGGCGACGTGGTGCTGGTGCCGGATCCGGGCTACCCGGTGTACGCGGCCGGGACCTGGTTCGCGGACGGCGACGTGCACTTCATGCCGCTCCGGCGCGCCAACGGCTTCCTGCCGGATCTCGACGCGATCCCCGCGGACGTGGCGAAGCGCGCCAAGCTCATGTACCTCAACTACCCGAACAACCCCACCGCGGCGGTGGCGACGCCCGAATTCTTCGCGAAGGTCGTCGATTTCGCGCGGCGCCACCAGATCATCGTCTGCCACGACGCGATGTACTCGGAGCTGCGCTTCGACGGCTACCGTCCGCCCTCGTTCCTGGAGACGCCGGGGGCGATGGAGGTCGGCGTCGAGTTCCATTCTCTCTCCAAGACGTATTCCATGACCGGCTGGCGGCTCGGCTTCTGCTCCGGCAACGCGGGGGCGATCGCCGGCCTCGGCAAGATCAAGACCAACGTGGACTCGGGGGTCTTCCAGGCGGTGCAGGAGGCCGGCATCGCCGCGCTCACCGGGCCGCAGGATCTCTCCGAGCAGTACCGCCGCACCTACCAGGAGCGGCGCGACGTGGTGGTGGCCGGGCTCAAGCGGCTCGGCTGGGAGGTGGACGTGCCCAGGGCCGCCTTCTTCGTCTGGGCTCCGGTCCCGGGCGGCCTCGACTCGCGCACCTTCGCGGCCCGCATGCTCAACGAGGTCGGCTGTGTGATCACCCCCGGCGTCGGCTTCGGCCCCTCCGGGGAGGGCTTCTACCGGATCGCCCTGACCATCGACGCCAAGCGCCTGCAGGAAGCGATGGACCGCCTCCGGGGGCTCAAGCTCTGAGCTCTGATAAAATCTTCCTCGAGGACGTCCGCTTCTACGGGCACCACGGGGTCACGAAGGCGCAGCAGACGGTCGGCGCGTGGTTCGCGGTCGAGGCCGAGCTCCGGCTCGACCTCGCCGCGGCGGCGGCCTCGGACGATCTGCGATCCACGGTGGACTACGGGCTGATCGCGGCCCGCATCGTGGAAGTGTCCACCAAGGAGCGGGTCAACCTCCTGGAGCGGCTGGCGGGACGGCTGGCCCAGATGCTGCTGGCCGAGTTCCCCTGCGAGGAAGTCCGGGTGCGGGTGCGCAAGCTCACGCCCCCGATGGAAGGCCTGCAGGGCATCCCCGGCGTCGAGCTCACGCGACGGAGACGGTAGCGACCACATGGCGCGGGTGTTCCTCTCGGTGGGGTCGAACCTGGGCGACCGGTTGAATTGCCTGCGCCGTGCCGTGGAGCAGCTCCGGGCCATGCAGGATCTGCGGTTCCTGGACGCCTCGCCGCTCTACCGGACCGAGCCCTGGGAGCGGCCGCCCGGCCGGCCCGACGAGGACACCGGGTGGTTCTTCAACTGCGCGGTCGTGATCGAGACCGAGCTGGCCCCCGCCACGCTGCTCGCGCGGTTGCAGGCGGTCGAGGAGGCCCTGGGCCGCGAGCGCCGCGGGGGCACGCCGGAGGCCCAGCGCTACGAGCCGCGGCCGCTCGACATCGACATCCTGCTCTACGACGATCGCGTGATCAGCGGCCCCGAGCACCTGCACATCCCGCACCTGCTCATGCACGAGCGCCGCTTCGTGCTGCGTCCCCTGGCCGATCTCGCCCCCGACCTCGAGCACCCGGTGCTCTACCAGACGATCCGGGAGCTGCTGGACGTGCTGGAGGACGAGCATGAGGTGCGGGAGTCGGACCTGCCGCGCCGCTGGTTCGACGACTAGCGTGACCCCGCCTCCGACCCTCGCGCCTCCCGTGTCCCATGGCTGACGACGAGTTTCGGCACCAGGCCCTCCAGCACCTGGACGCCCTCCATAACCTGGCGGTCTACCTGACCCGGAACGGCTCCGAGGCGGAGGACCTGGTCCAGGAGACCTATGTGCGGGCCATGCGGTTTTCCCACCGGTTCCAGCCGGGAACCCATCTGCGGGCCTGGTTGTTCCAAATACTGAGAAACACGTTCTTGACGTTCTACCGGCTCCGGGAGCGGGAAGCCGCCCTCTCGGAGGACGGCGTCCCGGAGGGGGAGTCGCCGATGTTCCACGATGCCCCCGGCAGGGATAGTGAGAGCGCCGGGGCCCACATGGACCTGGATCGGGCCCTGACGAAGCTGCCCGAGGAGTTCAAGACGCCGCTCCTGCTGGCCGAGGTCGAGGGGCTGGCATTGG
>Ga0187892_10012406_pt1 | contig 10135 bp, 11 predicted proteins | sample MA1701073metaG_FD_139345 | JGI IMG/M metagenome (GOLD analysis project Ga0187892, IMG submission 139345) | Bio-ooze microbial communities from a basaltic lava cave in the Kipuka Kanohina Cave System on the Island of Hawaii, USA - MA170107-3 metaG ...
CAGGCGCTCCAGCGACGCGGCGATCTGCCGCTCGAGGAACTGGAGGGCGCAGATTTTTTTGGCGGCCTCGCCGCGGGCGCGCTCGAGGATCGCGCGGAGGCGGGCGGAAGCGTTTCCGTCGCGGGGCGCCTTCTGCCAGGCTTTGATGATCTGGGCGATCTGATCGAGGGAAAATCCCAGGTCCTTCAGCTGGTCGACCAGTTCCACCCGCTGAGGCGTGTCCGGCCCGTACAGGCGAAACCCGCCCTCGGTCCGGTGGCACGGGGCGAGCAGCCCGCGCTCCTCGTAGTAATGGATCGTGCGGATGGTCTTCCCGGTCACGCGGGCGACGTCGCCGACCCGGAGGTGTTCCTGCGTCAGCATCTCTAACCCTTACGTCAACGTTATGGTAGCAGGAACTCGCTGGACAGTCCAGTTTCTCCCCGCTAGAGTGGAAACCATGGCGCAGGTCGTCGCCGCGATCCCGGACCTTTTCTTCCGGTCCAAGGTGATCGAGACGGCGCACGCGCTCAAGGTCACGCTCGACGTGGCCCGGGACGCCGACGAGGTCCTTCAAAGAATCCGGTCGGAGAAGCCTCGCCTCATCCTGATGGACTTGCAGGCGGCGGCGCTTCAGCCGCTCGAGACGATCCGGTCTCTCCAGGGGATTCCCGTGATCGGCTTCCTCGCGCACGAGCAGCTGGACTTGCGGGAGAAGGCGCTCGCCGCCGGCTGCACGGAAGTCCTGACGAAGGGCCAATTCTCCGCTTCCCTTCCGGCCCTCTTGCAACGTGCCTTATAGCAGCCCCTTCGAGCCGGCCCTGGCGAAGCGCGGCGCCGTCTTCGGCGCCGTAGGGGACGTCCGCGTCGCCCTCCGGTTCGGCGACGTCGAGAAGGAATTCCGGGCGATCACCGGGGAGGCGGCGCTCGTCGACCTTTCGTGGCGCGGCGTCCTCGAGATGACCGGGCGCGACCGCGTGCGGTTCCTGCACGGGATGTGCACGAACGACATCAAGAAGCTCCAGCCCGGCCAGGGCTGCATGGCCGCGGTCGTGAACCGGCAGGGCAAGATGGTCGCCGAGATGATCGTCCACGCGACCGAGAACGCCCTGCTCCTCCAGATGGACCGGTCCAATCTCGAAAACACGATGATCGCCCTCGCGCGGTTCATCGTGGCCGACGACGTCCAGATGAAGGTCTCCGACGCGGCGGTCTTGGGGGTGCGGGGGCCGGGATCGCGCGCCGTCCTTGCGGCTCCGGAGCTGGCCGACTTTCACGGCGTGATGCGGGCGGGCGTGTTCGTGGCCCGCAACCGGACGGGGTCGAGGGACGGCTACGACCTCATCGTCCCGGGCTCGCGTCCCGACGAGGCGGAGCATCTCCTGGCGCACGGGCTCCCGCCCGCGGGGTTCGAGGCCCTCGAGGCGCTTCGGGTGCAGGCCGGGTTCCCCCGCTGGGGGGCGGACATGGGGCCGGAGTTTCTTCCCATGGAGGCGGGGCTCGACTCGATCGCGATCAGCTACACAAAGGGCTGCTACATCGGTCAGGAAGTGATCCAGCGGGTGAAGACCTACAGCGAGCCGCCCCGGATCCTCGTGCAGCTCGAGATGGAAAGCCCGGACGTCCCTTCCCCGGGCGCGAAGATCCTGGCCGGTTCGGCGCAGGTTGACGCGGCGCACAGCGCGGCGCACGGCCTGCACCTCGAGCTGATGACGCAGTCCGAGCACTCGAAAGAGATCGGCCACGTGACGAGCGCCGGCCGCTCCCCCCTCTCCGACCGGACGGTCGCGCTCGGCTACGTGCGCAAGGAGCACAAGGAGCCGGGGACGCGCGTCGTGGTGTGGCCCAGCGCGCCCGCAACCGTCCGCGCCTTGCCCTGGCAGGCTCGCCTTACTTCGGCGGGTTGACGTAGCGGCGGGCGCCGGATCCGGGGGCCGCCTCGGCGGGCGTGCGGAGGACGTGCCTTTCCAGGTGGCTCGCCCGGAGTGCCCGTTCCAGGTCCAGCCCCTCCAGCCGGCGCCTGAGTCCTGCGAACCAGGCGTCGAACGCGTCCCCGGCGGGCGGCCGGATGAGGATCTTCCCGTCCGGCAGGGTCATCTCGATCCCGGTCTCGTGCGCCCCCAGCGGGACCACGACCCAATCGCGGTTGAGTTCAAGGGAATCCGTGAGGGCGTACACGCGGTCGACCTGCCCGGCGGTGAGGACGTCCATGGCCTCGCTAGGTTAATGGCGTATGGGGAATCTGTCCACAACTGATCTTCAGCGCTGAGCGCGTGTTCGTGGGGGAACAGGATTTTGAATCGTATACTGAAGGAAAGTTCATCCATGTCGAGATTCTCCGCTATGGGTCCTCTTGGTTTGGAGCTAAATAGGACTGAATTCGTCCGGTTTCCCTTGACCCGCCGCTCCGTTTCCGGTAGGGTGAAAGAGGACCAGGAGAGTCCGGTTTTGAGGTGCCGATGATCCGGATGACGCGGCTGACCGACTACGGGATCATGCTGCTCACGATCTTCGCGCGGGACGCCAAGCGCCCCATGCGGAGCGCGCGCGAGCTGGCGGCCGAGGCGCGGCTGCCGCTCCCCACCGTGAGCAAGGTCCTCAAGGTCCTCGCCCGGCACGGGCTCCTCGAGGCCCACCGCGGCGTCAAGGGCGGCTTCACCCTGGCGCGCGGGCCCGAAGCGATCAGCGTGGCGGAGATCATCGGCGCCCTGGAGGGGCCCATCGGCGTCACCGAATGCACCGCCCACTCGGGCCAGTGCGGCATCGAGCGGCACTGCATCGTGAAGAGCAACTGGAAGAAGATCAACCACGCGGTGATCGACGCGCTGCGGGGGATCAAGCTCGCCGAGATGGCCCGCCCGATGACCCTCGTCGCGGCTCCCGTCGAATGGCTTGGGCGCCGTAGCGCGACCGAGGATCCGCGCGAAGGCGGCCGGCCCGGAGCCCTCACCGCCCAGAAGGGATAGCCGGTCTTATGGACGCTTTGGAGAAAATCATGACACGCCGTCCGGTGGCCGAGAAATCCCAAACCCCAACTCCCAAAGCCAAATATCGTTCCCCCGACGAAAGGGGAGGAACCCGTTGGGCTTTGGGATTTGGCAGTTCATTGGGAGTTGGGGGTTGGGAGTTGGGAGTTCCGTCATGACCGACCCGAACAAGAAAACGATCGAGAAACTCGCCGGTCAGGAGTACCAGTACGGCTTCGTCACCCCCGTCGAGGAAGAAAAGGTCCCCAAGGGCCTCAACGAAGACATCGTCCGCCTCATCTGGGAGAAAAAGAAGGAGCCGGCGTGGATGCTGGAGTGGCGCCTCCGCGCCTACCGGCACTGGCTCACGATGAAAGAGCCCCACTGGGCGAACCTGCGGTACCCCAAGATCGACTACCAGGACGCCTATTACTACTCGGCCCCCAAGATGAAGGCCAAGCCCAAGAGCCTGGACGAGATCGACCCCGAGATCCGCAAGACCTACGAAAAGTTGGGCATCCCGCTCGCCGAGCAGGAAATGCTCGCCGGGGTCGCCGTCGACGCCGTCTTCGACAGCGTCTCGGTCGCCACCACCTTCAAGGACAAGCTCGCGAAGGTGGGCATCATCTTCTGCTCCTTCACGGACGCCATCCACGAGCACCCCGACCTCGTCCGGAAGTGGATGGGCACAGTCGTCCCCTACACCGACAACTTCTTCGCCACGCTCAACTCGGCCGTCTTCACCGACGGCTCCTTCTGCTACATCCCCAAAGGCGTCCGCTGCCCCATGGAGCTCTCGACCTACTTCCGCATCAACGCCAAGCAGACCGGCCAGTTCGAGCGCACCCTCATCGTCGCCGAGGAAGGGAGCACCGTCAGCTACCTCGAGGGCTGCACCGCCCCCATGCGCGACGAGAACCAGCTCCACGCCGCGGTCGTCGAGCTCGTGGCCCTCGAAGGCGCCACCATCAAGTACTCGACCGTCCAGAACTGGTACCCCGGCGACAAGGAGGGCAAAGGCGGCATCTTCAACTTCGTCACCAAGCGCGGCCGCTGCAAGGGCGCGAACTCGCGCATCACCTGGACCCAGGTCGAGACCGGCTCGGCCATCACCTGGAAGTACCCGAGCTGCATCCTCCAGGGCGACAATTCGATCGGCGAGTTCTACTCGGTCGCGGTCGCCAACAACTGGCAGCAGGCCGACACGGGCACCAAGATGATCCACCTCGGGAAGAACACGAAGTCGACCATCATCTCAAAGGGCATCTCGGCCGGCCACGGGCAGAACACCTACCGCGGCCTGGTCAAGATCCTGCCCGGCGCCGCCAACGCCAGGAACTACTCGCAGTGCGACTCCCTCCTCCTCGGCGAGAAATGCGGCGCGCACACCTTCCCCTACGTCGACGTCCAGAATCCGACCGCGCAGATGGAGCACGAGGCCTCGACCTCCAAGATCAGCGACGACCAGCTCTTCTACTGCCGCCAGCGCGGACTCTCCCAGGAGGACGCGGTCAACCTCATCGTGAACGGGTTCTGCAAGCGGGTGTTCAAAGAGCTGCCGATGGAATTCGCGGTGGAGGCCCAAAAGCTGCTGAGCGTCAGCCTCGAGGGAAGTGTCGGATGAGCCCCGATACCCGATCTCAGATGCCGGATGTCAGATCCCAGCCCCCTACGAAGGCCGCGGTCTTCGTACACGGCCGGGCATCCGACATCCGACATCAGGCATCAGACATCGGACATAGGACATCGAGGTTGCACCATGCTCGAGATTAGGGATTTGCACGCCGGCGTCGGCGACAAGCCGGTGCTCAAGGGCCTGAACCTCCGGGTCGGGCCGGGCGAGGTCCACGCCATCATGGGGCCCAACGCGTCGGGCAAGTCCACTCTCGCCCACGTGCTCGCCGGCCGCGAGGGATACACCGTCACCGCCGGCCAGGCGCTTTACCGCGGCAAGGACCTGCTGGCCATGTCGCCCGAGGATCGCGCCCGCGAAGGCGTCTTCCTCGCCTTCCAGTACCCCGTCGAAATCCCGGGCGTCGGCAACGCCTACTTTCTCCGGAGCGCCTACAACGCGATCCGCAAGCACCGCGGCCAGCCGGAGCTCGACGCGGCCGATTTCCTCAAGCTCCTGAAGGAAAAAGCCAAGCTCGTCCAGATGACCGAAGCCCTCCTCAGCCGCCCCGTCAACGAGGGCTTCTCCGGCGGCGAGAAGAAGCGCAACGAGATGCTCCAGATGCTCGTCCTCGAGCCCACGCTCGCCGTCCTCGACGAGACCGATTCGGGGCTCGACATCGACGCGCTCCGCGTCGTGGCCGAGGGCGTCAACCACCTCCGCTCCCCGGAGCGCGCGGTCGTCGTCATCACGCACCACCAGAGATTTCTCCACTACGTCGTGCCGGACCGGGTGCACGTCCTCTACGACGGGCGCCTGGTCAAGTCCGGCGGCAAGGAGCTGGCCCTCGAGCTCGAAGAGAAGGGCTACGCGTGGGTGGAGAAGGAGATGGCGAACGTCCCATGAGCCAGGAGACCCTGGAAGCGAAAGACCACTACGTCGGCGAGTTCGAACGGACCGGCCGCGCGCTGCCGGCCTTCGAGGCGCTCCGGCGGCAGGGCATCGAGCGGTTCGCGGCGCTCGGGTTCCCCCGGGGCCGCGAGGAGGCCTGGCGGTTCACCGACCTCACGCCGCTCACGGAGATCCCGTTCCGGCCGGCCTCGGGGACGGCCAACCCCGCCCAGTTCGCCGGCCTCGCCAAGGGACCCCTCAAGGCATGCCAGATCGCCTTCGTGGACGGCCGGTACGCGCCCGCCTTCTCGTCACTGGACTTGCCCCCCGGCGTGCGGATTTCGAGCCTGGCGGCCGTCTTCCGCGACGACCCCAAGCGGGTGGAGCCGTGGCTCGCGCGCCTGGCGGCCCCGGACGGCAACCCGTTCGCGTCGCTCAATACGGCCTTCATGAACGACGGCGTCTTCATCTTCCTCCCCAAGGGCGCCGAGTTCCCCAAGCCCATCCACCTCCTCTTCCTCTCGTCGCTCCACGGCGAGGCCTACATGACGAACCCGCGCGTCCTCGTCGTGGCGGAGGAGTCGGCGCGCGCGTCGGTCGTGGCGAGCTACCTGGGGCCGGCCGGCGGCGGCTACTTCACGAACGCCGTGACCGAAGTCTTCCTGGGCGAGGACGCCGCCCTCGACTTCACCAAAGTCCAGCGCGAGAGCCACGAGGCCTTCCACTTCGAGACGCTTCAGGTGCACCAGGCCCGCGGCGCGAACTTCACCCACCACTCGATCTCGCTCGGTGCACGCCTGGCGCGGAATGACTTCACCGCCACGCTCGACGGCGAGGGGGCCGACTGCACCCTCTACGGGCTCTACGAGGTGACCGGCGGGCAGCACGTGGACCACCACACCACGATCGACCACGCGAAGCCGTACGGCACCAGCCGCGAGCTCTACAAGGGGGTCCTCGACGGCCGCGCGCGCGGCATCTTCGACGGCAAGATCGTCGTCCGCCCCGCCGCCCAGAAGACCAACGCGATGCAGACCAACAAGAACCTGCTCCTCTCGAAGGACGCGCTCGTCAACACGAAGCCGCAGCTCGAGATCTTCGCCAACGACGTGAAATGCAAGCACGGCGCCACGATCGGACAGCTCGACGAGGCGGTCCTCTTCTACCTCCGGTCGCGCGGGATCGGCCTCGCGGAAGCGCGCCGCCTCCTCATCCACGCCTTCGTCAGCGAGATTGTGGACACGGTCAAGAACGACGCCGTCCGGTCTCAGATCGGCGGCTGTTACGGACTTCTGATGGGGCGCGCATGAAGACCGCCGTCACGTCACGCCCCGCCTACGACGTCCGAAAGGTCCGCGAGGATTTCCCGATCCTGAAAACCCGCGTGCGCGGGAAGCCGCTCGTCTACCTCGACAACGCCGCGACGACCCAGAAGCCACGGGTCGTGATCGACGCCGTCCGCACCTACTACGAGTCGATGAACGCCAACATCCACCGCGGCGTGCACTACCTGAGCGAGCTGGGCACCCAGGCCTACGAGAACGCGCGCCTTAAAGTCGCGCGGTTCCTCAACGCCGCCGACCCGCGCGAGATCGTCTTCACCCGCGGCGCGACGGAGGCGATCAACCTCGTCGCCCGCAGCTTCGTCGCGCCGGCCCTCCGGGCGGGCGACGAGATCCTGATCACCGCCCTCGAGCACCATTCGAACATCGTCCCCTGGCAGATCCTGCGGGACGAGAAGGAAGCGGTCCTGCGCGTGGCGCCCGTCGACGACCGCGGCGACGTGATTCTGGAAGAGCTCGAGAAACTCCTCTCGTCGAGGACGAAGATCCTGTCCGTCGCCCACGTGTCGAACGCGCTGGGTACGGTGAACCCGGTCAAGGCGATGGTCGACCTGGCCCGCCGGCGCGGGGTCCCGGTGCTCGTGGACGGCGCCCAGGCCGTGCCCCACCTCAAAGTCGACGTGCGCGACCTCGGGTGCGACTTCTACTGCTTCTCGGGGCACAAGTTGTACGGCCCGACGGGCGTGGGCGCCCTGTACGGCCGGGCGGAGCGCCTCGAGGCCATGCCCCCCTACCAGGGCGGCGGCGACATGATCCTTTCGGTCAGCTTCGAGAAGACCGTCTACAACAAGATTCCCTACAAGTTCGAGGCGGGAACGCCGAACATCGAAGGCGTGATCGGGCTGGCCCCGGCCATCGACTACCTGGGCGGCCTGGGGCTCGACGCGGTCGGAGCGCACGAGCACCGGCTGCTGGAGGCCGCGACGGAGGCACTGGGCCAGGTCAAGGGCCTCCGCATCATCGGAACGGCCCGCGAGAAGTCGGCCGTCATCTCGTTCGTCCTCGACGGGGTCCACCCGCACGACGTGGGGACGATCCTCGACCAGGAGGGGATCGCGATCCGCACGGGCCACCACTGCGCGCAGCCGCTCATGGACCGGTTCGGCGTCCCGGCCACGGCACGCGCCAGCTTCGCCCTCTATAACACCAAGGAGGAAGTAGATACCCTGGTCGACGGTTTGAGGAAGGTGAGCGAGGTATTCGGGACGTAGTGAGGAGTTTGGAGTTGGGAGTTTGTAGTTTAAGGACTGCGAACTCCAAGCTCCTAACTCCAAACTGGTTATGAGCGACCTGAGCGACCTCTACCAGGAAATGATCCTGGACCATTACAAGGCCCCGCGGAACTTCGGGGCCCTGCCGGAGGCCAACCGCGTGGCCCACGGGGACAATCCGCTCTGCGGCGACAAGGTCGCCGTGACCGTCAAGGTGGACGGCGACCGCATCCGGGACATCCGCTTCAAGGGGGCCGGGTGCGCGATCTCGACGGCTTCCGCCTCGCTCATGACGGAGACGGTCAAGGGCAAGACCCGGCAGGAGGCGCAGGAACTCTTCGAGAAATTTCATAAGATGGTGACCGGAGGGGGGAACGGCGGCGACGATCTCGGGAAGCTCGAGGTCTTCTCCGGAGTGAGCGAGTTCCCCGTCCGCGTCAAGTGCGCGAGCCTCGCCTGGCACACGCTGAAGGCGGCGCTCGAAGGGTCGAAAGAAACGGTATCCACCGAATAGGAGGACGAGATCATGCAGCCCCCCATGTACCCCGAAGAATTCGTGACGCCCATGCGCGAGGAGCTGACGGCCGTCGGGTTCCAGGAGCTCCGGTCGCCCGACGAGGTCGACAAGGTCGTCACCGGAAAGGGCACCACGCTCTGCGTGATCAACTCCATCTGCGGCTGTGCGGGCGGCACGGCGCGGCCGGCGGTGGCGCTCGCCCTCCAGCACAAAGTGATCCCGGACCGCCTCGTGACCGTCTTCGCGGGGATGGAGCGCGACGCCGTCGAAAAGGTGCGCCAGTACCACCGGGACGTGGCGCCCCCCTCGTCGCCCTCGATGGTCCTCTTCAAGGACGGGAAGGTCGTGGCGATGGTCCAGCGGTCCGATATCGAAGGCCGCACCGCCCAGGAGGTCGCGGGCCGGCTCGTGGCCGACTTCGGCGACCACTGTGCGCGGCCGGGCCCCTCGATTCCTCCCGAGAAGTTCGCGCAGCTCAAGCATCTTCACGCGTGCGGGTCGAGCGTGCCGAGGGTCCAGAGGTAAATCATGATCGAGCTCTCGCGGGAGGTGGTCGCGACGACGATCCCCTACGGGCAGAAGATGCCGCTTCCCCAGGGCAGCCGGGTCGAGATCACCCAGGAGCTGGGCGGCAGCTTCACGGTGCTCTCGGACTTCGGCCTCCTGCGGGTCGAGGGGAGGGACGCCGACGCCCTCGGCCGCGACAAGCCGGCCGGCACGCCCGAGCTGCCGGAACAGGCCCCGACGGACGCCAAGGAGGTCGCGCGCCTCGTCTGGGACCAGCTCAAGACCTGCTACGACCCCGAGATCCCCGTCAACATCGTCGAGCTCGGACTCGTCTACGAAAACAAGGTGGAACCGCACGCGCAGGGCGGCTGGAAGGTGGACATCAAATTCACCCTCACCGCCCCCGGCTGCGGCATGGGCGGCATCCTGCAGGCGGAAGCGCGCGACAAGATTCTCACCGTGCCCGGCGTCCGCGAGGCCAACGTCGAAGTCGTCTTCGACCCTCCCTGGACCTCCTCCATGATGTCCGACGCGGCGAAGCTCCAGCTCGGCATGATGTAGCATGCGGTAGAGATGGACGGCCAGTGCGCCCAAGTCGTCGGCAGAATGGCCGTCTGCGGTGGTCTGCCCCGGATGTCTTTGAGTCCCTTGCCGCGCTTCGGGTGCCGGTGGAACCGGCCGGAGCTGGCGACCGCTACTTCGTGACGATCCGCTTGAGCGCCTGCAAGGCCGCGAAACGAACATTCGGGTCTTCCGATTCGTTCTGCGCGATCTCAAGAAGCCTGGGACCCGCGGCCGCGGCCGCAGTGCCCATCTCGCCGACGGCGTCCGCGGCCAGGCGGCGGACGTCGGCGTCGCGGTCCGATAGCATGGGGAGAATATCGCGCAGAACGGGTGCCGCGGCGCCGGCATGGCGGCGAAGGGCGTCGAGCGCGGCCTTCCGCACGGCCACGTCCGAGTCGCCCAGGGCGCGCGCGAGCGCCCGGATTCCTTCCAGCTGGATGGACGAGAGGCTCCCGAGTGCCGCCGCCCAAGCGGCCCTCACCTGGGCCGACGGGTCGTCGGCGAAGCGGAGCAGACGCGACACCGGGACGAAAGCGCCGTCGCGC
>Ga0187892_10012407_pt1 | contig 10135 bp, 11 predicted proteins | sample MA1701073metaG_FD_139345 | JGI IMG/M metagenome (GOLD analysis project Ga0187892, IMG submission 139345) | Bio-ooze microbial communities from a basaltic lava cave in the Kipuka Kanohina Cave System on the Island of Hawaii, USA - MA170107-3 metaG ...
ATTCAACGGTATGCAGAGCGGTACAACCGCCACTGCCAGCCGTTTGTGTGGACGGCTACGGCCGACTCGATCCTCGCCAAGATCGAGCGACTTTGTAAAAGAATCGCTGGGACATCACACTAGCGGCTCTTACTCCCGGGCTGGAGGGCAAACCGGACAACCGTAGGACGCCCTTCGTGGTCTTCAATGACCGCGACGAGTCCGTCCTTCGTCCACGCCTGGTTGCCCCACGCATTGATCCGGATCGACAACTCGACCCTTCCGAGGTACGCCCCCGCGGCGTCGAACAAATCGAAGGACGTTCTCGTCGTGTCGGAAACCGGCCAGCGGCGAGCCCAGGTGCGGCCGCCCGGGTCGACCCGCAGGCTCTCGAACGCAGGGAGTGTCGCGGGCACATCTTCGAGCTTGAACGCGTTGCGGACCGTAGCCTCGCCATAGGTCGAGGCGGCCACCTTGATGCGTGACTCCACTTCGCCGGCGCGGCGTTCGGCGGTGACGGGGTCGGGAGTCCAGGCCCGCCCGAACACCATCACCGAGTCGCTTCCCCGGAGACTCCGGACGATCTCGTAGGTACCGCTCCAGCCGGAAACGATCCCGCCTTCGGGGTGGAGCCCGCTGACGAGCTGCGGCATGAAGGGAACAGAGGTGGACATCGCGGCCGCCTGCTTGCCGCCTTGCTTGACCGTCACCGTCCAGATCTTCTCCGATTCCTTCCACGGTGCCCAGACGGTGTCGAGCGCGGTTCCTTCGAGGGACCACCGCACCCACGGCGTGCCGCGAGGGGGATCGCTGGATCCGGTGATGCTCGGGATGTAGATCCGGTGCTCTCTGTCGATCTGGATGTCGCTCCAGTAACAACAGGAGGAGTGCCAGCTCCGCACGAACGTCCCCGAGGTGTCGAACAACGAAGTTCGTGCGACGCGCGGGTCATGCAGGACCAGGTGCTGATCCCGGACCGCGATGAATCCCATGCGGAATTCTCCGGGGCCCTCGCCTTCCCGTCCAATGGTCCGGACGAATCGGCCGTCGGGGTCGTAGACCTTGATGGCCGCGGGCTTGGCATCCACGACATACACGCGTCCGGAGGCATCTAGCGCGATCGAGCGAGGCTCGCCGAGCTCGGATGGAGTGCCGTCCTCGCCGTGAAACCGGTGCTCCTCAACCAGAGCTACGCCGGCGGAGTCGGTCCAGGCCGTCGGGCCTTCGCTCATGATCCGAACCACGCCCCCCGGAAGCGTGTCGGTTCGCGCTTGGGCGAGGTCGCCGGCCTCGGCTCCTCCGCATGCCGTTGCACAGAGCAGGAACGCGACGGGGCGAGGATTCATGATGCCGCCCTTACGGACGTTCCCTGCCCAGCACGGCGAGGACCTCTCCACCCTGGTCGGTGTAGCCGTCGAATCCGCGGGCATATCCGGACTCCTGTCGAGCCATCCGGATATTCCAGCGCTGGATCATCCAGCCGCCCGAGCTCAACCGGACAAAGTCAGCCCGGCCACCAATCCCCGGTGCCCTGGCCTCTTCCGGCGCGTTGATCCAGGTGTACTCCACGGAGCGGAGCTCCCCACGCTCCAGGTCGATCCATAACACGCCGGTAACATCCGGCTGGACGGCGCGCGGCAGCGGGGCGAAGGCGAGTCCGACCAGGCCCGCCTTCCCACCCTCACCCTCGACCCGGCGGAAGCAGTGCTGGTTGAGGAATCGCTCCGAGAGCAGGAGGCCGGCGTCTGGCCCGTAGTAGACCATGGACCAGCCCTGGCGCTGGATGTAGCCGGCCCGCTCCAGGTTCCCGGGCGCCTTCTTCTCGAAGGGACGGCGTGTCTGCACGATGCTGGTATCAGCGTCTTCGTAGCGAAGCCGGAATGCGTAATCGAGCGTACGGCGCCACTCCCGCACCAGGAGCCTGGGCACGGCGGAGTCACTCTGCACCGTGCCCTCGAGGGTTGCTTTGGCCAGGGACCAGAGGTCGGCGGTTTCCAGGGCGGATTCCGGGTGGATCCGGCAGGGAGTCTTGCCGCTCACCCGGACATTCGGGAGCCGTTCCTGCGAGGCTGCTTCTTGCGCCGCGGCGAGAAGCAACATTCCCACGGAGACTGCCAGTCGCCGTCTCACCGCCGAAGCTCCGCTTCGGCCGCGATGTACCCGAAGGCAGCCCACTGAGGTGAAGCGACGATCCGGCGGAATACGGTGAAGGCCACCTCACGACGCCCGTTGTAGAGATGCCAGTTCCCGAGCTCATAACCCAGGGTCACCGCCTCCACGGTAGTCCATTCGCGCGGGTCGGAAACAGCGAGCAATGAGTCGGGCGCCAGCTCTCCTTTGTACCACAAGAGCAGCCGGTGGTAGCTGCCGTTTTCGATCACCGGCAGATCGCGGGTTATGGGATCGAGTACCGCGGCAGCCTGGGTCGTTTGACCGCCCCGGCGCAGCGCCATGTAGAGCCAGTGACTCGAGGCGACCAGCATGTCCGGATTGTTCGTGGCGCGAGCCGCATCGACGTCCTGGCGGTACACCGCGGCTGCTCGATCGAACCTGCCCTCGAGGTAATAAGCGAGGCCCAGGTGATAGCGGAGATTGGAGTGCAGCGTGCTGGTTGGAATGCCGCGAGCGTTGGGGATACCGTCGGGCTCGACCTGGTCCGGCTGCCCGGCAACCTGGCGTAGGCCCAGCTCGAAGTCGGCGATGGCCTTCCCGAACTCCCTGATGGTGAGGTAGCGGTGTCCTCGATGCCGGAGCATCCGGGCATCGCCAGCGTGCTTGCGGACTCCCTCGGTAAAGATCTCGATGGCCTCGCGATATCCGCCGAGGTACGCAGTGCGGCGTCCGAGCCAGATGATACTGTCCGCGTTGTTGGGGGTATGCTGATAAGCCCGCCTCGCCTCGGCGAGCCGCCGTTCGTATTCCTCCCGGACACTGGCCGGGAGCAGTGGAGACGGGTCCTGGGCGTTCGCTGCCCCGGGTGGTCCGAGGAGCAGGGCGAGGGCGAGCCAGCCTGGTTTGCGCATGCCGCGAATCTACATGTCGAGCGCCACGAGGAGGAATCGGTGGTAAGCTTCCTCCACTTCGGGGGCCGGGACTCCCTGCAACAGCAAGAGCTGCAGGCCATCCAGGCCGGCCTCTATGGTTTTCGACCGTGTTTCGAGCGCGTCGTCCAAGCCGAGGGCGCGAGCCAGGGCACGGACAAAGGCGGGCGAATGGTGCGAGCCGCCGGCTGCGTCTCTGAGGGATGGCGAGGCGAGGAGACTTAGCCATGCCGCGAACCGGCCAACGCGCACTTCCTCGAGCAGAGCGGCCCAGAGACTGTCGAGCGCACCAGGGTCATTCTTGGATAGTGCTTCGGTGCGCTGGGACCAGCGGGCGTCACGCAAAGTCTCCGCGGCCCGGCGCAGGAGCTGTTCTTTGGATTGGTGGTGGTAGTTGACCAAGCCCTTGGCGCAGCCGGCTTTCTTTGCGACCTCCTCGACTGACCAGTTGTTCAGTCCGCGGGAGACCAGGACTCGGACCGCGGCAGTTGTGATGGAGTCTCTCATGGGAATTGACTGAATGTTCGTTCAAACCTAAGTCGTTACCCAGTAAAGTCAAATGCCGGTTATCCTTGCGCTGATTCTGGTCCAGATGATCTACGCGAGCGGGGTGCTCGTGGGGAAGTACATCCTCCCCATCGTCCCGGCTCCAGTCATCGTAACGCTGCGAATGGTCGTGGCCACCGCTGCGTTTTACGCCGCCCATCGTGCGTACCGAGGGAAGATCCCGACATTGGGCGCCGATTGGGCCAAGCTCGCCTTGCTCGGCGTGCTCGGCGGTGCGGGAAATCAACTGCTCATCCTCCTCGGCCTCACCCGGACCACCGCGATCAATACGGCGATGCTGATCCCTATGATCCCCATCTTCACGGTGGTGTTCGGTTGGGCCCTGCGCCTCGATCGGCCGAACGCGCTCAAGTGGGGAGGTGTGGCCGTGGCGGCTGCAGGAACCGTGTTCCTCATCGGTCCCAGCCAGGTGTCGCTCGCCCCCGAGGTGGCCCTCGGCAATGTCCTTGTGCTCACCGGCATGGCCTTCAATGCCCTGGCGTTTCTGCTCTCGAAGGATCTCCTCAAGCGCTATCCGCCCGTCACGGTTGCGCTCTGCCTCACCCTGGCAGGCCTCCTCGGTGTCCTTCCTTTCGGGATTCAGGCCTCCGCGTCTGTGGATACGGCCGGACTCGAGTCGAAGGCCATGCTCTGGTTGATCTACATGGTGGTCTTCCCGACCACCGTGACCTATTTCCTGAATCTCTGGTCGTTGCGCCAAGCCTCTCCGGTCCTGGTCACTTCATTCATCTATCTCCAACCTCTGTTTGCGACCGCGGTGGCGCCTCTGGTGCTCGAAGGGGAGCGGCTCACCCTTCCGGTAGCCATCGCCGGAGCGACGATCTTTCTGGGAGTGGGGCTGGTGATTCTGGGGGAGGCGAGGTCTCGTCGGGCGCAGCTGGAGGCGGTCACGGCTGACCCCTAGCCCCGTTCCCATGTGAAACTAAATTCTGGCCCATCCCGTACGCTCAACCCATGACGCCTTAAGGCCATAGCACTCAACCCCATGACGCTCGAATCACATAGCACACCGCTCCCTTCCGTGTTTTCCCCGCTTGCCAAGGCTGTGCTCGACGCCTTCAGTGAAGCGGTGGTGGTTTTTGATACGCACGGGAAAGTCTTCTACGCCAATCTGCCCGCGAAGGAGCTCGGCCTCGACCTGTCGCGCCCCGCGGCCGACCTGCTCCCCGAGCTTGCGGAGCGAGGGGGGCGCCTCAAGTCCCTTCGTGTTGGGGGCCTGGAATTGGGGGAAGCGATGTTTTTGCAGGGCGCAGTCGGACCAAGCACCCTCGCCGAACGGGAGCGCGAGGCGATCGTCCAATCGCTGGATGAGCACGGCTGGCGTCTCGCCGAAACGGCCAAGGCCCTCGGGATCAGCCGGACCACCCTGTGGCGCAGGCTCCGAGCCTATGGGCTGCATCGGGATGGCCGCAGCAAGTGGGCCCAGGCCTCGTAACACTCGACCTACCCGCACCCGTTTCCAACCTGGTAGCGCTGCGGTAGCCCCACTGCATCACCGGGTCTAGCTTGCAGCCAATGCGACTGCCATTCGTCGGAGTACTTTGCTTGCTGGCCTCGGGTTGCTCCGGAGGGGGTCGGCCCGCGGAGCCCACCGGCCGGATCGAAGTGGCGTGGATCGACAGCGCCGGCCCGACCCGCTTTGCCGTTCGCGCGGACGCGGCCTGGTGCGCCGCGGACTCCCTGTTCGAGATCATCGCCACTCGGCACGACACGGCCTTCGGCCTGATTCTCCTCGCGGCCGACTCGGCGCGCGGGTTAGGTCCGGCGAGCTATGCGGTGATGCCCGCCAAGACCTTCATTCCCTGGCGGCCCCGTTCCATCGCCGGCCTCCGGCTGGTGGAAGCCGTCGTGATCAAGAGCTTCGAATCGGGCTCCGGAGAGGTCAGAATCACGGAGGGCGGACCCGATGGGTTGTCCGGCACCCTGGACGTCCGCCTGGTATCGAGCAACGGGCCGGATTCGCTGCACGTCACCGGCAGCTTTGCGGACCTCGCGATCGTGCCGGCGCGCCTTCCCTGCCGGCGGCTCGACAAACCTGCCGGCTAGATTGCCTCCATGACGGAAGCGACCTACTACCGCAAAGGGTTCGGCCTCAAGGCGGCGATCGAGGGGCTCCTCTCCTCCGACTATCACAGCCGGCTCATCGAGGTCCTCCGGAGCCGCGGGCATCAGCTCAGCGCCGGCCCGCTCACCTTCCGGCTGGCCCGGGAGTTCGGGTTCTGCTACGGGGTGGACCGGGCGGTGGAATACGCCTATGAGACCCGCGCCAAATTCCCCGACCGCCGGCTCTTCCTGGTCGGCGAAATCATTCATAACCCGCATGTCAACGCGAAGCTCGAAGCCATGGGCATCGCCTTTCTGCACCGCAGCGAGGCAGGCACCTTCGACTTCAGCCGGGTGACCGCCGATGACGTGGTGATTCTCCCCGCCTTCGGGGTGACCATCCACGATTTTCAGTCGCTTCGGGACATCGGCTGCGTGATGGTTGATACCACCTGCGGGTCGGTGCTGAACGTGTGGAAGCGGGTCGAAGGCTACGCCCGGGAAGGGTTCACCGCCATCATCCACGGCAAACACTGGCACGAGGAGACCAAAGCCACCGCGAGCCAGGTCCTGAAGTATCCCACGGGCCGGTATCTCGTCGTGCTCAACATGGAGGAAGCACGGCTGGTGTGCGACTGGATCGAGCGGGGGGGCGGCGACGCGGAGGCCCTGCAGGCCCGGTTCGCCCACGCGATGTCGCCCGGATTCGACTTCGCCCGCGACCTCGAGCGGGTGGGCCTCGCCAATCAGACCACGATGCTGTCGAGTGAATCGCTCGCGATCGCCGAAGAAGTCCGGAAGAGCATGGTGCGTCGCTACGGTGACCAATCGGATGCCCACGTCCGCACCTTCGACACGATCTGTTCCGCGACCCAGGAGCGCCAGGATGCCGTCCTCCAGCTGCTGGCGGACCCGCCCGACCTCATGATGGTGGTCGGCGGCTACAACTCGAGCAACACGGCGCACCTGGCCAAGCTCTGTGCGAGCCGGGGAGTCCGGACCTACCATCTCGAAGACGCCAACTGTGTCGAGGTCGAGAGTGGCGCCCTGCGCCATCACCCCATCGGGGGTGCCGGGAGCGACGAAGTGACCGAGACCGCCTGGCTCTCCGGAGTCCGCACCATCGGCATCACCGCGGGGGCCTCCACGCCCAACAACAAGATCGGCGAGACCATCGCGCGAGTGTGCACGGTGGCGGGGTGCGGAGCGGAGCTCGAAGCGGCGCTCTAGCGCGCCTTCCGGCCGAGCGGTACCATCTTTCGGATGGTTCCCCCGTCCCGGTCCTCTCTGATTCGCGACGCGCTCGCGACCCTGACGCCCGTCAAGGTCCGCAAGCTGTTCGCCACCGATGCCTTTTTTTCAGGCGAGCGCATGTTCGCGGTGCTGGGCGCCCACGCGCTGGTGCTCCGGCTGTCCGAGCCGAATCGGACTGCGGCACTGCGGGCCGGCACCGCGCGGCCCTTTCTGTCCGAGCGGCTGGCGCTCTCCCAGGGATGGGTCGAGGTCCCCTACGAGACCGAGTTTGCCCAGCTGATGCAGCTGGCCCACGCCGCTCATGCCGCTGCGGTGCGGGGCCGCAAGCCGGCCCGCCGCCGGTTTCGCCGTGCGGCCCATCGCCGTTCGACGGCCTAGCCCGGCAGCCGGCCGCTCACCTTCCGCCCCGTTGCTCCAGTAGCTCCGCCACCGCCGCGATCGTCAGCGGTGCGCTCCCCTCGGCCCGGTTATTCACCAGCAGATAGGCGGGAATCCGGAGTCGCTCCGCCGCCTCCACCAGGCGCACCAGGTCGCTCCGCATTTCCGGGTTAGGATCGCGAATCCGGTCGTACGGCGCGAAGGCGTCCACCGCCTCGGCGTACGACCGGCCGGGGCGGAGGAGCGCGCGCGCCACCAGAAACGGCGCGGTGATGGAGCCGGGCTGATCGAGCTGCGCGCCGATCGCGGGCATCCGGGTCCAGCTACTGAACACGTGCGCCACGTCGTGGCCCCGCAACACCTCGAAGTAGGCTGGGGTGAGAAACTCGGGATTGCGGACCTCCACCGCGTAGGGCCCGCTCGCGGGAATGGCATCGAAGAAGCGGTCGAGCCTGGCCGCGAAGTCCTCAGGGCTCACCCGGTCGTCGCGCGCGATCGCCTGGAATTCGAAGACCAGAGGCCCGCGACGAGAGGCGAAGTGGGTGTCCAGAGGGCCGAGCACCTCGTTCACGAACAGCTCCGGATTCAGAAAATCCGGATTCCGCTCACCCGCTCTCGCTTTCTCACGGGCTTCGGCGAAGGTATGCACGGTGATGCGGTCCCAGACCTTGCTCACGCATGGGAATCCGGGCGGGAGCACTGCTGTGTAGTTCCGCAGGGTTTTTTCGGCGAGGGGCGCGTAGAAACTCGCGTCGATGCCGACGGTGCGGAAGAGCGGAAAGCGGGCGTATTCCGCGAGCATCTCTGCCGCTGCCCCGGTGGCTGGGTACCTCCGCTGATAGACCAGTCCCTTCCACCCGGGGTAGTTCCACGAGGAAGTCCCGAAGCGCACCCCGGGCGGAATCACCGCTCCAAGCCGGGCAATGGTCTCGGGATCAGGAACCCCGGGTGGCCGAGGCTCCGGGGGGGTGGGGAAGAAGGAATCCACGCGCGGGTTAGGGCGGTGTGGCCGCAACGATCCGGTAGACTCTCCCGGAGGAGGTCATGACGTACAGCTCGCCCCGGGCATCCTGGCCGAAACTCGGGATCTGGCCGCCCGGGCGCAGGGTGGCCCAATCCCGCAGGTCCGTCACGGCGGTTCCGGTCCACCGGAAGCTCCGCACCCAGCCCTGGCACCAATCGGCATAGAAATAGTGCCCCTGGAGCAAGGGGAGCGCGCTGCCGCGATAGACATACCCACCGGTGACCGAGCAGCCATCGTTGTGACTATAGTCCAGCGCAGGGTGCGCCAGGTCGAGTCCATTGCATCCGGGCCCCTCGAAGCAGGCGTTTCCCTCCATGATGTCCCAGCCGTAGTTCCAGCCCTTCCCTCGCTCGGAGGATTGCGGCGCGACGTCCACCTCTTCCCGACTGTTCTGTCCCACGTCCGCGACGTAGAGGTCGCCGGTTTCCCGATCGAAACTGAAGCGCCACGGATTCCGGAGCCCATAGCTCCAGATTTCTCCCCGCCGGCCGCCCTGGCCGACGAAGGGGTTGTCCGAGGGAATCGAGGCCTGGCCGTTGGCGTTCACATCGAGGCGCAGCAGTTTTCCGAGCAGGGTGTTGCGATCCTGTCCGTTGCCGAAGGGATCGCCGCCGGACCCGCCGTCCCCGAGCCCGATATACAACTTGCCGTCCGGACCGAACTCGATCATCCCGCCATTATGATTGGAGAACGGCTGATCCACCGCGAGAATCACCTGGGCGCTCGACGGATCCGCGAGGTCCGGATTGGTAGAGACGCGATACGTGACCACGCGGGTGTCGCCTGCCGTGTTGGTGTAGTGGATGGCGAACCGTCCGTTGGATGCGTAACCTGGATGGAATGCGAGTCCCAGAAGCCCCCGCTCGCCTCCGTCGGAAATCAGCGCGCCCACGTCGAGGAAGGGAGTCGACACCACCGACCCGTTCCGGATGATCCGGATCTTGCCGCTTTTCTCCACGACAAACAGCCGGTCCATATCGCCCGGGGGAGTGGTGACCAGGACCGGGAAATCGAGTCCGGTGGCGACTTCCTGCAGTCGAACGTCGGCCGGGCCCGGAGCAGGCGGCGGCGGCGGGGGTGGGGGTGGGGGTGGGGGTCCGGGCGTGATGGGCGCACCGGACGTGCACCCACCGCACCAGAGTGTCAGGATCAGGCCTGCCAATTGCAGCGCGGTCATGCTGGTCTGGAACATGAGCAACAGTCTGGTTCGAAGGCAAGCAGGGAGACGGTGCAAATCGCCCCTCCGATGACACGTCGTTTGATCACACGCCTCGTTGCACTCCTCGGCCCTGGGCTCCTTGCCGGTGCCGTCGCAGGATGCCCGGAGCCGACCGCACCGGAGCCTCCGGTTCCCACCCGGCTGGTCCTATCCCTGGCCACGCTCTCGCTCGACGCGATCGGCGCCACCCAGCAGGTGACCGCCACCGTGCTCGATCAGCGCGACGATCCCATGATCGGTGAGCCGGTGACCTGGGTCTCGAATTCCCCCGGCGTGGTGGTGCAGTCGGGCTCGAGCGCGCCAAGCCGCGCACCCGCGCACGGTGGACGCGTGCATGTGACGGGAGCAACGGTGATGGTTCAGGCCGCGGCGAACGGAACGGGAGTCATCACCGCGACCGCGGGAATCCTCCAGGCAACGCTTTCCGTCACGGTGCTGCAACGTCCTCTCACGCCCCTCAAGGTGCAGGGCGATCTGCAAACCGGCGCCGTAGGAACCCAGCTCCCGCTCCCCATTCAAGTACGCGTCGTGGACCGGCTCGGCGTATCGATCGTCGGGGTGACGGTGACGTTCGCCATCACGCAAGGCGGCGGCTCGCTCGGGGTCGGGAGTTCCACCACGGGGCCGGAC
>Ga0187892_10012408_pt1 | contig 10134 bp, 6 predicted proteins | sample MA1701073metaG_FD_139345 | JGI IMG/M metagenome (GOLD analysis project Ga0187892, IMG submission 139345) | Bio-ooze microbial communities from a basaltic lava cave in the Kipuka Kanohina Cave System on the Island of Hawaii, USA - MA170107-3 metaG ...
CGACGGTGCCGTCGATGATGAGATGGCGGTTGAAATCGGCGCGCATCTCTGCCGCGAGACTGCGCATCGCCTCGGCTTCGCCGCTTCGCCCCGCCCGGCGCAACACCTCCGCATAGCGACCGACCTGCTGGTAGAGGAGGGCGACCGTCCAGCTGCTCACCCTCCAGTCGCGCAGGGTCGGGTCGGCCGGCTGCAGCGAGTCGTTCCAGTCGCCTTCGCCATAGCGGATCAACCGCGTCCCCGGGATGAAGCGCTCGCGCACGGTGGCGAGAAGCTTGTCGATGTGCGCCGCGATCGAGTCCGTGCGCCCCGTCCGTTCGAGGTTGTCCTCGCGCCTCCACGCCACCTTCTGGTCGAGGATGGTGAAATCGTTGGTCCATTCGACGTAGTCGCACACCGCCTTGAGCGGCCAGACGATGACGTCGCCATGGCTGTGCCGGTCCCGGATGTTTGCATAGGGCTCGACCATGAACCATTGCGGCCAGTCGCCCCGCGTCTCGAACTGCTGCTCGAAGACGATGCGCAGGATCTCTCTCACGGGTTCGTCGTGCTCGAGCGAGAGGAAGTACTCGACCGGTCCCTGGCACACGTCGCGCGTGCCCCAGGCGGCACCGGTGTATTGCTCCAGTCCGTGCGGCACCGTCAGATGGATCATCGCGTCGTGCGCCAGCCAGGGAAAAATCGTATCGAGGGCGGCGACGTCGGGATGGCTGCCGCGAAGATGCAGGCCACGCGTCAACCGCTCCCAATAGCGCGTCGCCGGCGCCAGCATCGCCGCGGCCGTGACGCCGCCCTCATACGTCGTGGCAAGACGGTCGGCCTCGCCGGCATCGGTCATCGACCCGACGACGGCGAACGAAAGCTCGCTGGTCTCCCGCGACCGCAGGGCCACATAGCCGCCGCCCCGCGATCGTCCATCGGCGTACAGCAGTTCATCGCCGCCGATCGCCTCGACGGCATCGGGCGTGCCGACGACCAGATAGTATCGGGCGTGCGGATAGCGCTGCCCCCACAGCCAGTCGGGGTCGGGGCGGAACGTGCAGCGCTTGCGCCCGGCGTCGATCTCGACGCGGCCGGCGTGGTCGAGCTCGCGCTCGCCGAGGACGAGATGGCCGAAAACGAGGAACCGGCACGGCGCCCCCTCGACCGTGATGAACCATTGCATCGCCGGATCGTCGCCCGCGGCCGCCGCATGCACGGTGATCGTGCGGTCGCCGAGGCGGTAGATCCAGCGGCAGTCGCTGAGGCCGATCTCGAAGGCCGAAGGCACGGCGAGCAACCGCCAGCCGGCGCCGATATCCGCCAGGATGCGCAGGCCGCTGGCGCGGGTGATGTTGTAGGGATCGCGCGACACCGAGAAGAGCTTGTGGAAGGAGGTGTTGCCGATGGTCAGCTGGGCGCCGAACACCCCATGCATCCAGCAGGTCGCGCACAGCGTCGTCTCGTCGAGCAGCAGCCCCTGTCCGCTGCGCAGCAGCGCTCCATGGCGGCGCGCCACGATGCGCTCCTTGTCGCGCAGGACAACGTGACGATTGTGTCGTCCATCCGGCGCGAAGAACGACAGCAGCCGGCCGTCCCTGCGCTCCTCGTGCGAGCGCTCTGGATAGCGCTGCGCGATGTCCTCGTCCTTCATCGCATCGGCGACGGCCGGCGGCGCGTCCTGCGCCACGCCGCGCGCTGGCGTGCTCAACGCAACATCGCCTTCGGCAAAATCGCGCCAAGCGCTGTGGACCGCATCGAGTTTCCGGAGATCGGCATCGCTCGATGCGTCCGCGTGGTCGGTCTCATACAGGCCGAAGAATGTCCAGGCCGCCGAATTACTTGTCTTCACCGTCGCGCCACGCGACTGGATCGACGCGCAGGCGACCTCGTGCTGCAGGCGCTGGTTCGACAGGTCGGTACCGACGCCGCAGCCGATCATGTCGGCGTCGCGGTAGGCCGGACCGAACAGCTGCATCGCGTCGGTGGCGAAGCCGGCCGTGCCGGTGAGGCAGCCGTGGGCGACCCATGGATGGCCTCCGCCCTGCGACTGGTTCTGCCGGCTCATGATGACCGGCCCGAGGCGTCCGTCGACGGCAACGTGGTGATCGATGTACTGCGAAACGTACGCCTCGTTGTTCATGAGAAAGCCGCGGTCGCCGAGGCCAAGATCCTGGACCAGGATCGCATCGCAGGGCACATCGGCATCGCGCCGGTTGGTGATCTCGAGATGCCACAGCCAGACCCTGTGCTGCGGCGGCAGCCAGAGTGTGACGCGATGGCGCACACCACTGGTCTCGCCCTCCCAGACGAAACGATCGCCGGCAACGCCGAGACGTACCTTCGCACCAGGACCGACGACCTCTGCGATCAGCGGTTGCGATCCACCGATGCGCAGACAGAGACGCCCGATGCCGCCACCGATCGGCGATCCCAGCACCTGGTTGAGCATGATGCGCCCGTGCGCATGCGGATGCTCGATCGCGAAGAGGCAGCCGTTCGGAAGCACGCTGACCGAAAGGCCGGCAGCATTCGCGATGCGGCGCAGACCGAGGTCGTCGTCGCGGGGCGTCGTGCAGGTGCGGGTGCCGGTCGACGTCATCCGTGCCCTCCCGTATGCGGTGTAGAAAATTTCCTGACGTTTGTGCCGCCGATCCGAGAGTAAGGAACCCGGTCGGGCGACTTTGTCAACGCGAGTTGTCTCGATCCACCCATTGTAGGGGCGAGCGGCGCTCGCCCGTCGTGCCACAGACGCAAACGGTGGAGTTCAGGACGAACACGGGCGAGCGCCGCTCGCCCCTACAAATCTCGACGCCGGCGTTCAATGAATCTCCGGTTCCGGCAAGGACTCCGTCCCCAGAAGAAAATCGAAGTCGCAGCCGTCGTGGGCTTGCTGGATGTGGGTGGCGAACAGGCGGCCGTAGCCGCGCGGCGGCAGCGGCTTCGGCCGCCAGTCCGCCTTGCGGCGGGCCAGTTCGTCATCGGCGACGCGCAGGTCGATCCGGCGGGCGGCGACGTCGACCTCGATGACGTCGCCGGTGCCGACGAAGGCGAGCGGGCCGCCGATGCCCGCCTCCGGCGAGACGTGCAGGATGCAGGCGCCGTAGGAGGTGCCGCTCATGCGCGCGTCGGAGACGCGCAGCATGTCCCGCACGCCCTGGGTCAACAGCTTCTTCGGCACCGGCAGCATGCCCCATTCCGGCATGCCTGCCGCCACCGGCCCGGCATTTTTCAGCACCAGGACATGGTCCGGCGTGACCTCGAGATCGTCGCGATCGATCTGCGCGGCCATCTGCTCGTAGCTCTCGAAGGCGAGGGCCGGGCCGCGATGCCGGAGAAAGCGCGGGTCCGCCGCCGACGGCTTCATCACCGCGCCGTCCGGCGCCAGGTTGCCGTAGAGGATCGCCGTCGCCTCCTTGGCGATGGGATCGTTCATGCCGTGGATCACCTCCGCATTGTAGATCTCGGCACCGGCGATGTTGGCGCCAAGAGTATGGCCGGTCACGGTCATGCAGCCGAGATCGAGCTCGCCCTGCAGCTGGGCCAGCAGCGCCCGGATGCCGCCGGCATAGTGGAAGTCTTCCATCAGAAACGCGCCGGACGGTCGCACGTTGGCCAGCACCGGGACGCGCCGCGCCAGCTCGTCGAAGCGTTGCAGCGTGAGCGGGATGCCGGCACGCCGGGCCAGGGCGACGACGTGGATCATGGCGTTGGTCGAACCGCCCATGGCCAGATGGCAGCGGATGCCGTTGTCGATCGCCGCCGCACTGAGGAGATCCGAGGGCTTGAGATCCTCCCAGACCATCTCGACGATGCGCCGGCCCGAGGCTGCACACATCCGGGGATGGCCGGCATCGGGCGCCGGGATCGACGAGGCGCCCGGCAGGGAAAAGCCCATGGCTTCGGCGACCCCGGTCATCGTCGCGGCCGTGCCCATGGTCATGCACATGCCGTGCGAGCGCGAGATGCCGCCCTCGATCTCGCTCCAGTCCTCGGGCGTGATCGTGCCGGCCTTGAGCTCGGCCCAATACTTCCGGGTGTCGGAACCCGAGCCGAGGACCTTGCCGCGCCAGTTGCCGCGCAGCATGGCGCCGGCCGGCACGAAGATCGCCGGCAGGTTCATGGAGATGGCGCCCATGAGCAGGCCGGGCGTGGTCTTGTCGCAGCCGCCCATCAGGACGGCGCCGTCGATCGGATGGCTGCGCAGCAGCTCCTCGGTCTCCATCGCCAGGAAGTTGCGGTAGAGCATGGTCGTCGGCTTGACGAACGGCTCCGACAGCGAGATCGCCGGCAGCTCCAGCGGGAAGCCGCCGGCCTGCAGCACGCCGCGCTTCACGTCTTCGACCCGCTGCCTGAAGTGGGCGTGGCACTGATTGATGTCCGACCATGTATTGACGATCGCGATCACCGGCTTGCCGGCATAGTCCTCCGGCCCATACCCCATCTGCTTCGCCCGCGAGCGGTGGCCGAAGGAGCGCAGGTCGTCGACGCCGAACCAGCGGTGCGAGCGGAGCTGCTCTGGTGTTTTGCGCGGGTTGGCTCTGCTCACGGGCCGTCCCGATACATGAAGGCACGATGCCGGAGGTTTGTAGGGGCGAGCGGCGCTCGCCCTTGTTCGAGGCAGGACAGCACCGGTCCCGATTGCGGCACGATGGGCGAGCGCCGCTCGCCCCTACAACTGGATGGACCGCGTGCCAACTCCGACCCCCTCACCGCCCGTTCGCGCGCCGCCAGGCGGCGAAGTCGGTCCTGGTCTGCGGATCGGTCGGCGGATAGAGGCCGAGGATCGAGCGGCCCTTCAGCACCTCCGCCATGACGAAGTCCTCGAACGCCGTCATCTCGACGGCCTCGATGGCGATCTCGTCTGCGAGCTTGGCCGGCACAACCACCACGCCCTCGGCATCGCCCGCCATCACGTCGCCGGGGAAGACCGCCACGTCGCCGCAGCCGATGGGGACGTCGAGGTCGATGTGCTGGTGGCGGGTCAGGCTGGTCGGGGCCGAGGGACGATGGTGGTAGGCCGGAATGGCGAGCCGGGCGATCTCCGGCGCGTCGCAGAAGCCGCCGTCGGTCACCACGCCGGCGACGCCGCGCTGCATCAGCCGTGCGACCAGGATCGAACCGGCCGAGGCCGCCGTGGCGTCCTTGCGGCTGTCGATGACGAGCACGCCGCCGGGCGGGCATTCCTCGATGGCGCGCCGCTGCGGATGCCGCCGGTCCTCGAACACGCTCAGCGGGTTCAGATCCTCGCGCGCGGGGATGCAGCGCAGGGTGAAGGCCTCGCCCACCATCGGCCCCGCCGCCGGATTGAGCGGATGCACCTCCTGGATGAACTGGTTGCGCAGGCCGCGCTTGAAGAGGCAGGTGGTCAACGTCGCCGTGCTCACGGTCTTCAATCGAGCGCGCGTTTCCGCGGAGAGCTGGGTCATGTCACGAACCTGTCGATCGACTACGGAACCCAGCGTTGTATCGCCCGCCGCGTCTCTGTCCCCCGACACTAACACTCGATCTCAGAGGTGTCATTGCCGGGCTCGACCCGGCAATCCACGATGCCGTGCGAGAAAGGCTGAAATGGTGCGGATTTCTGGATCGCCGGGTCAAGCCCGGCGATGACAGTCTGGTGTTGGTGGGCTTCAAATGATCTCGCCTCAATCCAGCTCAATGAACACGCGCCCGGCCTCGACCTTCACTGGATAGGTCTTGAGGTTGACGCACACCGGGGCGCCCTTCGCCTCGCCGGTGCGATAGTCGAACCGCCCGTTGTGCTTGGGGCACTCGATGATGTGGTCCATGACCAGCCCTTCGGCGAGATGGAAGGCCTCGTGGGTGCACAGCCCGTCGGTCGCATAGAACCTGTCGCCGGGCGACCGGTAGATGGCGAAGGTGCGGGCGCCGTGATCGAAGCGCATCACGTCCTCCGGCTCGATATCGTCGGCGCCGCAGGCTTCGAGCCATCCGCTCATGACGCCGCGCCGGCAGGCGACGCGAGCGGCGCCGCGCTCACGGGCGGCTTGCGCTGCACGCACCAGGCCGGCTCCTTCGCCTGCCGGAGCAGCGCCGGGATGATCTCGCGATAGGCCGCCAGCACGCTGGGGTAGGGCGGCGGCGTGTCCGCCTTCACCTCCGCATGGAGCGCGGGCAGCGCGTGATAGGGCACCATCGGGAACATGTGATGCTCGATGTGGTAGTTCATGTTCCAATAGAGGAAGCGGAAGATCGGGTTCATGTAGACGGTGCGGCAGTTCAGGCGGTGATCGAGCACGTCCTCCGCCAGCCCCGCATGCTGGGTGAGGCCGAACATGAGCAGCAGCCCGCCGCCGTAGAAGCTGGGCAGGCCGACGAGCATCGCCGGCAGCAGCGTGCCCCAATAGACACAAGAGCCGATGACGGCCGCGTAGATCGCCACCCACGCGCGCGCGACGACATACACCTTCCCGCGCTCCGTCTCCGGGATGTAGGTCGCCTCGTCCGCCGTGAGCCGGCCGGTCGTGTGCAGCAGCATCTTGCCGAAGGCGGCGATGCCGCTCTTGATGGCGAAGAGGTTGAGGAGGAGTCCCGGAATGTCCGGCGGCCGCTGCGCCGCGATCTCGGGGTCGCGGCCGACGATCAGCGTGTCCGTGTGGTGGCGCGTGTGGCTCCAGCGCCAGACGGTCGGCTCGCGCAAGACCATGAAGCAGGCGATCTGGTAGACCGCGTCGTTCATCCACTGCGTGCGGAACGCCGTGCCGTGGCCGCACTCGTGCCACCGGGAATCCGAGGACGAGCCGTAGAGGATGCCGTAGGCGGCGAAGAACGGCACCGTCCACCAGCTGCCCCAGAACCAGGCGCCGAGCCCGCCGGTGAGGCCGAGCGCGGCGAACCAGATCAGCGTGTCGCGCACGGCCGGGCCGTCCCGCCGCTGCATCAGCTCCTTGAGTCGCTTGCGCGGGATCGGCGAACGGTACCAGTCGGCGCCCGCCAGGCCCTTGTCGAGGGCCAGCTGTCCGTCCCGTCCTACCAGGCTGTAGTCGCGCCGCATCATGCCCCCGCATAGCCGATTTTTCCGCGCGAGTCTCGGCCGGATCGGCGGGACCTATGGCGAATCTTCGCGGACCAGATCCGCCCCCTTCTCGCCCACCATGATGGCCGGCGCGTTGGTGTTTCCGGACGTGACCGTCGGGAAGATCGACGCGTCGATGACGCGCAGGCCGGCGAGGCCATGGACCCGCAGGCGATGATCGACGACCGCATCCGCCGGCTCCGGTCCCATCCGGCAGGTCCCGACCGGATGAAAGACGGAATAGGCCCGCTCCCGGATGTCGGCGACCAGCTCGTCGTCTGACTGTACCGCCGGACCGGGTTTCAGTTCCGCCGCAATGACGGACGACAGCGCCGGCGTCGCCGCCACCCGGCGCAGGAACCTGGCCCCGGTGAGCAGCTCCCCGACGTCGTGATCCGTCGACATGGCGTTCGGATAGATCAGGGGTGGCCGCGCCGGATCGCTCGATGCGATCTTGACGTAGCCGCGGCTGGTCGGGCGGCAGGGCGATGCGCTCATGCTGAAGCCGGGGAACGGATCGGGGCTCATCAGCGGACGGATTCCTGGCGGCGTCCGCTCGTAGGTCAGCGGCGAGAAGTAGAGCTGGATGTTCGGGCGGTCGAGCTCCGGGCGCGAGCGGAAGAAGCCGCCGCCCTGGTTGATGCTGAGCGATAGCGGCCCCGTGCGCATGAGCAGATATTGCAGCCCGGCCCGCAGCTTGCCGGGCCAGGGGAAAAGCTCGTTGTTGAGGCTCCGCTGCGCCGAACGATAGACGTGATCGAAGCAGAGGTGGTCCTGCAGGTGGCGGCCGACGGCGGGGCTCTCGTGCCGGATCTCGACCCCGGCGGCCCGCAACACGTCCGCCGGCCCGATGCCCGAGAGCTGCAGCAGCTGCGGCGAGTTGATCGCGCCCGCCGCGAGGATCACCTCGCGGCCTGCCCGGGCGACGACGTTCCGGCCGCTCCATCGATAGGCGACGCCGATGGCGCGCGTACCTTCCAGCAGGATGCCGGTGGCGAGCGCCTTGGTCACGACCCGCAGGTTGGGCCGTCTCCGCGCCGGCCAGAGATAGGCGCGGGCCGCCGACATGCGGAAGCCGTTGCGGGTGTTGATCTGATAGAGGCCGACACCCTCGATCGTGTCGCCATTGAGATCGGGATTGACGTCGAGTCCGGCCTCCTGACCGGCCTTCACGAAGACGTGGCAAAGCGGATGCGCCACGGCCGAGATATCGGTCACACGCAGCGGTCCGCCGCTTCCATGACTCGGCCCGGCGCCGAGATCGTGGTCCTCCATCCTCTTGTAGATCGGCAGCACGGCCTTCCAGCCCCAGCCGGGATTGCCCATGGCAACCCAGTCGTCGAAATCGCCGGCCTGGCCGCGGGCATAGACCATGGCGTTGATCGAGCTGGAACCGCCCAGCACCTTGCCGCGTGGGCAATAGGTGATGCGGCCGCCGAGCCCGGGGCTCGGTTCCGACTGGTACATCCAGTTCACGCGCCGGTCGTAGAAGGTCTTGCCGTAGCCGATCGGCACCTGGATCCAGAAGCTGCGGTCGGACGGGCCGGCCTCCAAAAGCAGCACGCTGCGGCGGCCGCTTTCGGTCAGGCGGTTGGCAATGACGCAGCCGGCCGATCCGCCGCCGACGATGATGTAGTCGTACTGGTCCAAGATCAGGGCGCCGGCTTCGGCGACGTCATGATCGCTCGGCGGGCCGCTCCCGCTGGACGAGAATGCTGATCAGGCCGAGCAGGCCCGAACCGATCATCAGGAACAGCGACACCGCGTTGAGCACCGGCGTCGAACCCTCGCGCATCCGGTCGTACATGGTGATCGTCAGCGGCGGATCGGAGCCGACGAGCATCAGCGTCGTGTTGAAGTTCTCGAAGGAGATCAGCAGGGCGACGACGCCGGACCCGATCAGCGCCGGCCGCAGATAGGGCAGGGTGATCGTGCGGATGACCTCGAGCGGCGTGCCGCCGAGGTTCAGCGCGGCCTCCTCGAGCGAGCGATCGAATTTCCGCAGCCGCGCGGCGATGACGAGCGTGGCGATCGTGGCGATGAAGGAGAACTGGCCGAGGATGACGAGAAGGAGACCGGGGCGAAGCGCTTCGACCTCGAGGCCGAGCCGATCGTCGACGAAATTGGCGATCGTGCTGGAGAACACCAGGATGGAAATGCCCAGGATGACGCCGGGGATGACCAGCGGCGCCAGCATCAGCATGTAGCAGAACTCCTTGAACCGGAACTCGTATCGCTCGAAGAGGAACGCCGTCGTCGTGCCGACGACGAGCGAGATGACCGTGGTCATGCAGGCGACGAAGATCGAGTTGCCGATGCCCCGGAGGATATTGGGGTCATGGAAGAGCCCGAGCTTCGGCTCGGTGCCGTTGAAGAACCAGTCAAGCGTGAAGCCCTTCCACGGCAGCGAGGGAAACAGCGAGTCGTTGAAGGCAAAGAGGGCCGTGACCAGCAGCGGCGCCGCGAGATAAAGGAAGAAGAGCGCGATATAGCCGCGATAGGCCCAGCGCACGAGATTGCTCTGCGGGAGCGACGGCAGCATCGGCCTAGCCCCTGCCGATCGTGCTCGACAGCGACTGGCCGCTGAGCCGCAAGGCCAGCCAGACGATCAGGGAGGAGCACACCAGGAGGACGAAGCCGAAGGCCGAGCCGAGCTCCCAGTTGAAGCGCGAGATGAACTGCGAGTAGATGTGGGCGGTGAACCACAGGCTGCTCTTGCCGCCCAGCAGCGTCGGCGTCAGGTAGTTGCCGAGACTCAGCATGAACACGACGATCGACCCGGCGACGATGCCGGGCACGGCGTGCGGAATGACGATCTCGCGCAGCACCACCAGCCCGTTGCCGCCGAGGTCGTAACCGGCCTCGACGATCGCATCGTCGAGGCTGTCGATGGTCGAAACCAGCGGCACCACCATGAACAGCATGGAGGTGTAGACCAGCCCCAGCATCACCGTCGCGTCGTTGTAGAGGAACTCGACGGGGCCGCTCACCAGCCCGGCCCATTGCAGGAGGTTGGAGAGAACGCCCGTCTCGCGCAGCAGGAGCATCCAGCCGAACACGCGGACGATCTCGCTGACCCAGAACGGCAGCAGGCACATCAGGAAGAGCGCGCTCCG
>Ga0187892_10012410_pt1 | contig 10132 bp, 15 predicted proteins | sample MA1701073metaG_FD_139345 | JGI IMG/M metagenome (GOLD analysis project Ga0187892, IMG submission 139345) | Bio-ooze microbial communities from a basaltic lava cave in the Kipuka Kanohina Cave System on the Island of Hawaii, USA - MA170107-3 metaG ...
GCAGGTCCGCGCCGCCTGCCTGAGCGAAGATGATCGGGCCGCCGAGTTCCACGACCACCGCCCCCGAACCCGAGCCGTTGGCCAGAAGCAGCTCCGCGCGGCTGCATGAGCGGACATGCACCCGCCACACGGGCCTTTCCGCTTCCCGCTTTCCGCCCGGCCATCACGAGATTCCGCAGCGCTACCGCTCGATCGGCCAGCCGGTGCTGATCCCGGGCGACATGGGCCGGGCCAGCTACGTGCTGGTCGGGGCCGACGGCTCGCTGCGCGACACGTTCGGCAGCACCTGCCACGGCGCCGGCCGCCGGATGTCGCGCACCGCCGCCATCAAGGCCAGCAAGGGCCGCTCGATCCACCGCGAGCTGCTCGAGCGCGGCGTCATCGCCCGCGCCCGCACCGGCCTCGAGGAAGAGCAGCCCGACGCCTACAAAGGCGTCAACGAAGTCGTGCACGTCGTCGAACGCGCCGGCATCAGCAAGCGCGTCTGCCGCCTGCGGCCGATTGGCGTGATCAAGGGGTAGGCTACCGACAACCGCAAGCGAGGCCGCGGAGCAAATGCGTGGGGATACGCCGGTCGCCTTATCAACTCTCTGTATCCGCTCATCCGGGCAGGCTGGCAGGCTGACCGGCAACCGGATAGAATGTCAAGCGGGTGGTTACGAGGTCCAGACAATGACACGCACAAACGGTAATGCCGATGAGGTGGTCCGGCGGGGCCAAGCCATCTACGACGAACACATCCGGGCACAGGTCGAGCCCGAGCATCGCGGAAAGTACCTGATCATTAACGTCAACACGGGCGAGTATGAAATGGATCGGGATGACGTGCTTGCCTCCAGACGGGCCAAAGCCAGGTTCCCGGAAGCGCCGCTCTTTGCGGTGCGCGTGGGTTACCGGGCTGTTCACCGGCTCGGCGGACGCATGTCGGCGCCCAGATGATGCTGACCGGAATCACCAACTCGGATCTCGAGGCGATTCTGCGCCTGGAGGTGCGCGGACCGGCCGGGCAAGCGCTCGTGCTCGACACGTTGATCGATACGGGCTTCAATGGCTATGTGGCGCTGTCGCGAACGCAGATTGCAGTGCTCGGGCTGCTCTTTCACAGCCGAGAAGTAGCCGAACTCGCCGACGCCAGCTTCACGTCTGTCCGGAGGTTTCAGGGCGTCGTCATCTGGCAAAGCCGTGAGCGCGACGTGATCGTCGTGGAGATGGACGGCGGCCCGATGATCGGGATGTCGCTGTTGGAAGGCACACACGTCGGTATCGACGTGGTTGACGGCGGCCCCGTCACGATTCAGCCACTGGCGGCGCCACCATGATCTCGATCAGCGTTTGTTCGCTGCAGAAAAGCATCACCTCGCCGCGACCGGCGGCGACGACGCACTTGGCCGCTGGACCCTCGGAGCTGATGAGCGCTTGGAAGTACACGTTGCAGTCAAAGACGACGCGCGGCGCCGGGTCCGGGGTCACGGCGTTTGGCCTCGACGCTCGGCGCGCAGGGCGTGCTTCTCTCGCTCCAGCAGGTCGGAAAGCTCATCCTCGCTCATACCGGACGCCTTGAAGGCGTCGTAGATCGGACCGCTCATCTCGAGCAGATCAGGGATTCTCAACACGAAGCGCTCCAGCAGCCGGGAAGCCACGGTCTCAACGGGCAAGCCCAACAGATCAGCGTGCCTTCGAAGACTCCGTTCCGTTTCGCCGGAGATAGAAAGATGTAGCGTCATCACGATTATCCTAGCACGCCATCTCGACCAAGGCCAGACAAGCTTCGCCAGTTCGTCATTGAGCACAAGCCTGACGCCAACCGCTCGATGTGAACACCAGCCGAGACGAAGAGCACCCGCTCCGGCGCCGAACGGTGGTCGCACGGTCCCCAATCCGATATACTTTGCTGCCATGAGTACGCTCGCCGAGGTTGAAGCTGTTGTTGATGCGCTGCCGGCTGCGGACAAGCAGGAGTTGCTGCTGTTCCTGGCCGCCCGGCTGAGAGCGCAAGCCGGTCACCTGCCCGCGCCGCGCAAGTTTTCGCGCGACCAGATCAATGCGTGGATCGCTGACGACGAAGCCGACATGGGCCGCCTTCGTGACGGCAAACCAACGTGAGATTGTTTCTGGATACGAGCGTCCTGCTCGCGGCCAGCGGGTCAAGCCGAGGTGCGTCGCGAGAGATCTTTCGTCGCGCGCCCGAATCCGGCTGGCTCTTGCTGGCGACGCCTTACGTCATTGAGGAGGTGCTCGCCAACCTTGCGGAGCTTCCGGCGGCGGCGACAGCCGATTGGGTTCGGCTCCGCCCCGAACTCGTGTTGATGGACGATGTGCTAACACTTGACCGCGCGGCGGTCTTCGAACCCGCCAAGGATCGCCCGATCCTGTTCAGCGCACTGGCGTGGTCGGAAGTGCTGCTGACGCTGGACCGCGCCGACTTCGGTTCGTTGCTCGGCGGATCTTTCTATGGCCTGCCGGTCCTGCAGCCTGGAGCGTTTATCGAGCGCGAGCGAGTCGCGGGGCGAATGCGCGTCTAGCGACTCGCCACTGAGGCAGTCCGCCGGGCGGACGGCGACGCCAAGACGCGTCGAAATCGCTGTGCGTGCATCGCAAGGGCCGAGATTTTCGCGCCGTCACACGTTCGACCGCGCTGGCACACTCGCAATAGAATATCCGCTGAACTGAACCGAACACCAATGGTCACGTGCCGCCATCGCTCGGCCGCGGAGTCAATGGTTAGAACGGCCGCGTTGCGGTGCTTAGGGGCTTTGGTTGCGGCCCGCGTCGGCTTGCGGCGGTGTTTCGTCGGTCTGGAGCCGACATTGGCGTTGATGCAGGGTGCTGCGGCTCCCACATTGGGCAATACCATTCACGACAAAGTAAGAGTCGGGCTATGGGACACAAGGAACGGTCATGGGCGTGCTGCTGGCTCTGGGCAGCCTTTCCCGGGCTGGTGATGCTCGGCATACTGCTGCTGCGCCGCGGCGCATCGGCCGAACCAGCCTGCGGGCAGTGCAGCTATCCGGTGCGCGGCCTGAGCAGCTTCACCTGCCCGGAATGTGGCGCGGATCTGCGCGAGGTTGGCATTGCCAGCGATAGGTTCCGGCGGAGGTTCTCACCCGGCTGGCGCGTGGCGTTATGGACTGTGCTGCTGCCGTTGCCGGCGCTGCTGGCCTCCGGACAGGTCGGTAGGTTGCTGCAGATCAGGACAGCCACGTCAACCCTGGTCATGCCGATCGATACGTACTATGACTTGGAACTGGTCGAAATCGGAAGCGGGTACGGCGCGGGCCGGCGGCTGAGAGCGATCACGCTGAGACTGTCGTCATTCGGGAGCAGCCAGGCCCAACTCGCGATTGAACCGAGGAACAAGTCGTACCGCGTCAGTTCGTCCGCGGGAGGTGGCTGGCAGCCAGGTCTCCCGGATGGCCCGCGGCTCGCCACCTGGGCGCGTTCGGGCGGTCTGCGCTGGAAGGATGCGTACCTTCGACCCGTTGCGGACGAGTTGGCGGCGCTCGTGGCGGCCGACTTGGCTTCAGGAGTCGTGCGCACCGGAACGTCGGGGCTCGGAGGCAGGCTGCAATCCGGCGCGAAGCTGAGTATGACCGAAGCGGCCCACACGCCGGGTTGGGTTTTCGCGGTCATGGTGTCATTCTGGCTGGCGGTCTGGCTCTGGGGCGTGCGGCGCATTTTGGAGCCTATCCGGCGCGCTCGCGAAATCCGCAGCGGCATCGCGGACGTCACTCCCAAGACCGCTCCGTGAAAGTAGGCGGCGGTCGGGAACTGCAAAACGCGCGTCACCACCAGCCCATAACCGAACGGTGCGACCCAGTGACAAGATCGTCTCGAAAGGCTAGGATCAGAGTGGGTTACAGAGGACAGTACGCCGATGAACAGACTTGATGAGCATGGACTGGCGGTTGGCCAAGAGGATGATCAGGAGAAGCGGGAGGCGCGTCGGCGGCGCTACGACGCGCTGCTGGCCATGATGCGCGAATGGGCGGCCGACGAGTCGGGCTACGAAGAACGCGTTTGGCCGGAGTTCAAGAGGCAAATCGAGGCCAACCGGATGTCGAATCGGAGACGTTTTTGTGACTGATCGATTCGTCTTGGACACCGGCCAAGCACGGAGCATGCACGTGGAAAAAGAAACACCGAACTCCTGCCAAGTCACGCCGTCTGTAGACACGGGATCGTCGTCACGCAAGCGCGGCCTCGAAGGCCTGCTGGACTTGATGGAAGAGTGGATGGCGGACGAGTCGGGATACGAAGAACGAACGTGGCCGGAGCTCAAGAACAACATCGAGGCCAATCGGATGTCGTACCGGAAGCGCTTCAGTGACTGAACGCTGGGTGCTCGATACCGGTCCGCTCGGTCGGCTTGCATATCCCCGCGCAAACAAGTCGACCACCGACTGGGTACGTCGTCTGCGCGGCAGTGGCGTGCTGTTGTTCATTCCTGAGATCGCCGACTACGAGCTGCGTCGCGAATTCATCCGCGCCCGACTGAGCGCCAGTTTGCGTCGTCTCGACCGCATGAAGCTGGAGCTGGATTACGTGCCGATCGAAACAGCGACGATGATCCGCGCCGCGGAATTCTGGGCCGAGGCAAGAAACTCCGGCAGGCCTGCGGCCGACCCGAAGGAACTCGATGCCGACGTGATCCTGGCCGCTCAGGCCGAGAGCGTTGGAGCAACTGTGGTCACAGAAAACGCTGGCCATCTGGAGTTGTTCGTGCCAGTCAAGCACTGGCGAGAACTGGCGCCACCCTCATAGTACAATTCGAGCGCGCCCGTTCGCCAACTTTGAAATCTTGCGGTGCTTACCGCTCGATCGGCCAGCCGGTGCTGATCCCGGGCGACATGGGCCGGGCCAGCTGCGTGCTGGTCGGGGCCGACGGCTCGATGCGCGACACGTTCGGCAGCACCTGCCACGGCGCCGGCCGGCAGATGTCGCGCACCGCCGCCATCAAGGCCAGCAAGGGCCGCTCGATCCACCGCGAGCTGCTCGAGCGCGGCGTCATCGCCCGCGCCCGCGCCCGCGGCCGCACCGGCCTCGAAGGAGAGCAGCCCGACGCCTGCAAAGGCGTCAACGAAGTCGTCCACGTCGTCGAACGGGCCGGCATCAGCCAGCGCGACTGCCGCCGCGGGCGCCGTACGGTCGTGCCCGTACACTGACGCACCGGCATGACGAGAACAATGCGCTGAACATTGCTGATCGCCGAGCCGATCCGAAGAAATCCGAACGGACCTTTGGATGGTTAAAGTCGGCGTGCTGCACTGGGCCCCGTTAAGCGCCCGTCATTGCATGGACAGTCATTAAGGGCGGGAAGGGCACGCGTCGCAGGTGCCGAGTGGGCGCCGCAACGAATCGGGCGGGCGGTTTCACTTGGCGGGGGCGACTCAGTCACGGAGGCGTTCGCATGTTGGTCGCAGATCTCTCGTACGCGTTGGGCCCAATTCTCGCCGGGCTGGCGCTCGCCGCTGACCCTGCCGCACTCATTGCAGGACCGCCCCCGGTGGTTGCTTCGGAGGGCTCCGTTCAGATCGAGTACTGGCTGGAGCATGACCCTTCGCCCGGCGATGGGACGTGGAAGGTCAGGCTTAGCGCATCGGGCCTCGACACGGCCCAGCGCGACGTGACGCTCGAACTGAGCGATTGGGGCGGCTGGGGCGACGTGGATTCGTTATACCTGCGCGGCGTCCACATCGACCCGCCGCCCCGGCGCGCCGGCACGGACACCGCGACCGGATGGTCCGGCGACGGTGCGCGGCGGTTCGAGCTGCAAGTTCCCGATGATTGGGATGGGCACGTGGCCGCAGAGTATGCATTGCACCACCTGGAGGCCGGCTCGCGCGTTCACGACCAGAAGCCGCTCCTGCCCTTCCGGACTACGACGTACACGCAGGCCTTCTCGATCAATACGCTCATGCGTGTGCTGTTCAACGGCGAACCGGTCCGGGCAACGCAGCGCGTTCACATCCGCGCGCCGGACGGCATGACCATCGCCACCGGCTGGGGCGGTGTGTCAACTGGCCGGCAGACGGCGGACCTGCCGTATGAGGTGGACAACGCGCTCATCGTGATCGGCAAGGTGGTCGGGCATGAGTCCGCCACCGGCGACGCGGCGAGCTGCGAAGTCATCCAATTCGCCGCCGGGCCAGACGTGACGGACCAAGTCGTGCCACTCGTAAAGTCACTGCTGTCCGCGTACGCACGCTCGGCCGGCTGCGGCCTGGGGTTTCCCGTTCGCGTGATTCTCAACGATCCCTGTGGGGGCAACATCGGCGGCACGCGGACCGACCGAGGGCTCGTCGTTCACGTTGACGCCCGCGAGCCGGGCTTTGTGAGTCAAGACGGATTCAAACGCATTCTCGCGCACGAGTTGTTCCACAACTGGCTGGGCGGTCTGATCGCAGCGGACGACGAGTCGACCGTTTGGTTCTCCGAGGGCTTTACGGAATACCTGGCGTTGTGGCACCTGGTGTCGGGCGATCACTTGCCGGCCGACTGGTTCGCCGACCGGCTGGTGGGCATGGACTCGACGATCCGCGAGGGCGAGGCGTACGGACGGGTGGCCTTCGCGGATCCGGGCGTGCGCTGGAGAGACGGCGACGGTCCGAACGAGACGTTTGCGTATCGCGGCGGAGCGCTGCTGGCGTTTCACACCGACGTCGCGCTGCGCCAAGCCGGCCGCGCCGGGCTGCCGCAAATGATCGCCGACCTGATCCATCAGCACGCCGGAAAACTCTCGCACGACACGATCCGCCACTGGTACGAATCCAACGGCCTGGCGGAGTTCTATCACCTGTACGTGGCCGGCCGCGAGCTGCCGGCGCTATCCGAGGCGCTGGTCTCGCTCGGATTCGTGCCGCAGCGGCGGGAAGAGGCGCTGACGTACCTTGGCATCCAAACCCACGCCGGCCTGTCCGTGGGGCGCGTGCTGGCCATCGATCCGGACGGCCCGGCCGCGGCGACCGAGCTGAAGGTTGGTGACAAGATCAGGGGCTACTACCCCGCCCGCTCCGAACGGCCGCAGGTCGACGACGCGGTCGATACGCCGTATCGCTTCGGCCTCGAGCGAATCACGCCGGACCGGGCGGGCACCTATGTTGATGTGCTTCGAGACGGTCGAGAACTGCAGGTCCCAATCACGCCGCGGATCATACCCGGCGGCTATATCACGCGATACGCCGCGGGCGGAGAGCAGGTCCGCGCGTTCTTTGAATTCCGGCCGAGCCCCCCTGCACACCTGGACTGAGAACGCCGTGCGTCCCACATTTTTCCGGTCTGAGTGCGGAAGTGCGGTCCGCATATATTTAAGACTCCCGCTATCGAGAAATTCGCCCAGCCCGGCATCGCTGCGTTTTGTAGGCTTGTCGCATGTGGCGACGGGTTCACGAGCGGATGTTCGTCTGGCCGCCTAACGCCGGCGGAACCGGCTTCTGCGCGCGGTGCCGCACGATAGTTCGCGGCCGCTTCAGGCCCGGCCTTCTGCGCATGTGTGTCTGGAGCGTGCTGGCGGCCATGGTCGCCGCGTGGTTCTACGTCATGTCGTTCGTCGTTCCGGTCTCGTATTCGCGCCGCCATCGAGCTTCGCCGGAGCAAATTCGCGTCTGTGCGACGAGCATGTTATTTGTCGGAATCGTCTCCGTTGGCCTGGTCCGGTCGCCGCGGAACTGCCGCGTCTGCCGGATCAAGCTCAGGCCGCCACGCTGGCCCAAGTCGTCTCCACCGCTATACTATTGACGGCAGCTCCCAGACGCTGAGCTCAGCGGCCGGCTCGATGCGTGAGGGCGTGGCCATGAATGTTGGCACAGGCCGCGATGCATCGTGGGACGGGTGGCATGGGCAAGCGGCCGTCTGCTTGCCCGTGCTGACCAGGCGACATGCTCTCGCCTATGCGACCCCGCGGCATCCGTGCGTGCCACAATATATTGCCACAACCATGCGTGGCTGCACGGACGGCGCGGGAGCGCCTTGGAGCCGGTTGGCGCGCGGGTCCGGTGAGGGGCGCTCGAAACACGGGGCGCGCCGGCCGCTCGCTCGCATCGACGCTGACTTTCTCCCGCTTTGTGGCGCGGGAGCGGATTGAACAATGGTTCGAGTCGTTCTTCCATTCCATCTCCGGACGCTTGCCAGCGTCGGCGGCGAAGTGACGCTGACCGTCGAGTCACCGGTCACGCAACGAGCCGTCCTGAGCGCGCTCGAAGCCCGCTACCCCATGTTGTGCGGCACCATCCGCGACCACGTCACGCACAAGCGCCGCCCGTTCCTGCGGTTCTTCGCTTGTCAGAAGGACTTGTCGCACGAGCCGCCCGATGCGCCCCTGCCAGACGCGGTCGCTACCGGCGCAGCGCCGTTCATGGTTGTCGGGGCCATTGCCGGCGGATAGGCACCGCGCGCGATGCAGTGTGCGGGTGGAACCTGGTAGCGTGGGCCGCGTGGGTGGAATAGGCATGCGTTTCGGCGCGCCGGGATTGCCGGTGTACATCTGACGCAGGCTGAGTCAGCCGCTACCGGCAAGCGATCACCGCCACTGCTTGACCGTGTGAGCCCCGGCGAAAGGCTCGCGCACGGAAACTGCACGGATCCTGAGAGGTGCTCCGATGTCGAACACTCCACGCGGCCAACCTGGCATAGGCGAGCTCAGCGACTTGTGTACGCCCTGGTGCATTCACGTGGCGGTCACGCTGCGCATCGCCGAGCAACTCGCCGCGGGGCTCAGCGAAATCGAAGAAGTCGCGGCGGCCGCCGGCGCCGACCCGGACGCGTTGCAGCGGCTGCTCAGGCACCTGGTCAGCAAAGGCATCTTCGAGGAGCCGGCGCCCAGCCGTTTTGCGCTGAACGAGGCCGCGCGGGCGCTGCTCGATCCGGGCGCGCGGCTCGGCCTCGATCTCGACGGCTTCGGCGGCCGCATGGCGCACGCCTGGAGCAGCCTGCTGGTGGCCGTGCGAACCGGCGCCGCGGCTTATCACACCGTCTTCGGCCGCCCGTTCTGGGATGATCTCGACGCTCATCCGGAACTCGCCGCGAGGTTCGACGACCTGATGGGCCCGGCCGGTCACGGGCGAGCGGACCCCGACGTGCTCATCGCCCGCGAGTGGGGGTCGGTCCGCCACGTGGTCGACGTCGGCGGCGGCGCCGGCGCTCTGCTGGCGGCCGTCCTTCGGGATCACCCAACCGTCCGCGGCACGCTCGTCGACCTGCCGCGAACGGTGGCGCGGGCCGGCCCCATTCTGGAGGCGGCCGGCGTTGCCGAACGCGTGACCATCGTCGGGCAGAGCTTCTTCGATCCGCTGCCGCCCGGCGCCGATCTCTACCTGCTCAAGAGCGTGCTGAGCGATTGGCCCGATCCCGAAGCCCGCGCGATCCTGACGCGCTGCGCCGAGGCGGCCCGCCGATCGTCGGGCCGCGTGTCGATCCTCAACGGCGTCGCACCCGAGGGCGCCAACCCGTCGCCAGACGTTCTGATGCTGGTGCTCGTGGGCGGCAAGCAGCGCAGCCTGGCCGAGTTCCGCGAGCTGGCCCGCGCCGCCGGCCTGGAAGTGCAAGCCTACGGAACAACACTCTCGGGCCGCTTCATCGTTGAATGCCACCCCATCGCCTGATGCACAGCGGCATCAGGTCCGGCATAGGCTTCGCTTCGCGTGACTGTCGTCGCAGCAATCCCGGCCATCGGCGCCGGCGACCCCGTCCTCGGCCACGCGGTAGCGCCGCCGCTGCTCGATCGACGGCTGCCTCATCGCCACGCTCGACTACGCCCCGGCATTCCTGATCCTCGCATGCGTCTCATTTGCGTCGATCCCGCTCGTGCTCGCCCTGCGCACGTCCCACCCCAAACCCGCCACGGGCACCCCCCGCGTGACGCGCACTCGCGTACGTGACCCCGCCTGACGTACGCCGCCACTTCGTCGCGGCTGCGAGACAGTTGACGCAGCCGACGTACCGCCGACATCCTTGTCGGCTGTCACGCCGGCTTCCCAGCCTGCGAGCCCGCCTGCGGGCTCTGCTCACTTGCCCTCTGAACTCTTGAACTCTGGCCCTCTGAACTCTGAACTCTGGCCCTCTGAACTCTGAACTCTGGCCCTCTGAACTCTGAACTCTGGCCCTCTGAACTCTGAACTCTGGCCCTCTGAACTCTGAA
>Ga0187892_10012411_pt1 | contig 10132 bp, 5 predicted proteins | sample MA1701073metaG_FD_139345 | JGI IMG/M metagenome (GOLD analysis project Ga0187892, IMG submission 139345) | Bio-ooze microbial communities from a basaltic lava cave in the Kipuka Kanohina Cave System on the Island of Hawaii, USA - MA170107-3 metaG ...
GTCAGCGAGACAGTGTCGCCCGCTGCGCAGCGGCGGCGATGGAAGCGCTGGCCGGCTTCCAGGATCTCAAACCGATCGTCGAGCAGGGTTTGTTCGTACGCGAATACCGCGATCACCGTCTCGAGTGGATGCTGCGCACCGGCGGTGCGCAAATTGTGCTCGACGGTATGGCGAAGAAGAACATTCGCTTCTCCGTCGAGTTCGCCTAGGACCTGCGGTCAGCATCTTTTCTATGGCCCGCTCCCCGCTGGGTCGCTGCGGGCTGCCAAGTCCGACAGGCTGCTAGCACGGTCAGTATTCGAGGAGCAGCTTCGCTACCAGCGTGTGAATGTGGACGCGGTCCGGGTCGGCCGCCGCCTGCGCGCGTCCATCGATGTGTACGGTCCGCAACGGCGACTCGAGCGGCGACATGACGATGATGCCGCCCGGAGGGCACGCAGGCAGGCCGCCGAGTGTGACCCGCACGCGATCGTCTCCGTCTGCGCACATCGTGTAGTCGAGCGGACCGGCATGCGTCGGCAGCTGCCGCACGCGCACCCCCGGTTCCGCGCGCACCCATTCTGCCGGAACTCCGGCGGCGATGACGAGTGCCCCGTCTTCGTCCCGTTCGTAGGCGATGAGACGGCGGACGGCACGCACGAAGCTTGACGCAACCCAACCGTGCGGCAAGTCACCGAGAAAACGTGGGGCGCGCCGGTCGCGCCACGCGATCTCCGGCCACTGACGCCACGTCGTGAGCCGCTGGTCGGCAATCAACCACGCGAGCAACTCCAGCGCACGCTGCTTTTGGCCCAGCATGATCAGGGCCGCGGCGGTGCGGACTTCATACGGCGTGTAGGCGTCGGCGGGCGTCTGACCGGATCGACGTCCCTCAAACTCGGCCCAGTACCGATCGAAGGTGCGCGCGAGCGCGGCGGGCGGAAGACGGACCTGCTCGCCGCAGGGATCCAGCGCAATGGCCGTCGAGGTCGGGTCGAAGTCTCCGAGTTCAACCGATCCCGGAATAAAGTCGATGCTATGGTCCGCCATCGTCCGCCGAATCGAGGCGTGCAGATCCGCCCGCATCGCGTCACGCAGCGCACTGATGCGTTCAGCCGCCGCCGTATCTCCAAGCACGTTGGCGGCGTCGGCTGCATCAGCCAACCCGCGAACGGCGAAGAAGTCGTCCCAGTAGGCGTGCACTGGATGCGAGGAGTAGCCTTCGTGGCTGATGGACTCTGGGAGCAAACCGAAACGCGCATCGCCGCGGAGCGCATCACCGGTGCGTTGGGCGCGCAGTGCCGCAATTGCGTCGACAGCCCGCAACACATGCGGCCAGAGCTCGCCGAGAAAGGCCCGGTCGCGAGTCAAACGGAAGGTCTCGACCACGCCCCACACCAGCTGTCCATGACTGTCATGCTCTGCGACTGGGTCGACGCCCCGGCGGTCCACCGCACAGGGGACGCGCCCATCTTCGTACTGATACGGCGCATACCAGCGCAGAAAGGCGCGGGGTTCATCGAGGAACCCCAGTTCGGCGAGTGCGGTGCCAGTCAGCGTCCCGTCGCGGATCCAGGAGCGACGATATGTGCGCGGCCCTGGTTGGATGCGCGGTCCTTCCCGGTTGACCAGAATCCAGCCGATCGAAGCTCGCAGGCTGGTCGCGAAGGCGTCAGCCGTATGGGGCAACTCGATGGGCACAACGGCGAAGCGGGCGCGCCAGTGCGACAACGTCTCGCCCAGTTGCGCATTTCCCCATGCCAAGGCTGCCGTGCGGTCGAGGTCAGCGGGCGGAGCCGGCGTCGCAGCGTAAAGCGGCACCGCGACAACGACGCCTTCCTCCGCTCCTGGGGCTAGCGTCAGATCGAACGCCAGCGCGCCCTCTGCAAAACCGATCGGATCGTCGACACTCTGGCTCAATGGGAACTGTCCCCGAGTGAGTGCATCGAGGCCTTCGTTCGAGTCGGCTGCTCCGAAACCATCGAGCGGAGTAACTGCTACAACCTGCTGGGTGCCGTTCACCAGCACGCGGCTCCCCATCCGCTCGAGCCGCTCGACCGGTGCCACGCCGCCGACGAGGTTCAGGCTTTGCCAGGCGGGATTGACCTGGAAGGGGCGGATAGCGAGAAACAACCGGACCGTCTTCAGCGCAGTGTCGTGGTTGGTCAGGACATAACGAACCACGAGCGCGCTGCGCCCGGGTTCACCATGCGCGAAGGCCGTGACCGCTAGCTGAATGCCAGCTACCTCCCACTCAACCGATGGCACGGGAAGATATCCGTCCGCCAGCGAAGTCCGGACTTCGACATCGGCCCAGGTCACGAGCCGTTCATCCACCCAGAGCCATGGCTCGATCGAGAACGACTCGGCGCCAACTTCCAACGCTCCGTCTTCGCCCAGGAGTCCCTTGTGTTCGTCCCCGTCGGCACCTACGACCGCCCAATAGCCCTGCTCACCCAACAAGTGGCGCGGAAAGCGCCCGCGCGGAAACTGCCGCGCCGTCGTGGCGGCATAGCGTGCCCGCGATACCGCCAATTCAAGGGGGGCAATGGCGACATGGACGACTGTCGGCGGCGCGGTGACCGGGGTGAACTCGACGCGTGCAAAACGCCCTTCGCCTTCGGCACGCAGCCAATGGCGAGGCGCGCCTGCCGGGGCGTCGACGAGTGCCGTCCATGCTTGTCCGTCATCTGAAAGCAACAGTCGACTCGCTGGTGCGGTGCCCGCAAAATCGACGATGACTCCGCCGAGCTCGCAGATCTGCCCGAAGTCCAGCTGAAACCACGGTGCCGCGTCGCCGGCGGTGGGTCGCCAAGTGGCGTCAGGGCGCGTGTCGAGGATGCGTGCGGCATCGTGCCCGCCGGCGGTGCTGGAGGCTTGTATTGCCACGATGCGAGGATGCGCAGCCGCAGGATCACGTGGCTCGAGGCGTACGTCTTCGAGCCAGTACGTGCCGGCCACATCGGTGTTGGATGCCAGCGCAATCTCGACGGCGCCAACCTGACCCGGCTCACCGCCACTCGCCGGTCCCCACGCGAATTCGAGGCGGGCCTTGCGCAGCGTGATGGTGTGCGTTTGACGTGGGGCAACGAATCCGGGCTGCCGCCACCACCACACGTTGGTGCCGCTTGGATCGACCAGTTTGAGCTGCAACTCCACAGCGGCTGCATCGCCACGCAGTCGCAGCCGAGCGGCATAGTGGGCTGGTAGTGCTGCAGAGAATTGCCGTCGGGCGATGATCCAACTGGCATGGCCCGAGAGCCGAAAGTCGAGGCGGAGCGCGGCACCGTCTTCCCCGGGTTCGACCGAAAGCTTCGCATAAGCCCCGTCCGCGGCGTCCGTGAGCCACGCCTAGGCGGTTGCGGTGTCACCGTTCCACAAGACGAGATTCTCTGCCGGCATACGAGTCCCGAGCCGTATGTGATTCATTACGAAAGGGCAACTCTCAATGACGGTCCCCAGTTACCGGTCCCCGGTTGCGGATGACGGTCCCCGATTGTCGGTCCCCGGTCGCCTAACCGGTGACTGGGAACCGAGGACCGGGGACTGAGGACCGGGGACTGGGGACCGAGAACCAGAGACCAGGGACCCGAGACCCGAGACTGGGACTCCCCCCGAATTGACAACCGACCGGTCGATCGGTACTAGTAGACCGAACGGTCGGTCGTATGGCGCAGCTGGCAATTGCGGAACTGCATTCGCGGGACAAGATCCTCGACGCGGCGGAGGCGCTGTTTGCGCGACGCGGGTTCTCGGCCGTCGGCATGCGCGAGGTGGCGGAAGCGGCGGGACTCGGGAAGTCGTCACTGTTTCATCACTTCAAAGGAAAGGCCGAGCTGTATGCCGCGGTCGTCGGGCGTATTCTGGACATTTTCGATCGGCGTCTGATGGCGGCGCTGGCTGCCGGCGGCGAACCGGCGCGGCGTTTCGATCGCTGGATCGACGCGCTGATCGACACGCTGGCCGAGCACCGCACCTCGGCGCGGCTGCTGCTGCGGTCGCTGTTCGAGGACGACGACCTGGCGGGCGAGAGCGAGGAGGAGCGGCATGCCAATCGCACCATCCAGCACATCTTCTCAGCGGCCGCCACGTTGCTGCGGGAGGGGATGGATGGCGGGGTGTTCCGACGCGCCAACATCGCGCACACGCTGCAAAGCCTAGTCGGGCTCACGGTGTACCACTTCGCGTCGGGAGAGTTCGGCGAGGAGCTCCTGGGCCGCCCGCTCTATGCTGCCGAGGAGGTTCGGCGGCGCAAGCTCGAGGTCAAGGCACTGTTGCACGCCGGATTGACCACGGGGTCCCGCACCCGTCCAGTGGGTCGAACCAAGAAGGATAGTGACGGCTGAGCGCTGTCGGGTCCGTTATTCAACGCATGAAGGAGACGAATATGGCGAGCAAGATTCTCAGCGACCACCGCAAGGCGTATGGCGACTTCGAAGCCATCGACTTTGTCGACGAAAAGGAGATCGCGGCCCTGCGGAGCAAGGTCGACGTCGACGTGCCGCTCGATTTGTGTTGGAGCTGGGAGTACGGCAGCGAGGTCGAAGAGCTGCGCAATCTGTACGAACGCGGCAAGAAGGGGCAGTGGAACGCCGAAACCGACATCGACTGGAAGCAGCCGTTCCCGCGCGATGAATGGTTTGTGCCGCGCCAGAACGCCCTCATGATGCCCTCCATCCTGACGATGATGGGTGCAGATGAGGAAACCTGCCGGGAAGCAGCCTGGGACGAGTTTGCGCACCTCTTGTCGCAACTGCTGCACGGCGAGCAGGCGGCATTGCAACTGTGCGGACAGCTCACCAATGCCTGTCCGACGATGGACCACAAGTTCTACGCCGGCTCGCAGGTGATCGACGAAGTGCGCCACGTCGAAGTGATCTCCAAGTTCCTGCAGCGCAAGATGGGCGTCCTCTATCCGATCAACCCGACGCTGAAGATCCTGCTCGACATGTTGCTCGAAGCGCCGACCTGGAAGATGAAGACGCTCGGGATGCAGACGCTCTTCGAGGGCATGGCCGTGGGCATCTTCGACGCCATTGCCAAAGTCACCACGAATCCGCTCTTGAAAGACGTCATTCGCCGCGTCCAGCTCGACGAATCGCGTCATGCCGCCTTCGGCATCCTCTGCATGCGCCAGGTGGTCAAGGAGTCGGAGCCGGAAGAGCTGCACGAGATGGAGGACTTTGCGTTCACCATTCTCGAAGCGCTGAACGCGAATCAGCAACTCGACATGTTGCGGTTGCTCGGCGGCAAGTACGGCCTCGACGCGGAAAACGTCACCCAAAGCACGCTGGCGTTGCCGCAGTGGCAGGCGATCAACAGCGAAATATACATGCATACCGTCGTGCCCAATCTGAAGCGGTTGGGCCTGATTACCGAGCGTACCGAGGACGAGTACCGGCGCATCGGCATCCTCTTCGGCGACCGTTTCGAAGCCCAGTACCAGCTTCCGCTCGCCAACTAACGCAGCCGCTCGGCTCCCGCCGGGGTGCACACAAGGTTCCAGTGCATCGGAGGTGTAGAGCGTGGTCGTGCTACCCACGCTCTTGCTCGGCGCCGGTAGTGCCGGTGGCCGATGACCTCGCCGGCACCCTCGATGGACTCGACCCCGGCAAAGTAGCGTCCTCCGCGCCGCCCATGGCTAGCGTGTCGCGACGGCTCTGACGCGCTTACGGGCAACCGTTCAGAGCACGCTCGACCGCAGCGATGATTTCGTCGACGCTAGTAATGCCGCTGCCATCCGGATCAATCGCGCGGCAGCGCGACTGCGGTAGGATTTCGAGCGCGATGTTGACCCCGGTGGTCAGTTCGTCCACGGTGACGGCGCCGTCGCCATCACAGTCGCCGACGCACATAGCTCCCATTCCCGCGACCTCCGCAACCGACACCGCCCAAAGTTCATTTCCAAACTCGGGATGGGTGGCTGTGAAGTAGATGTAGTTACCGGCGAGCAAGGGCGTCGATGGGTTCGAGCCGAACCGTCCGGGTGCGAGATCGTACCACAGCGCCGGATCGCCGAAGCTCTGCAAGCGCCAGAGTTCCTGACCGTGCATGCCATCATCGGCGCTGAAGAGCAGAGTCTCATCCACGGCGACAAACGAATGCGGGGAGGATCCCTCCTGACCACGAACGATGTCTTTGACGAGTGCCCGTCCAGCGGGATCGACCATCCACAGTTCGGCGCCATAGCGACGGAAGTTGAAGGCAGAGAATGCGATCCCCTCCCCTACAACGGCCAGATCCGCGATGTCGGAGGAAAAGAAGTCCTCCGGCGTCACAACGTGACGCGTCCCGTCGGGCGTGCCATCGGTGCGCCACAGCGACATGATATTGCTCAAGAAACCCGTCCTCGTGATGAAGTAGAGCTCATCGCCAGCGCGGAAGAAATTCGAAGGCGAGGAGCTGTTTCGGCCCCTTTCGGTGGACGGGTTGACGTCGCGCACCAAGAAGGTACCTGCGACAGTACCGTCGCTGGCCCACAACTCTTGCCCCGTCGCCAGGGCAGAGCCGGAGAACAGTAGCAGGTCACCGAACGGGGTGAGCGACTGGATGTTCTCCACCTTGTCGAGTGGAATCAGCTCCGTTCCCGCCGGTGTGCCATCGGTACGCCACAGTCCGGCGAGGTGCGCGCCGGCGAAGTAGATGTATCCACCGAAAGACGCCAGGCCGACCTCGTAGACGAACTGCGGCAGATCAAAGACCGGAGTCGTCCCCTCAGCAGTTCCGTCGGTGCGAAAGATGGTCGCGCTTGTCCCCGCCGCGCCCCCGCGCGCAGCGAGAAAAAACAGCGCACCGTCGTGGGCGGTGAATTTGTTCGGATAGGACGATTCGGAGCCCGGCCCGATGTCGCTGATCAGCCACGTTCCCTCCGCGGTGCCGTCGGTCCGCCACAGCTCGGTACCGTGCTGTTGATCCACAGCGGGAAAGTAGAACACTCCGTCGAAGACCTCGTAACTGTCCGCCCCATGAAGCGGCATGTGGAAACCCTCCGAGCTGGTGTCGAGATCCTTTACCATGCGCGTGCCAGCGGCGGTGCCGTCGCTGCGCCAAAGCGCGGAGCCCGAGGAACCGTCATCGGCCTGAAATAAGAGGTACGGACCCAGCGTCGCAAGCGCCACCGGGTTCGAGCTAGAAGGTGGATTGCGAATGTCGCTCACCATCGCGGTACCGCCGACCGTGCCATCGCTACGCCACAACTCGCTACCGCGTCCATCTCGCCCTGCGAAGAACAACACATTGCCCGACGCCACACATGGCCGCTCGCCGGACTCATCCGGACTCGCCGGCAATGCAATTGTCCCTCTGGGAGTTCCATCACTCACCCACAACGACGTGGCGATTCCAGACGGGCGCGCGCGAAAAAAGACACGGTCGCCCGCGGTCACCAGATCACACACCGACGACATGAGACCCAACGGGCCGCCGCCGACCACGCGCGTGCCGCCCGCCGACCCATCTGTAAGCGCTAACGCGTCCGTGTCTTGAGCCGTTGTCGCTGCGAAATACACCACGCCGCCAGCAGCGGCGACACGGCCGCCGCGACACGAAGTGCCAAAGCAGTTCAGCGAGGAGGCCGGCCCTGGATTGAAGTCAGTCAGGAACTTCGTCCCGTCACGCGTTCCATCGGAAATCCAAGGCTCACGCCCCCTTGCTTCGTCATAAGGAAAGAAGATCGCGTAGTCACCGGCGCTCACCAAGGAGTCGGCCTCGATCTCCACCAGGGCAATTGTAGATTCTGCGGTCCCCTCGGTCGCCCACAAGATAGGCATGGTATGGGTCTTGAACAGGGTCTTGTTGCCCACCTCGACGAAATCAGAGGGATACGACCCTAGTTCGCCGGGCCATAGATCAGCGACCAGATGCGTCCCGTCTGCCGTACCATCGGTGATCCACAATTCCGCGCCGATGGTGTTGCCAAAGTTGCGATCCGAGCTGACGAAGTACAACCCGTTCGCCGAGACGTGCATCGGCCACTGAAGAACGCCGTCAGAGTATCCGGGGACCAGGTCGACGACGATTGATGTACCCTCGGGAGTGCCATCACTGCGCCACAGCTCGCGCCCGGTGCCGCTGGTGCGCGCAACGAAGTATAGCTGTCCGCGGTACTCGATCATTGAGTAGTTGAACTCCTGCTCGAACGTGTGAAGCAGCCGGGTGGAACCGATGCTCCCCTCAGTGACCCATAGTTGGGTTGTATCGATGATGAAGAACAATCTGTTCCCGACGGCGGTCATCGACTCCAGGTCGAGTGTGAATCCGGGTCGAACCGGGAAATCAGTGATAGCGAACGTGCCCGCCGCCGTTCCGTCGGTGCGCCACAATTGCTGAGCAATGTCGACGGGGCCGAGCCCCGTTGCGGCAGTGAAATAGACGAGTGCGCCGGCAGAAACGAAATTGCGGGGATTCGAGCTGAGATGAGAATCGGACTGGCTGTTGATATCGGCAACCATGAAGGGTGCGCCGAATGCTGCGTCGCAGAGCAAGACGCCTAGCGTAATGAAGAGGAGGAGTTTGACGGATCGGAGGAGCGCAGTCCTTCACATTACATCACTCGCCGGCGACGCGGTCTCGTTCGATTGGCTACCGCAAGGCCGATAATGATGACGGCCAACGGTCGGCCAATTGCCGAGCTGGACGTACGAAGTCTCGCCGGTCCGCAGCGGCGTTTCATGAAGGAGTACCCCCATAAACGCGGCGGTTGTCGCGTCGCCGATGCATCGGCCATCGTTTCCTGAACGCTCTTTAGTCCAAAAAAGTGTTCAAAGAAACCGGACGGCAAAGCGGGCATCGCGCTGCCCACTCGTTCAGACGCACCTCGTCGCAGAACGTTCACACTCGCAAGTGGATTTTTTCTTTGACTTGCGCGCCGAGCCTGCGGTACGGTGCGCGCGTTCGGTCACCGCACCACCGCTTCGATCCACTCATGGGGGGGAACATGATGCCGAATCGACGGGAGTTTTTCCGGCTGCTGTGCAGCATGGGCGCATTGACATTGGCACGGGCGGCGGGGCTCGTGCACCCACGCGCTGCGGCGGCCCAGACGCCGCAGTGGATCATTCGCGGGGCCACGGCGAGCGACGCAGCCCTCTTGCCGCCCATCTTCAACGCCCAACTGGCCGCCGGGCTGTTCGCTTTCAGCGACAAGATCACGCCGTGGACGGCGGCCAAGGCCGCCCGCTTCCTCGCGGTCTACAACGGCACCGTGCTCCTCCTGCGGGACGACGTACCCGTCGGGTTCGGCGGCTTGATCGATTACGAGGCCCCCGACTGTACCAGCAGCATTGCGCCGGACGCCGAGCCCGAAGCCAAGATGCTGGCGATCCGCGTCGACCTGCTGAGCGACGCCGAGCGGCTGGTGGCGGTCAAGCACCTGGCCGCCGCGATCGCGGGGGCCTTCCAGCGCATGGGGTTTGCGCACTGTACGGCGCTCATCCCCGCCACGACGGGGTTTCAGGCGCTCTTTGCCACCCGCATGACCGTCAAGCAGACGCTCGACCGCAATGGGGTCTCGGAAGCCAAGGAGGTGCGCTACGCGCTCGCCGGCGTGGTCAGTGACCTGGCAACCGAAGGCTTCAGCCGATGACGCCCCGCATCTGCGGGCTTCTGGCACTGCTGGCAGCGGGGCTGTCGGCCCGTGCCGTCGCGGCCACCGACATCGCCCTGAATGCCGACGTGCAGATCTGGGATCTGCAGTACAACTGCGCGGGCAATCTGGGGTCGGCGACCGGCATGACCATGGGATACGACGACGCCAAGACGCCGCAACGGCCGCGGGTCCTGCTGCACGTCGACCTGAGCGCCGCCGGAGTGCCCGCCGGAGCGTACATCACCGGGGCCTCGCTGAAGCTCTACGCGCAGCTGCAGGTGGGCGGCAACTTCGATGCGAAGGTGTACCGCGTCACCGATTCGGGCTGGACCGAGAGCGGGGCGACATGGCTGCACGCCGACTGTCCGGGCAGCGATAGCTGGACCACCCAGGGTGGGGACTATACGCAGACTGGTGCCGTGGCCTGGACCACAGCCGGCGCCGGCTGGAATGAGATTGCGATTGCCAGTCTCGCGCAGGATGCGGTCGACAATCGCAACCGCCAGCTCCACCTCTTGCTCGCAGCGGCTGAGGAGTCGGGTGCGGATCACTATCTGTCCATCCGCA
>Ga0187892_10012414_pt1 | contig 10130 bp, 7 predicted proteins | sample MA1701073metaG_FD_139345 | JGI IMG/M metagenome (GOLD analysis project Ga0187892, IMG submission 139345) | Bio-ooze microbial communities from a basaltic lava cave in the Kipuka Kanohina Cave System on the Island of Hawaii, USA - MA170107-3 metaG ...
CACTGGACTTCGCATGCAGATCCACGCCACAGTAGAGCATCGGCCATCCTCCTCTGAAGATGAAAACCAGGCCGACGCTATCACGGCGCCGGCTGGAGGATGGCCGCCTTCATGACATCTAGCGCCAAGGCCGGTCAAGATGATTCGAAAAAAGCGATTGCGCCATTTAGAGAACGGCAGTACATAGCGGGCGCGCAGTGAACCACGCTGCGTGAGCAGAGAAGTCTCCGCGCAGGACAAGGCGTTCAGCAGGGGGGAACGTGACGCCTTCTGGCCCCTGCCGCGCCCGGCAAGTTCGTGCCCGGCATGGTCTCATCGCCGGCCGCATTCCGGCGGCCGCGATTCCTCTCGCAGCAGCCCTTCTCACCGCGATGTTTCTGCTCTGGCCGCGTCTCGATGCCGGCCAGGGGGGCGCGCTGGGCTGGACGGTGGACGACATCTACTTCGTCTGGTCCGAGCAGCACCCGGTGGATCAGGGAAACGACTCCATTGACGATTGCTCCCGCATAGGCCAGCGCCAGGGGGCGCACCCGGCGGCGCGGCAGTGCGCCGTCGTGGGCCTCGAGCGTCTGACGCTGAACACCTGCACCACCGGGTTGAGCATCCGCGCCGTCGATTTCACCACCAGCCTGACTGAAGGCACCGGAGGCTGTGGCGCCGGTGAGATTCCCGTGCTCCTGCGCAGCAACGAAGAGCCCCTGGGCGAGAGTCTCTGCCTGGAGCCGGCCGGAGCCGGCGTCTTCGCGGGCATCGCGCCCATCAGCGGCCTGGCCGACACGCCCGGCGTGCTGTTCGTGGATCCGACAGGACCCGAGAACTCCATGATCACGGTTAGCTACCGCGATCCCGAGTGCGACCAGGACGGTGACGGCCAGCTCGAGGAAAACAATGCTCTCGACACGGATGGCGACGGCGCGCCCGATGGCGCCGACAACTGCCCCGCGGTCCACAACCCCTCGCAGGCGGACCCCGACGGGGACGGGCTGGGCGACCTCTGCGACAACTGTCCCGCCGTGGGCAATGCTTCGCAGTCCGACTTCGACTTCGATGGTGTCGGCGATGACTGCGAGGTGAACGACCTCGACGCAGACGGCGTGCCCAATGTCTCCGACAACTGCCCCACGGTCTACAATCCGACGCAGGCGATCAACCAGCCGGGTGACACGCGGGGTGCGGCGTGCAATGACCCCATCGACCTGGATGGCGACGACGTCGTCGAGATCGCCGACAACTGCCCGGCCCTCTACAACCCGGGACAGGAGGACGCCGACGGGGATGCCATCGGCGATGCCTGCGACAGCGATGACTTCGACGGTGACGGCGTGCCCAACGGCCGTGACAACTGCGCGACGGTCTACAACGGCGCCGACCCGGAGTTCGGAATCCAGACCGACAGTGACGCCGACGGGCGGGGAGACGACAGGCGCGGCATCGACCTGCTGCCCGGCCCCGACGCCTACTGCGACCCGGATTCCACCGACGACGATGGCGACGGCCTGCCCGACGATCTGATCGCCGTCGCGGCTGAGCTGCAATGCGATCCCCGGGACGGGATGGGGCTGCCATCGTCAATTGCTGGAGGGCCTGGGGAGCTTCGTTGTCATCAACTCGACGCTCATCGACGATGGCACCGCCGATCCGATCTGCACGGCCGGAGATCCCAATCCTGGAAACGATCCGGCCATGATCGAGTCCTGTCTGGGTCGCACGCACGCTGAATGCGACACGCCGGGCCAGCCGGGCAGCGGCATCTGCGCCGAGGTGCCCGATGGCATCGCCGATCCGGGCGAGGTGACGAACCTGCGATTCACGCTGCTCAACGCCACCACCACGCCTCAGACCGGAGCCGCGCGCGCGCTCACCAACCTGGCCCTGGGGATCCGGCCCAAGCCAGAGTCCGTCGCCTGCGTCAAGCGGGGGCACGTCTACATCGGTTCCGTGCCGGCGGGCGGCTTCTTCACCACACCGGTGGGAGCGCTCAGCTTCGTGGTGGATCCCGCGGCGTTGTCTCTGCCGGCCACGATGCAGATCGAGATCACGGCGCTGGCCGATGGCCTGGAGGGGCTGAAGCCGGCCCGCTCCGTGACGCTGGCCGTTGATGCCGATCGCTCCCTCTTCTCGCACATTCCAGCCTCCTGTCCCGGCAACCCGGCCGCCAACGCGTCGGGCGTTCTGTGCGAGGACTTCGACTCGGAGCGCAACGGGGCCACCGGCTTCCAGTTCACGCGGCTGCCGATCGGCGCTGACCCCGCTGACCCCCTGCGCGCCTTGGGCGATCCCAACGACGACGTCCTGGGATACACGCAGGGCACGGCCGGCTCGCCCACTGGCACGGCGGCGCTGACCTGCATGGACGATGCCGCCCGCGGCTTTGCCACCTGCGTGCCCGTGTCTGAGGAGAACGATTGGCATCTGCATTCGCCCAACGAGGGTCCGGGCCAGGGCTATGACCCGCCCAACCGCCCCGGCATCGGCGCGCCCGACGGCGGCAAGGCACACAGCGGCCGGCGCTCGATGCACTGGGGGCGGCATCTCGATCCGACGACCACGTTCCGGGACTCGATCCGATTCCGGCAAGTTGCGGCCTTCGTGATGGACCCGCCAGTCAACATAGGCACCGCGACGTCGCTGGACTTCTGGCACATCATGAGCGTCCTCGATGATGAGAGCCATGGTCAGCCGGCGCCCGGCACGACTTTCATGGGCGGGCAGGTGCAGATCAGCCTGCTGGGCGGTGACGGTCGCTTCGAGCGCTGGCGCCCTCTCACGCCGTCATTCAATGGTTACAACTCCTTGATGCAGGACACGTTTGGGGTCTGCCAGTTCGATCCGGGCGACGACGACCTGCCTCCCACCAACGAGACGATGTGCGAGCAGAGCCCGCTCTGGTCGGATATGGGCGGCGTCTACACCGGCGGCGACTGCACCGTCTTTCCCGACCCATTCGGTGAGGATTGCGGAGACATCACCTGCTTGCCCGGCCCTGGCTGCACAGAGGGCGGCAGCACCGGGCCGGGAAGCTGGACGCGCTCGGCCTTCGACCTCTCCCCCTTCGCCGGGCGCGCGGCTCGGCTGCGCTGGATCGGAACCACGGCCGGCGGCTGGGGCTTCGGAACTTACCGCTCGCCTGAGGAGCCATGCCCCGGCTGTCCCATCCTCTACTCCTACTACGAAGCTGACGATGGCTGGTGGATCGACGACATCAAGCTGACCGACCTGCGGGTTTCGACGTCGATCACCCACCAGGATCCGTCCATCGGTTCCGCCACCTGCAACAGCCACGACCCGCTCAACTGCGGTGCCGTGGCGATCTCGATCGCCGGCTCCCAGCCCGGCCCGGGCGGCCGCCGGCTGCTGGGGCTCGACACGCTCTCGCAGGTCCTCACCATCGACGCCCGCCAGTCCGCGGCGGCCGACGATCCCGGCACGGCTCCGGTGGAAGGGCGATGCGACTTCGGCACGCTCCAGTTCCGGTTCTCCGAGCTGGACGCCGCCGGCGCCGTCGTGGATGTTATCGCGCCCTTCTCGCCGGCGGCCCAGGCCTCGGTCGCTCCTTCACGCGATACCGTCTATCGCGTCGAAGGGCGCTGTTCGTCGGATCCCACCTGCGCGGCCTCTCAGGAGGTGCTGGTGGCGGTCTACACGGGCGATGGCAACGACATCAATGATGTGGAGGTCACGAGGGCCCCTTCTTCGATGGTGCGCTGGACAGCCCGGCCGCAGCCGCCCGGCATCGCGGGATACGATGTCTTCCGATACGCATCGGCAGGCACAACCGGCGTGGACCTGTTTCCGGGCGGCATCTTCGCCGGGAGCTGCTTTGCCGCGAACGTGACCCAGGCGGCGCTGGGCTCGCTGGTGACCCGGGCCGACAACGGCGTCCCCGCGGCGGACACCACATTCATGTATCAAGTCTCCCACTCGTCCCAGGCCGCCGGCGCGATCAACCCGCTCGGAGTGCGCCCCGCCCCAGGCCCCCACGCCGGCCAGCTCGTCATGGCCGGTGTCGCCTGCCCGTAGAGGACAGCGCAACAATCATCCGCGGCGCCGCGCGCGGTTGACACTCCCGCCGGGCGGCCCGTAGCATCCCGGCATGCCGGCCCGCTCTGATGCGATCGGATTCTCCTGGCTGCTGAGGCGCGCTCTGGCCGCAGCTTTGATGGTGCTGGGAGTGGTGACCGTGACGTTCGTGCTGATCCACGCTGCTCCGGGCGACCCCGTCGACCTCTACCTTTCGCGCGAGATGGAGCCGGAGGCGCGCCAGGCGGTGCTGGCCTCGCTGGGGCTGGAGCGCCCCCTGCCGGAGCAATACCTCCGCTGGCTGGGCGGCGCGGTGCGCGGCGATCTGGGCTGGTCGATATCGCACCACCGGCCGGTGCGCCAAGTGATCGCTGAGCGCCTGCCGCTCACGCTCCAGCTCACGCTCCTGGCGTTCGCGATGCAGCTCGCCGCCGGGATGAGTGTGGGGGCGCTCGCCGCGGCGCGCCGCGGCCGGTTTGCGGAGGCCGTGGCGACAGGCGGCACGCTGATCCTCTATTCCCTGCCGCTGTTCTGGCTGGCGGCGCTGCTGATCGCGATCTTTTCGATCCAGCTCGGCTGGCTGCCGTCGTCGGGCGCGCGCGAGCTGATCGCCTCGCCTCAGAGCAGGGCCGGCGAGATCGCCGATCGCGCGCGGCATCTGATCCTGCCGGTCATCTGCCTGGGACTGGGCTCGGCCGCCTTCACCGCGCGCTTTGTTCGCTCGGGGCTGCTGACGGCCCTGGCGCAGGATTACGCCACCGCCGCCCGCTCGCGCGGCGCAGGCGTCTCCCGGGTTCTCTGGCGCCACGCGCTGCGCAACGCCCTGCCTCCGGTCATCGCTTCGGCGGGGCTGTCGCTGCCGTTCCTGTTTGCAGGCTCGGTGCTGGTGGAGCAGGCCTTCTCGTGGCCCGGCATGGGGAGTCTCTCGGTGGAGGCGGTCCTCAAGCGCGACTACCCTGTTGTCCTGGCGCTGCAGATGCTGCTGGCCGCTTTGGTGGTGGCGGGCAGCTTCGCCGCCGATGTCGGATTGAAGCTGGCCGACCCGCGGCTGCGCGAGCCGGGGCACCCCCGGGCATCATGACGACATGACGCCACGCACATCATGATCAGCCGGCTGGGCCTCGGAGGCCTCCTGTTGGGGATGCTCTACGCGGCCGCCGTGCTGGCCGGCGCGCTGACCCCCTACGATCCGATCCATCAGGACCTGGCCTTCGCGCTGTTTTCTCCCAGCCAGTTCCATCCCTTCGGCTGCGATCAGCTCGGCCGCGACGTGATGTCGCGCGTGGTGCACGGCGCCCGTATCTCGCTGGCGATCGGCACGATGGCCACGCTGCTCTCCACGCTGCTGGGTGTGACCGTCGGGGTGATCGCGGGCGCGGGCGGCCGCGCCGGCTCATTGATGATGCGCGGCATCGATCTCGCGCTGGCATTTCCCACCCTGGTGCTGTTGCTGGTGCTGGCCTCGCTCTGGCCAACCGACAACTGGCTGGCGCTGATCGGGCTGCTGGCCTTGACCACCTGGATGCCCACGGCGCGGCTGGTTCGCGCCGAAACACTCGCGCTGTCACGCCGGCCGTTCATGGAGGCGGCGCAGTCGGCCGGCGCGCCGCCGCTGCGGCGCCTCGTGCGTCATGTGATCCCCAACGTGGCCTCCACCGTTCTGGTGGCCGCGACGCTCCAGGTGGGCGACATGATGCTGCTCGAGTCGGGCCTGTCGTACCTTGGCCTCGGTGTGACGCCCCCCACCCCGAGCTGGGGCGACATGGTTCGCCAGGGGATGCAGCATCTGGGTGATGCCTGGTGGCTGACGGTCTTTCCCGGACTGGCGCTGGCGCTGGCGGTGATCGGATTCAATCTGCTGGGGGATGGCCTGCGCGATCTGCTCGAACCGCGGCTCGCTTTCAGCTTCCCGGGGCGGCTATGGCGATCTTCCACTTCCTCAGAGAGCTGAGGATCCCCAGCGACCCGGGCTCGAGACCCTCAACGCGGCGGTTCGCGGCGTAGAGCCGGTCCTGCTCGAAGAGGAACGTGACCGGCTGGTCCTGCGCCACGATCTCCTGCGCGCGCATCCAGGCCTCGCGCGCCGTTGCGAGATCGGGCGCCTGCGCCGCGCGCCGCGCGAGCTGGTCTACTTGCTGGTTCGAGTAGCCGCTGTAGTTGGCCGCGTCCCCCGTCGCGAAGCTGTCCATGTCCACGCGGGTGGAGACGATCCGCGCCGCGACGAACGCGTCGTAGTTTCCCTCCCGGTGCTTGCTCTGGAAGGCCGCCCACTCGACCGCCCGCGGCGTGGCCTTGACGCCGACCTGCGCGAGCTGCGCCGCCGCCCGCAGCGCCACCAGCTCGCGGAAGCTGTTGCCGGTGTTGAACTCGATGTCGAACCGGAAGGCCTGGCCATCACGCTCCAGGACTCCGTCGCCATCGGTGTCCTTCCAGCCTGCCTGCGCGAGCAGGAGGCGTGATTGTGCGGGATCGAACGGCAGCGGCGTCAGGCCGCGGTGCGCGGCCCACAGCGACGACGGGATCGGCCCGGCCGCCGGGCGCCCCATGCCACGGTCCAGGACGCGCAGCATCTCGGCGCGGTCGAGCGCATGGGTGAGCGCGCGGCGCACGCGTGGATCGGCAAACATCGGCCGGCGGTTGTTCCAGGCGATGTAGCTGTACATGCGCTGATCGAAGCGAACGATCCTGATCGAAGGAGTCTTCTCGAGCCGGTCGAGCGACTCGGCGGCGACCCCTTCGAGCAGATCGTTTTCTCCCACCAGGAGCTGCTGGAGGCGGATGGCCGGGTCGGCCACCACCCGGAAGATGACTCGCTCGAGCAACGGCAGGCCCGGCTCGAAGTGAGCCGGGTTGCGCGCCAGCTCGATCGCCTGGCCCGGCTTCCACGCCGCCAGCCGGAACGGGCCGTTGGTGACCAGCTGCTTGGTGAAATCTGTCGTGGCCCATTGCTCGCGTGGGAGCTGCCCCAGGATGTGGGCGGGCAGGATGTGACCCTCGTTGATGTCCAGCAGAGCCCAGGGGCTGGGCCGCTTGAGGGTGAAGACAACACGATAAAGGCCGGTTGCCTTCACATCGGAGATGTTGGCCTTCAGGTCGGCATCGGCCCACCCAAGCTTCGGATCGGTCTGCGCCTGCCAGGTGAACAGCACATCCTGGGCGGTGGTGGGCGTGCCGTCGCTCCAGCGGACATCGTCGCGCAGCACGAACTCCACCGACAGCCCGTCGGGCGCCACTGTCCATGCCCGCGCGAGACGCGGGGCAAAGCGCGGCGCGCCGTCGGCGCCAGGCTGTTCATCCAGGAGGCTCAGGAAGAGCTGGTCGGCCAGATCCAGGGCCAGCGTGGAGGAGGCGACGTACTCGTTGAACGAGTCGACGTCGCCCCCCACGGCGATCACGACGGTCCCTTGGGCAGATGTCAGGACGGGCAGCCCGCCTCCCATCAACACGCAGACCGATGCGGCCATCGCTACGTGGAATCGCATGGTCTGGATCATACTCGCCAGCGGTCGCTACAGCAGCAACCATGAAGGTGGGGCATTGACGCGGGGCCTGCTCACGGTATCTTTCGTGGTCCGCTTCACCCGCGGGTCCGAGTGAATTGAGTTGCATTCGGCCAAGTGTTTGGGGGAAAGGCACTTAGGGGGATGCGGCGGGCGGCCGCTGGCCTCTCTCTGGCCGGCCCCGCGCACAGGCCTGCAAGGGGGGACGGGGGCGTTGCAGGATTCCGCTCAAGATCGTGAGCGCGCCACGCGCGGTGCGGGGAGCGCGTCATCCCGTCACAGCTTCGCCGCCTGGCTGAAGCGCTGCCGCGTGCAGCGCCGCCTGTCGCTGCGGCAGGTCGAACGGCTGTCGCGCGAGTATCCCGAGAAAGTCTCCAACTCCTACCTCGCCTACTGCGAAACGGGCAGGCTGCTCCCGTCGCTGGACAAATTGATCACGCTGTCCAAGGTCCTGGGCGTCCCGCTGCAGCAGTTCATCGAGAGAGTGGAGCTGGATCGCGGCGCGGTGGCGCCGATCGAGCTGGGCCCGGATGCCACCTGGCGCGAGATGCGCGCGGCGGCCATCACCGAGGCGGAGGCCGGACGGCTGGCTGCGGCGTATGCGTGCTTTGCACACGCCGCGGAGATGATCGGGCCGGCACGCGCCGCCGCCGGAGACGCCGCGGCGCGCGCCGAAGTGGAAGGCGCCCGCGCCGACCTGAAGATGGACATGGCGATCGTGCTCAAGAGAATGTCGCGCCACTACACGGCGCGCGACCTGCTCGAAGAGATTCTCTCCGACACCGGCAACATCGCGCTCGATGCGGCCCGGATGGATCGCGCATTGATCCTGCTGGCCGAGGTGCTGCGCGAGATGGGGCGCCTGCCGATCGCCGCCATGATGGGACGCGAAGCCATGCTGCGCGCCGCGAGGCTCGGCGACGTGGTCAAGGAGGCGCACGCCGCCTGCCTGCTGGGCAACGCGCTGTTCGACATGGGCAACGTCACCGAAGCCACGCCGCTGTACGAAAAGGCCGTACGGGCGTTCAAGACCCAGCACGACGCCGCGTCGCTGTGCGTCAACATGGGAAACCTGGCCAACTGCTACGTCCGTCTCGGGCGGTTCCTCGAGGGGATCCGGATGCTGCACGAGGCCGAGACGCTGGCGCGCTCATCGGGATTCAACCGCCAGGTCGCCGACATCCTGGGCTACCTGGGCCAGGCCTACGCGCTGCAGGGAAACCTCGAGCGGGCCGAAAAACACTTCTTCCAGTCCAACAGGATCGCGCGCGACGCCGCCTACCACGACATCGTTTTTTCCAACACATGGTACCTGCGCGAGCTGGCGCTGAAAGCCGGACGGACGGCGGAAGCGGCCGATCTGATGCGCAGCCTGAGATACGTGCGGGCCCGCGTGGACAACGGCACCCCCGAGGTGAAGGCCTTCGACGAGATGATCCGCGCGGCCGACGAGGCCGCCCTGCTTTCCGATGACGGAGGAGTCCCCTCATGACGCCGCACCGGAGCCCCTTCGCGCTCGCCGCGGCCGCCTGCATGACACTGTGCGCCGCGGCAGCCGTCGCGGAAGTCAGCGTGCTCAAGGATCAGGCCGGCCGCTGCATGGGCACGCTGGAGATCTACGACCGCTCGACAGCGCCGCCGCGCTTCTGGACACCGGTGCGCGGCAACGCGGATCAGATGCTGCTGCTCAATCCGGCCGGCGATTCCTTCCGGGACGGCCGCCCCTCCGTCGTGATGAATCCCGTGACCGGCTGGCCCGAGGCGGTCTGGTCGTACTGGGATGGTGGCGATTACGAGATCGCGTGGTCCCGCTTCGACGGCACGTCCTGGAAGCTGGTCGTCACGCCGGCGGGCCCCGACTTCGAGTTCCTGACCGACAACCAGAGTCAGGATCTCGATCCGCGCCTCTGGATTGACCACCTGGGGACCCGGCACGTCGCCTGGTGGCGACTCGGCCCGCAGGGGATCAACGAGATCATCTTCACGCGGCTGCCCGCCGGAGAGACCCAGTGGTGGCTCCCCTCGCGGATCTCGCAGGAAGGAGTCAGCACCTCGCGGCCCGACATCCGGACGGTGCGCCCCTGGGGCACGTTCATCGCCGCCCAGGAGCGGAACGCCGCGAGCGAGACGTCGGTGGTGGTGCTGGAAGAGCCCCCCGTGGATCCGCGCCGGCCCCCCCAGCGCGGCTCGGATCCCTGGGGGCGTTTCTTCCTGCGTACCGCCGGCGACGAGCTTTCGCTCGGAGTCCAGATCGGCGAGGTGGGCGCTCCCGGCGGAGCAATCCCGGTGATCTCCTGGCGCGACGGCGGCTCCCTGCTGAGCAGCTACTTCGACCCCGAGGCCAGCACGTGGGCCGCGCCGGTCATCTCCCCGTTGCCGCCGGCCTGGTAGCGCAGCAGGCCACGATACGTATCTAGACGATACGTTGAGTGGCCGAGCGGCGAGGACGCCCGGCAGGGCTGGCAGATCCGCGGTCGTAGTAGGGACCTGGTGAGAAATGCGGGCTTCTATGAAAGCGGCCATCCGGGTCAAGGTGGTTTTGCAGCGAATCGAAGGTGTGTCGCACTGGTGGGCCGCAGATCGGGAGGCGTCAAGCTTCTATCCGCGCTC
>Ga0187892_10012415_pt1 | contig 10129 bp, 9 predicted proteins | sample MA1701073metaG_FD_139345 | JGI IMG/M metagenome (GOLD analysis project Ga0187892, IMG submission 139345) | Bio-ooze microbial communities from a basaltic lava cave in the Kipuka Kanohina Cave System on the Island of Hawaii, USA - MA170107-3 metaG ...
GGACCTGCCGGCGCTCAATGCCGGCCTGCGCGCGAAGATGCTGCCCGAGCTCTCTCGCGAGACGCGCGAGGCGTGGGAGAAGCGCGGCGAGTCGCCCATCGGTGGCGGGGGCTCGTAGGGCTCCCGGGGTCGCGGTGGTTCAGTCTGCGGGGCCGGCGCGGCGGAGGAGCACGAGCGCGTAACCCATCGTGTCGCGGCCCCAGCGCTCGTAGGCCGCAGACCAGCGCTCGATGCGCTCGCGGAACGGCGCCGCGTCGGGGTCCGCCGGGTGCGCGTCGCACCAGCGGCGCACGTTCGCCGCGTAGGCGTGCTCGTAGTCGTCCCAGTCGGCGGCCGTGCTCTCGTGGCAGGCCTCCACTGTCCAGCCGGCCTCGGTCGCGGCGGCGAGCGTCGCGGGGAGCGTGTCCTGCTCGTCCGCCGTGGCCCTGATCGCGGCCAGGTAGCCGGGCTCCGGTGAGAGCTTCCAGTGGCCGGGGCCGAGCAGCGCCAGGCCGCCCGGCGCCAGGAGCCGACACACGCCGGCGAGTGCGGCGCGCCAGTCGCCGAAGGCGTGCAGCGCGCCGGCGCAGATGACGAGCGCGAACGTGCGCCCGGCGATCGCCGAGCGCTCCAGCGTGGTCTCGAGGATCGCGGCGCGGCCGGCCGGCAGCCGGTGCGCGATCCGCTCGCGGGCCTCCGCGGCGAACGCGGGGTTCGGCTCGATCCCGAGACCGCGGCCGGCCGAGCGCTCGAGCGCGCGCACGAGCATCTCGCCCTTGCCGCAGCCCGCGTCGAGCACGTCGCCGGACACCCGGGCGGCATCCACGCGGGCGAGCATCGCCTCCAGCGAGGCGGCGGCGACGGGGCCCAGCAGGTCGCGGCCCGCGTGCGCGAGCGTCGTGAAGCGGTACGGGTCGCCCGCGGTCAGCGGCGTTTCGTCCCGCGCTTCGGGTGCTCGGCGCCCCACTGCGCCATCATGCGCAGCGCCTGCTGCACCCGGCGCACGCGCGTCTCCGGGCGCTTCGCCTCCTCGATGAACTCGACGTAGGCCCTCCGGTGCGAGGGCGGCATCGCCACGTACGCCCGGCCGGCGGCGGGATCGTCGCGCAGCGCCTGTTCCAGGTCGCGCGGCGTGTCCACCGCGGGCCGGCGCGCGCGGCCGGCCTCGGACTTCCGCGGGCGGGCGCGGCCGGTCGCGGGCTTCCGCGGACGCGCGCGCACGGAGGGAGCCATCGCCCTCAACCCTTCGCCGGCGAGGCGCTCGCGCGGCCCTGCTCGGCGTAGGCGCGCTTCAGCCGGTCCATGAGGTCCGCGCGCCGGTCGTAGAGCCGCTTCCGCTCCCGCGGCGCGTGCCTGGCGAGCGCGTACGCCGTGAGCAGCGGCAGGCCGATCGTCGAGTCCGTGTAGCAGATGACCGTGCCGGGGAGCTGGTCGGGGTCGATCTTGCCCCAGCTCACGGCCTCGGCCGGCGTGGCGCCCGAGAGCCCGCCGGTGTCGGGGCGCGCGTCGGTCACGGCGAGGAAGTAGTCGTGGCCCTTCTCGGCGATCCCCAGCACCTCCTGGATCTGCGGCTCGGTCTGGAGCAGGAAGTTCTTGGGGCTCCCGCCGCCCAGGACCCACACGGCGCTCTTCCCGCCCGCGGCCTTGGCGTCCCAGACGATGGCCGCGGTCTCGTTCACGTCGGCGTTCACGTCGAACTGGAGCCGGTTCCCCTCGAGCGCCTTGGCCGCCACGTTCATGCCGATGGACGAGTCCCCGGGCGACGAGGTGTACACCGGCACGCCGTACTCCCACGCGGCGGCGAGCAGCGAGCGGTGCTTCAAGCCCAGCTTCGCCTCACGGGCGCGAAGGTACTTCCCGCACAGGAAGTGGAACTCGGCCGTGCTCATCGTGCGCTGGAACTCGGGCCCCGCGATGATCTCGCGGAAGAACGCGTCCGTGTCGAGCAGCACGTCGTAGTCGAAGAAGATGTCGTAGATGCGGACGACGCCCTCCTCGCGGAGCTTCACGTCGTCCACCTGGAACGTGCCCTGGTGCATCGAGAGCCCGAGGCCGAAATGGGCGTCGTGGTAGAGGTTCGCGCCGGTGGACACGATCCAGTCCACGAACCCGGCCTCGAGGAGCGGGATCACCGAGCTCATGCCGAGCCCCGCCGGCGTGAGCGCGCCGGTCATGGAGAGCGCGACGGTCACGTCGTCCGCGAGCATGCGCTCGGTGAGGAGCCGGGCGCCCTCCCGCAGCCGCGCCGCGTTGTAGGCGAGGAAGGCGTGCTCGACCAGCTCGGCCGCGGTCTCGCGGCCGGTGATGGCGGGCGGGTCGATCTTCCGTCCGCCGAGGTGGCGTTGGGCCTTGCGTCCTGCTGTCATGTCAGCGGTTCCGGGGATCCGGTGAGGTGAGCGAAGGGCGCGCAGCATAGCGCGCGAGAGCGCCTCTCACCACGGCGCGCCCTTCCTCGCCTGGGCGGTGACCTCGGCGATCGCCCTGGGGTCGTTCGGGAACAGGCCCACCCGGGCGAGCCGCTCCACGAGCGGCACCCAGCGCGCCTCGCGCGAGAACACCTTCCGGAACAGCGCCAGAGACTCGGCCTTGCGGTCGTTCGTGTACATGGTGAGCGCCGCCCAGAACTGGAGCTCGACCACGTCGGGCGCGAGCTTCGCCCCTTCGTCGTAGGCCTTCGCCGCCTCGGCGTGCTGCTTCTGCGCCGTGTAGGTGTCGCCCTGGTCCACGAGGTTGTACGCGCGCCGCAGGCGCAGCAGCCGGCGGAGCTCGACGAGCGGCTCGGCGTGGTCCTCCACGCGCAGGTTCACGACCACGTCGTTCCACGGCTTGCCGCTCGAAGTCCCCTTCACCACCACCATCGCCGCCGATTGGCGGCCGCGGATGTCGCCGCCGGCCTTCTCGGCCGCTTCCATCGAGCGCAGCATGCGCTCGGCCAGGTCGCCCTCGGTCTTCTCGAACGCCTCCTTCATGGCGGGCCAGACCTTCGCGTTGGCCATCAGGTTCGCCTGCACCGAGAACTGCTCGCCCTGGAGGTCGCCCGCGTCGGGGATGCACGAGGGCCCCGTGTAGGCAGCCACGTTCCCCTTCGCGTCCACGATCGCCACTTGGCGGCCCTCGCGGTGGGCGTCGGCCGCGAGCAGCGAGTCGAGCGCCTGCCGCGCGGTGAGGCCCTTGCGCAGGAGCTCCAGCCCGAGCGGCCCGTAGTCCACGAGCACGAGCGACTGGGTCGCGATCGCGCCCACGCCGGACTCGGCCCAGGGGACGATGGGGCCGACGCTGAAGTAGTGCGACTGGACCGCCACGCCCAGCTCGCCGGTGCGCGGGTCGCGCGCCACGACCGAGTAGGTGTGCGCGAGCGGCGCGGGCGGCGCGCCGGGGAGGACCACGGCCAGGAACGGCATCGCGACCGAGGACACGAGCGAAGCGAGGGTTTCGAACGTCATGGCCACCTCCGGGATCCGGGCGGACGGCGACACGGGGCTCGGCTATCCTGCGCGCTCCGCCGCCCGCCGCCAACCCGGACCCGAGGCAGTACCCATGTCGTCGCGCCCCCGGGCGATGCTGATCGCCCTCCTCCTCGCCGGCGCTCCCGGCGCCGCGTCCGCCGCGGACCGCCCCGCGCTCACGGTGGCGGCGTCCGCGTCCGCGGTGCGCGTGGACGGTGTGCTGGACGAGCCCGCCTGGGCCACGGCCGCCGCGGCGAGCGAGTTCCGCCTGATAGCGCCGCGCGAGGGGGAGTCGCCCAGCGAGTCCACCCTGGTGCGAGTGCTGCGCGACGGCGATCGCGTCGTGTTCGGCATCTGGTGCGGTGCCACCCGCCGGCCGCACGCGAGCCTCGCGGCGCGCGACCAGTGCACGGACGGCGACCACATCGCGCTCCACCTCGACACGAACGGCGACGGCCAGCGCGCCTACATCTTCGGCGTGAACCCCTGGGGCGTGCAGGTGGACGGCATCCTCACACTCGAGCCGGACTTCAAGTGGGACGGCGTATGGGACGCCGCGGCGCACCGTGGCGAGCGCGAGTGGACCGCCGAGATCTCGGTGCCGTTCCGCATCCTCCGCATCGGCGCGGGGGCGCGACCGTGGCGCCTGTGGGTGCGGCGCGAGATCCGGGCCTGGAACGAGGTCGCGTCGTGGCCGCTCTACAAGGTGGGCGAGCCGGGCCCGATCATGCTCCAGGCGGGCGACCTCGGCGGCCTGGACGGCGTGCGCGGCGGCCGCGAGCTGACCGTGGAGCCCTACGCGTTCGGCGCGCTGCTCGGCGACCGGGCGCGGCTCGCCGCGGGCGGCGTCGCGGCGTGGGGCGAGCACCGCTCGCGCGAGGCCGGTGTGGACGTGCAGGCGGCGCTCACGCCGTCGCTCGTGGCGAACGCCACCTGGAACCCGGACTTCAGCCAGATCGAGGCGGACGCGCTCCAGATCGACGTCAACCGGCGCTTCCCGCTCATCTACCCGGAGAAGCGCCCGTTCTTCCTCGAGGGCGCCGACCAGTTCGTGACGCTCATGGACCTGGTGCAGACGCGGCGCATGGCCGACCCGCGCTGGGGCGCCAAGCTCACCGGCCGCTCCGGCGCGTGGAACACGGCGGCCCTGTTCGTGCGCGACGGCGGCGGCTCGTCGCTGCTCGGCTCGGGGTACTCGCCGAGCCACGACGACCGGCTCACGCGGCCGGGCTGGTACGCGCTCGGCCGGGCGCAGCTCCCGTTCGGGAAGGGCTCGAACGTGGGCGCGATCGCGGGCGCGCACACGCAGGAGGCCGAGGACACGCCCGCCGCGGTGAGCGAGCGGACCACCTCGAACGCCTTCGGCGGCGTGGACGCGCACGTGCGGCTCTCGACCAACTGGCGTACCGAGGCGCAGCTCGTGGCGTCCGCGGCGCGGCTCTACAGCGCCGGCTCGCTGCGGACGCCGGAGACGTTCGGCGACTGGATGGGCGTGTGGCGGCTCTTCTACCGCGACAAGGCGCGCGAGCTGCACCTGGGCGCGCGCCACGTGGGCGAGCGCTTCCGCGACGAGCTGGGCTACCAGGACTTCGCCGGTGTCACCTACCGGCGGGTCGGCGGCTGGTGGGACCTCTTCCCGCGCACGGGGCCGCTCCAGCGGACCGCGCCCATCCTGGATGTGCTCGTGGTCCACCACCACACGGGAAGACTGGAGCGGGCCGAGTACTACGCCGACATGGACTTCGAGTTCCGACGGAGCGCGTTCGTGAATGCCGGCTACCTGCACGTGGACGAGCACTGGCTCGACCGCATCTACCCGCAGGACCGCGTGCGCACCTACGCGGAATGGACCGCGTGGCGCCCGCTCGCGCTCAAGCTGGACGCGAGCGCCGGCGACGCGATCGTCTATGGCGCGAGCCCCGCGGCCTCGGGCCTCGGCTGGAGCGAGGTGGTCGCGCTCGAAGCCACGGTGCGGCCCGAGCCGCGCGTGACCGCGGCCGCGAACGTGGTGCGCTACCGGCTCGCCACGGCCCGCGGCGGGACCGAGCTCATCGCCCTGTGGCTCGTGGGCGTGAAAACCACGGCTCAGTTCACCCGCCGGCTCTCGGCGCGGCTCTACCCGCAGTACGACAGCGACCACCGGCACCTGGCGGTGAACGCGCTGCTCGGCTACGTCGTCCAGCCCGGCACCGTGCTCTACGCCGGCGTCAACAGCGGCTGGGACCCGGACCTGGCCGGCGGCCGCCGCGTCGTCACGAGCCGGCAGGTGTTCGCCAAGGCGAGCTGGCGGTTCGCGCGGTGAAGCGCTCGGCGGGCACAAGGCGCGGGCGAGCGCCGGCGCGGCGGCGCGGCGCGACGGTCCGCGTCCGATCCGCCACCGGCCGTGCCGCCGAGATCCCGGCTCCGCGGTTCTTCACCACGCCGGCGGCGTGGCGAGCGTGGCTCGAGCAGCACCATGCCACGCGCACCGAGCTGTGGGTGGGCTTCCACCGCGTCGCGACCGGGAAGCCGAGCCTCACCTGGCCGCAATCGGTGGACGAGGCGCTCTGCTTCGGCTGGATCGACGGCCTTCGCCGGAGCCTCGGCATGACGAGCTACGCGATCCGGTTCACGCCGCGCAAGCCCGCGAGCATCTGGAGCCGCGTGAACCTTCGCCGCTTCGACGCGCTCGCGCGCGAGGGGCTCGTGCGCGCCGCGGGTCGCGCAGCGTGGGCGCGCCGGAGCGAGGCGCACTCGGGGGTGTACTCGTTCGAGCAGGAGCGCGCCGGCCTGGACGCTGCTGCCGAGCGGCGGGTGCGCGCGGACCGCGCCGCGTGGCGGTGGTGGAGCGCGCAGGCGCCCGGCTATCGCCGCACCGCCGGGCACTGGGTGGCGAGCGCGAAGCGTCCGGAGACGCGCGAGCGCCGGCTCGCGACGCTGATCGAGTGCTGCCGGAAGGGCGAGGTCATCCCGCCGCTCGTGTGGACCAGGCGGCGCCCGTCCCCGCCTGCGGGGGCGGCGGGAGGGACGCGGCGGGCGATACGCACGCCTGCCGCTCCGGCGACGGCGGGCCGCACACGCGGGCGCTGATTCGCGCTTCTGGATGTGACGGCCCGGCGATAGACTCGGCTGCATCGTCCCGGCTCGGCCAGCCCGACGCCACGTCCCCACCCGGGAGGTCTCGCCATGACCCGCATCCGCCGTCCGCTGGCCGTCGGCCAGCCCGCCGTCACAGACGCGGGGCCCGCGCCCGGCGCGGCCGCTCCGCCGGCGCCGTCGAACCCACGTCGCGACTTCCTCGCCCGCGCCGCCGCCGCCCTCGGCGGCGGCCTGCTCGCGCTCGCCGGCCGGCCCGCGCTCCCGCACGGGGAGCAGGCGCGCGCCGCGACCGCGGGCTACGACCCGTTCGTCGGCGAGATCATGATGTTCGCCGGCAACTTCGCGCCCACCGGCTGGGCGCTCTGCAACGGGCAGATCCTGCCCATCGCCCAGAACACGGCGCTCTTCTCGCTCCTCGGCACCACGTACGGCGGGAACGGCCAGACCACGTTCGCGCTCCCGGACCTGCGCGGGCGCGTCCCCATCCACTTCGGCCAGGGACCCGGGCTGCCTGACTTCATCCAGGGGCAGGTGGGCGGCGAGGCCTTTCACACGCTCACCGTGAACGAGCTGCCGTCGCACTCGCACGCGCACCTTGCGGACGACTCGGCCGGCACGCAGAGCAGCCCGAACGGGGCGTTCCCGGCGCGGGATCCCTCGGGCTCGCCCGCCTACGGCCCGAACCAGAACGTGACCATGGCCGCGAACTCGATCGGATCCACGGGCGGGAATCTGTCGCACAACAACCTCCAGCCCTACGTGACGATCAACTTCTGCATCGCGCTCCAGGGCATCTACCCGCCACGGTCATGAGTCGCGCCCCCGCGGACCCGCTCGCGGCGACGGTGCGCGCACGCGCCCCGGTCCTCCGCCCGGCGTGGCGGCTGCTCGCGCTCGTATTGCTCGCCACCTGCGCCTGGCCCGCCGGCGCGCAGCACCTGTTCGCCACCGACACGAACCATCCGGCGCCCGCGCTCCGGCGGTTCACGATCGCGGGAGCCGCCGTCCTCACGCTGCCGCTCGGCGCGGGCACGCTGCCCGAGGGGGTGGCGTTCGACGAAGTCGCGAAGCAGGTCTACTGGGTCGAGGCCTCGCACTCCGGCGCACGCATCCGCCGCACGAGCCCCGGCCTCGGGCCCGGGACCACGCTCCTCTCGGGGCTCGGGTCGCTGCGCGGGATCTGCGTGGACGCCGCGGGCGGACACTTCTACTGGACCGCGAGCGACCAGATCTGGGCCGCGCTCATCTGCCGCACCACGCTCGACGGATCGGTCACGGACGTGCTCTTCAACCTGCCCGGGTTCAACCCGCGGCAGATCGCGCTCGACGCGGTGAACGGCTGGGTCTACTGGACCGAGCTCGAGCAGGACGGCATCGCGCGCTGCCGGCTGAACGGCGCGGACGGACAGTGGGTGACGTTCCTCCCGATCGGGAGCCGGCCGTACGGGATCGCGGTGGACGCGTCGGCGCAGGAGCTCTACTGGACCGAGTACGCGACCGGCACGGTGAACAAGATGCCGCTGCCGCCGGGCGCCGCGAACGCGGTGCGCGTGGACGGCGCGGACGGGGATGGCGGGGCCCCGCCCCTCGCCGCACGGGCCGCCGGCGCGACGCCGGCCGCCACCGAGGGCATCCCAGCCACCGTGGTGCTCACCGGGCTCGCGAATCCCACGCACCTCACGCTCGACGCCTCGACGGGCCAGATGTTCGTGTCGCAGGCCGGCATCGGCGTCCAGTCCATCCGGCGCGCGAACCTGGACGGCACGGGCCTCGTGACGCTCGCGGTGTCGCAGGCGGCCTTCGGCGGGATCGTGGCGGTGGGCACCGCGCTCCTCGACGTGACCGAGCCGCCGGAGGAGCCTCGCGCCGGGGTGCCGCTGTCGTTCGCCGCGCGGAACCCCGCGCGGGGCACCGCGGAGCTGTCGTTCGGCCTGCCGGCGAGCGGCCCGGTGAGGCTCCGCATCTTCGACACCGCCGGCCGCGAGGTGGCGACCGTGGCCGAGGGGGAGCACCAGGCTGGCTCGCACCGCGTGACCTGGACCGGCCAGACCACGGCCGGGCGCGCCGCGCCCGGCCTCTACGTGGCGCGCCTCGAGGCGGCCGGCCGGACGCTCACGCGGAGGTTCGCGTACGTGAGGTGATCCCGAGCGATCCCGGCCCCGATTCCTAGCGAAAGCCCGACGGCCACCCGCGAGGGTGGCCGTCGGCGTCCATGACCGCTGCGGAGCGCGCGGGGCCCGCGCGCCGGGAGGCGCTACTCCTTGCCGGCCGTCTTGGCCTTCATCTCCTGCATGCGCTTCTCGAACGCCGCATTCTGGACCGCCGTCCACGGCGGGGCGACGCCGACGGAGCGCGCGTAGGCGATCGCCTGTCCCAGGTGCTCGTGCGCGTGCGAGAGCAGCAGCACGTGGATGCCCCGGCCCGTCGTCTTCATGCCCATCAGGTCCGCCGGGGCATCGAGCGACTCCTCGGAGGCCGCGGCGAACGCCCCCTGCATGTGGGCGAACGACTCCTTGAGCGCCTGGATCACGTCGGCCTTCTTGGTCTTCGACTTGTCGAACGCCATGACGTCCGCCGGGCCCTTGATCCCCACCGCCTCCGGCGGCATCACGCCCGTCATCATCGTGATGCCGTAGTTGCCGCCGGCGACGTGCATGAACACCTCACTCACCGTGCGGGTGTCCTTGGCCGGCTTCCAGGAGTACTTGTTCTCGGGGATGGCCTCGGCGAGCTGGATCAGCTTCGACTCGGCGTCCTTGATCCAGAACGCCACTTCACCCTTGTAGCCGGCGGCCTTGGTGGCCGCTTCGTGGTTGTCCGCCAGGGCGGGGACCGCCAGCAGGGCGAGCACCGCGGATGCCAGGATCCACTTCTTCATCGGATGTCCTCCTTCCGTTCGAGTGGGACCGCGCAGGAAACGGGGCGCGCACGACCCGGGAGCCTACCCCATATCGGCCGCCGGACGCCCCTCGCGCCTACGGCGCCGGCGCGAAGGGTGTGACCGGCAGCTTGTAGTCCACGATCGCGCCGGGCCCGAGCGGCAGGTCGAGGAAGACCCAGGAGAACGTGAGGCCGATGCCGGCGATCAGCAGCCAGAACGAGTACGGCAGCATGGCCGCGGTCAGGCTGCCGAGGCCGAAATCGGTGCGCCAGCGCTGGCAGAACGTGAGCACCAGCGGGAAGTAGACCATGAGCGGCGTGATGATGTTCGTGACGCTGTCGCCCACCCGATAGGCCGCGGTCGTCATCTCCGGGCTCACGTCCAGCAGCATCATCATCGGCACCAGCACGGGCGCCAGGAGCGCCCACTTGGCGCTCGCCGAGCCGATCAGCAGGTTGATGGCGGCGGCGAACAGCACGATGAGAGCCAGCAGCGCCGGCAGCGGCAGGCCCGAGGCGCGGATCGCGCCGGCGCCCTGCACGGCGAAGATCAGCCCCAGGTTCGACCAGTTGAACATGGCCACGAAGTGCGCCGCGGCGAACGCGAGCACGAGGTAATAGGCGAGGTCGCCCATGGCGCCGGACATCATCTTCACGGCATCGCGATGCCCCTTCACGGTGCCGACGGCGGCGCCGTAAGCCCAGCCCGCGACGAGGAACAGGATGAGGAAGGCGGCGACCAGCGA
>Ga0187892_10012417_pt1 | contig 10127 bp, 9 predicted proteins | sample MA1701073metaG_FD_139345 | JGI IMG/M metagenome (GOLD analysis project Ga0187892, IMG submission 139345) | Bio-ooze microbial communities from a basaltic lava cave in the Kipuka Kanohina Cave System on the Island of Hawaii, USA - MA170107-3 metaG ...
CTTTACGTAAAGCATCAAGAATCGTGCTCATGGTCTCGCCCTCATCCCAATCGTGGATGTTTATACGTTGGCACGGTATTGTACAACAAAATCATCGTCAGTGGTCCAACCACCCCATCCGGAGTGAGTCGCTTGGTGCGCTGAAACCGCGCCACCGCAGCTTCGGTTTGTCGACTAAACACCGTCTCCCACCCAGTAGCCGGTAGACTGTTCCCGTTGAGACCCGGTGCGATTGCCAGTAAACGATGAAGGCGCTGGACATTGAGTCCCACACTGCCAACCATCAGTTGCGTCCCCAGTTCCTCAAAGTCCTTCCACAGGAGATACCCTTTGCCAAACCAATTGTCACTGAGGACCTGTAACGGCAGTTCCCTCTCATAATCAAGAAAAATTCGACAATGCTCACGGGAGAGCCCAAGGAGTAGGACAAAGCGCGTATCCTGGAGTTCTGGCGGTATCAACTCCAGGATGATCGGAAGATCAAGCGCCGCAGCTAAGTTGAGGCTCCCGTTGAACGGGAGGTATTCAAGCCGCCGTGCCCGCGCAATCGTACCGAGATCAAGACTTCCGCGTCGCCACTCGTTGTTGCGAATCCCTTCTACTCCCCATATCTGGAGCAGCGCTTCAGTAGCACGCACCGCACTATCATTCATGCTCACCGCTTGAAGATCGCGGAGAAATGCTTCTGTTGCCCGCTGGTCTTTCTCCTCCTGTATCAGTGCCGGTGGTGGGACAACGGAAGAGCCTTCTAGTGGGGGAACTGTTCCCGCGACAGTTGGCAGACTCTGGGGCACTGGATTCACCGCCGAGAGCGGGTCAGTTTGGGAAGTCGGTGGAGACGACGGGGGAAGCGGTGGAGCAGCCGGGACTTGTCCTTGAGCAGCAATGGGAGCTGTTTCCGGTCTTTTGTCAACCTCCGCCCCTGTTTCAGCGCGTTGTCTTTCCTCCTCAGTAGCAGGAACAGCGGTTCCCCACTGATAGGGCAGCCATCCCCGGGTTGCGGCAACGACTGATAATGCCCCAAACCCAAGAAGGAGCATGGCAGCAACTCCCATCTTAAAGAGCGCGGAACGACCTCGCACGAACGAGCGGGTTTCCTGTCCATGACGGCGCAGTTCGTCTATCGCCTGACGGATGACTGTGACCGAAATCTGCCGTTCTTCACGGGTATACGCCACTAACAACGCCCGATGACACAGGACGTTAATCAGACGCGGTACCCCACCTGAGTAGGCATGCACGAGACGAATCGCTCCCGGGGTAAACACCACTGGTGCTCGCCCGCCGGCGGCAATCTGCAGTCGGTGACGAATATACGCTCCGGTATCTTCGGCTGGTAATGGATGCAGATGCCACCGGAGGGTGACGCGTTGATCCAGTTGGGTGAGATCCGGTCTCGCCAGTGTATCGGAAAGTTCTGGTTGTCCAACCAGGATAATTTGCAGCAATTTTGCGCGTTCAGTTTCCAGATTCGACAAGAGGCGGAGTTGTTCCAGCACCGCTGGTTCAAGATTCTGCGCTTCGTCGATAATCACCACCGTTCGCCGCCCTGCGGTTTGTTGGGTCAACAAGAAGCGATTCAATTCGTCGGTCAATTCTTTTTTGCTGGAGGATGTTGCAGGGAGTCCCAATTCAGCATTGATCGTTTGTAGCAATTCCACAGCAGAAAGGGCCGGATTAAAAATGTAGGCAACCGTCGTCTGGGCATCGAGGTTCCGCACCAACGTACGCACCAGGGTCGTCTTCCCCGCACCGATTTCCCCGGTAATGACAACGACCCCGCTCCCTTCAGTGATGCCAAACAGCAAATGGCCCAACGCCTCCTGATGATTCGCACTGAGAAAGAGGTAATCAGGATCTGGCGTCAACCGAAATGGAGAGTCACGGAATCCGTAAAATGCTTCGTACATAGTGTAAACAGGAGAATAAGCCGTAAAGCGGAAGTCGTAAAGCGTGAGACAGATGAAATAAAACGTCGTGCGTGAAGCGTGTTACGTGGAGCGTTGCAGCGTTCAGTTATCATGACCCGCTCCCCCTGGAGCAGTCAAGACAACCTGGGCTAAATCAGACCACATGGGATTGGTACAGTGTCGGACAGAAATCCCCCCACGCTACGCGCGGCCCCCTTTGCGAAAGGGGGCATTTGGGTTCCCTCCTTTAGCAAAGGAGGGACAGGGAGGATTTCTCACTCTCTATCACGAAGTGTACGAATGTTTTGTGGTCTGATTTAGCCATAACGCATTGCCTTCCCGCCGGGGATTGGTTAGAACGTGCCAGTTCCCTTTGGAGAAATGTCGATGCTTGACTTTCAGAAACTGAATCGTGAACGGCTCGTATGGCTCACTGTTCTCGGACGCAAAAGCGGGAAGCCACATACAGTAAAGATCTGGTTCGTGGCAGAGAACGGGAAGGTGTTCGTCACCTCCGCTCGTGGTATGGATGCCCAGTGGGTTAAGAACTTACGGAAAAATCCTACCGTCACCGTTAAGATCGGAGAAACAACCTTTCGTGGAACTGCGGTGTGGCGTGAAGATGATGGGGTGAGAACCGAGGTCATTCCCTTATTTTTGCGCAAATACTTTCTCGCCAAGGTGTTTAAGTGGATCGGCTGGTATAAAGTCATTTTTGCGTTTGAGATTACACCGAGTGGGGAGGAAGACGTGAAGCGTGGGGCGTAGTGCGTGGAGCGTAAGACGGAACACGTTTCACGCATCACGTTTTTTGTGTTCCGTGTCAGATGAGGAAAGTCAAATTCGGGATCGGTTCACTGGCATTCACCAGCACAGCTTTCTTCCAAAACATTTTGAGTTCGTCGTTGACCCAGCGCAGTTTGTGAGTCGTCCGTCCACTCCAGAGATGCGTTTCGTGACGCGCTTGAATGGATAATTCGAGCAACAGAAAGTTGGACCCGACGACAAACTCGCCTTGGTCACTGTTCTCGACTTCGATGTTCGAGATGAGACGGCGCATCGAAGAGGCAGGCGTCTGACTATAGCGATAACCGCTTTTCAGTAAGCGAATGCGCGTGGCAATCCGGGCACGGTTATCGTAGATGTGGGAGATGTGACGGTTGGGATCAGCATCTTCCCGGGTCGTCGCCGGTACCCAATACACTGCATCGTCTTCCCACAAGGCCTCCCATTCGTCGTAGCGCGACTCGTCAGCCAGCCGCGCTTCTTTGTACAGAAATGCTTCGACGGCTTTGTATTCGGCGTCAGAAATCATTGGTTCTCCTGACTACGCGCACATCACCGTCCGGTAATGTTTCCAGAATGCCCGGTTCGTCGTTTCGTCAGTCAGATGCGACACGCGCCGGCCTTCACCATCAATCTCTTCTCGGTTCAATCCACGACCAATATCGAGCCACTCAGGATTGCGCGCTTCCAAGCCGACCTGATTACGGCTGGCAATGGTCGCATCATCGGAAGTCAAAAATGACGCCGGCCCCATCGCCGCCTCGCTCTGTCGTAACAACCGCGCATTGAACTCTGGCACGCCCTTGAGGAACATCGGCGTGTGCCATTGGACACAGGTATTCACACTCACCGGTTGCATAATCACGATATTCATCTCGGCGAGGAAAAGATTGGGGAAAATTATCGCATGGGGTGGGCCATCAAATGCACGTTGTTGTGTTGTGGCTTTCCCGTATCGTTGTTCCATCACCGCCAGATAGCGAGCAAATTTCCCTTCCGGACCGCCCCCAAACCAGTCAAACGGACGCTTATACCCCGGAGCCCAGTCGATCTCAGTATGACCATTACCCCAGTCACGCAGCACTGCACGTACATCTTTTTCGTTGCCAGCAAACAGGTTGTATTGGGAATTCACCGCTTTGATAAAACTGGCGTGGGTAAAAGTGAGATGGTACCCGTCAGTATCGTTTTCCGGCAACATCTTCCAGTTCGCACTATAGCGATGGCGTATCCAACCGGCAGTGAGTTCGATTTCGCCTTCGGGAGAAAGGTTGCAGGCGCGGTCAATGAGTTTTGTGGCAAGGCCAAGATGTTCGCCTAAGGAAATGCTGGTCGGACTCAGACAAGCGAAAACGAACCCACGATAGCTATCGACTTGCGCTGCGTGGGATAGGCCATTCTTGCTCTTGTCAAAAGTCTGGTCGAACCCTCCTGGATGTGACGCGCTCAACAATTTACCCCCAAGATTGTATGTCCACCCATGATAGGGGCAAGTAAATACCTTCGCGCTGCCCTGCTCTACCGTGCAGACAGTCGATCCACGGTGAGCACAACGGTTGAGCAACACCGAGAGGCTGCCATCTTTCCCACGCACCATGATAACAGGCTGCCGCCCGATGAAGCGGGTCAGGAAATCGCCAGGCTGAGGAATCTCACTATCATGCCCGATAAACACCCAGCCACGGTAGAAAATCTGTTCCAGTTCGTCTTCAAATACGCACGGATCGGTGTAAAGGGAATTGTGGATGCGGTCATCATGAACGAGTCCAGCATACTGCGATTGGAGGGTTTGCGACATGCGATTTCCTTTCTGTCTTTCCTCAAGGCAGTGAATTGTAACGTTTCAGTCATATCAGGCAAAGGGGTCCATCCCGCAAGCAACTTTCCGGAGCAAAAGAAGTTCAGTAGGGTGAAGACAGGGGGAGGTTGATGATGAACCTAATGATTGTGAATGATGAGAATTCGATCACGGCCCAAGTTGCCATGACGTTGGCAGCCATCGCGTACGCAGATCACAAGGGGATTCCAACTCTCCTGGCCAATCAACAGCTCGCTACCCAAGGTCGTTGGCAATTACAATGGCTGGGCTCGGACGATGCGAATCAAGTCTATATTGCCCAGGACCAGCAAACTGGACAGTTTGCCGTGAATATTCGCGGTTCGGTCACCGATCCACTCTCCGAGGCCTTCTGGCTTGATTGGTTCAAGCAAGACCTTGAGGTGCTCGATATGGCTCACTGGCCGCATGGCGGAGCACCAACAGGAGCCAAAATTGCCCAGGGTACGCTTGCGGGATTGCATAGTCTCGTCAGTCTCAAAAATCACTCGGGCCAGACTCTGGTCGATTTCCTGCGTGCAAACCTCGAGCCTGGAGTCTCCCCACTCACAGGAGTTATAGGGCATAGTCTCGGTGGTGCTTTGGCTTCTGTGTTGGCACCGTATCTGCACCAGCAGTTTTCTCCAGGGCAACAGGTGCTCGACTTCTGGCCCGTCACGTTTGCTGGACCGAGCGCAGGGAACGCAGTATTCGCCAACTGGCTAACGCAACAGTTCGCCGCCTCCCAGGGGCGCTACTTCAACACGTTCGATGTCGTGCCTCATGCCTGGCAAGAGTTAGCATGGATCGAACAGTCTTTTCCCAATGGTGGACCAGGTCTCCCTTTCGTTATGAAAGAGCTGATGAAAGGCATTGCAGACCTGCTGAAGCTCATCAAAGACTCTTACCTTCAACCCGGCACCGGTATGCCATTGCCAGGAGCGCTGCAGTCAGGAGATGATTGGGGCATGGAAGCAGGACAGCAACACGCCAGTGCCACGTACCTGACGCTCGTAGGTGCCCCGCCGGTGCCGGTCTCTTATACAAGCAGCGGATGACTTTGCATCATTTTTGACAGGGCCAATTTTCCAGAGAGCCATGAATTCAAGTTGTCCAGCAATCCCAGTGAGAGGAAATGATGCGAAATTAACCGCCGTGTGTATTAGAAGCACTAAATCAGGTTCCCAGAGATTGGCGGCGGTCACGTGCACGGCTTTGTCAGGGTTTTATCCCACCGACGGCGGCTGAACTACCTCAAAAGGAACTGTAAGCGAAAGCCAATCTTCTTCTTCACTTACGAGGCAGCTCCCTTGGGATGCGGCTACCTCTTTGCAGATTATGATTTGGGGCTCTCCTCTGGATTGCTCAACTCCTTGATGATGTGTTTCGCCAGCCCTTCCTTGAGCTCTCGATGTCGTGGGATTGGTTGAGAAACGCCGGTGAGAGGATTGCGGTACCAGTCGTGTTTGCCGCCATGCCTCACGAAGATACAGCCAAATCTCTCGATCGTTCGGATCAAGTCCACCCGTTTCATGACACAATCAGTTCGTCTACCTTGCGGATGCTCGGCACAGCGCCACTGGTCAGGTCTTGATACAGATCCCGCAGATGGTCTTTGAGGTCGTCCATTGTCTCTCCCTGGGTCCAGTAGTCAGGATAATCTTGCAGATAGCCTAACCACGCGCCATCTTCTTCCCAGTAAATAAATTTCATCGTTTGCATCGGAAACATCCTCGCTAAAGATTAACGCCTAAATTCTACTGAATTGTGGAGCATCTCCACAAGATGATCGTCTCTGATGCTAACCCCGTCAGTCACCTGCCACAGCCAAAACGCGCCTTTTCAGGTTCATTTCAAGCCGCATGCGGGAAGTAATACGGTACAACGGCTTTGATACTCCTCCAGGCCTCCTTGGCTACCCTGTGCAGCGGTATGGTGGCTATACTTAAAATTTACCCCCCCAAAAGGATGCCTGTAATGAGATTCTACACTCGGCAGCATAAACACTATTGCGGAATCGATCTACACTATATGTTTGGTGCAGCCCCGGGCTGCGACCAGCAACCGAAATCAAGTCAGCCGCAGATCGTTTGGCTTTGACGCTTCACTATTTATGTTGTGGACGGCCATCCCGCCCCCGCGATGCATCCGTCTGCCCTCTTGACAACGGAGGCCTGATAGGGGTTAGCCGTCTTACACATCGGACGCAGATAGTGACTGAATAAGGCTACAAAGCTCTACGACTTCAAGACTCCCAGGACAATCAGCCCAGTTATAGTGCCAACAAACAATCACATCGCATCCATCCACGTCGTGGCCATGCGCCAGAAAATTGCGGCTTTCGTATTCAAACTCAATCCGAACACGCTGCCACTTTCCGGGGGCTATCTGGCGCTTTGCTTCGCAGTCAGGAAAGCCAGCTTGTACAGCTTCGACCAAAAAGCCCAGCTCACGAGCTACAATGCCGAAAAGGAAAACGACGCCGTTTTCATTCACCGGCTCGTGACGTAGACCACGAAAATCAATCGGGTTTCCGTAGGTTGGTCGATTCGTTAGCCGCTGGTATCGCGATGTCGGCGCAATTGAAGGGGTGGTAGACGTGGGCGTCACAATCTTCTCCGGTTGAACTTGGTTCGGAAAGTGCCGGAAAATATCGGCGACCTTGAAGCCCGAACTATTCAAGAACTGCTGCCGTGTGACCCGCTTGCCGCCAGCAGCATTTACCGCTGTTCGGATGGCTTCAAGTAGCGTTTCTTTTTCGTCCAAGGATAAATGCCTTCTGTTTTTGACGGCTAACCTGAATTGAACCGCATCACTCTGTATCTACAAATAGATACAAGTTTACACCTGATGAAATTTGACGAACGCAATAGGCAAATGGCCCGCTCACTACGTTCGCTCTATGGCATATGGCTTATGGCTAAAAAAACAACACTTCCTCGCTATACGCCATAGAGCGACCAACGGCTCCTGCTGTTCCTCCTCCGGGCCTACCCGTTATCGCAACTCCCGGAAAAACGCGCGCACATCTTCAACCAATAATTGGGGCTCTTCCATCGCCGCGAAATGTCCACCAGCAGGCATCGGTGTCCAGCGTTTTACGTTGTACGCCCGTTCCGCCCACTCACGTGGAGGGGTAGCAATCTCTTTGGGAAACCGCGCTATCGCGGTCGGAACCGTGATCTTTTCATCTTTCCCCAGGCGCCAGGGATGATGACGTTCTTCATAATAGAGTCGCGTGGAAGAATTGATCGTCTGCGTGATCCAGTAGATCATTACGTTCGTGAGCAATTGATCCTTCGTATATGACTTTTCGACACTGCCGTTGCAATCACTCCAGGTGCGAAACTTTTCGACGATCCAGGCACATAGACCAACTGGGGAATCGTTCAGCCCATAGCCGAGCGTCTGTGGCTTGGTGCCTTGAATGTTCTGATAGCCAGTTTCTTCACCGCGCCATTTCTCCATCGACTTCAAGAAGGCTTGCTCTGCCGGCGAGAGGTTCTGGCGATTGGCTGGATGAGGCGCGACACCAACCATGTTGATATGAATACCGGCAACGTGTTGCGCATCGGCAAATCCTAACCGGGACGTGACCATCGCACCCCAGTCGCCCCCCTGGGCTCCGTACCGTGAGTAGCCCAGGACATCGTTCATCAGCACCGCAAACCAGTCGGCTATGCGAATGCAGTTCACTTGCCGTTCGTGCGTCGGATCAGAAAAACCGTAACCAGGCAAAGAAGGCATGACAACATCAAAGGCATCGGCAGGATCACCCCCATGCGCGGCAGGATCAGTAAGCGGGCCAATAACCTCCATGAATTCGTAGACCGACCCCGGCCAGCCGTGGGTGATAATCAGTGGAAACGGTTTCGGCCCTTTCCCGCGTTCATGGATATAGTGGATACGCTGGCCATCAATCGTCACGCGAAAGTGTTTCCAACGATTGATCTGCCGTTCTTGCGCGCGCCAGTCATAGCGCGTCTTCCAATACTCGACTAACTCCTTCATATAGGCCAGGTTCGCGCCATAATCCCATGCCGAGTTGGGGATTTCCCCCGGCCAGCGAACACGTTCAAGTCGTTCGCGCAGGTCGGTCAGTACAGAGTCTGGCACATTGATCGTAAATGGTTCTAGTGTGGTATGCTGTGGCATCTGGTCCTCCCTTTACTTAGTTGCAAGTCCAAGGTCTAAAGTTTCGAGTTTCAAGTTCCAAGTTCCAAACTCAGTCCTCAGCACTCAGTCCTCAGTCCTTCTTGTTCATACTTTTGATTTTTGCCTTTTGACTTTCTTCGCTCTTCCTTAATTCTTCATTCTTTTCACTTTTCACTTTTAACTTTTCACTTTCTGGAAGATAGTATCGCCGTTCTCGCAAGGCGTCAGGTAAATGCTGCTGGGTAATCGTCGCGCCTTCGTAATCATGGGCATATTGGTAGCCCTTGCCGTAGCCTAGTCCTTTCATCAGTTTGGTGGGTGCGTTGCGCAGATGGAGCGGGACCGGCAAAGGACCATATTTCTTCACGTCCTCTGCCGCAGCCAGCATCGCTTTGTACGAAGCATTGGACTTCGGAGCGGTAGCAAGGTAGGTGGCAGCTTGAGCCAATGGAATACGTCCTTCCGGAAGTCCGACGAAGTGCACTGCCTCTTTGGTCGCGATCGCAAGGGGCAAGGCATGCGGATCCGCATTGCCGATGTCTTCAGCGGCAAAAATCACCATACGACGGGCGATGAACAACGGATCCTCTCCGGCTTCGATCATGCGCATGAGCCAATAGACTGCCGCGTCAGGGTCACTGCCACGCATACTTTTAATGAATGCCGAAATGACATTGTAGTGCTCTTCGCCCCCTTTATCGTAGAGTAACGCTTTGTGTTGCGCCGCCTCCTCTGCCAGAGGAAGATCAATCTCCGTTGTCCCTTTTTGGGCTGTAAGAGTTGCTGCCATCTCTAGTGTATTCAATGCCATCCGTGCATCACCTTGGGCATGTTGGGCAATAAAGGCGAGTGCCTCATCGGTTGCGGTGAGGTGTTGTGTCCCAAGACCACGGTCATCATCAGTCAGAGCACGATTCAACAAGAGGACCAGCGCTTCTTCATTCAGCGCTTCCAGCACTACTACCCGCGCACGAGACAGCAGCGGAGCAATCACCTCAAACGACGGATTCTCAGTCGTCGCCCCAATGAGAATAATCAACCCTTGCTCGACGTGCGGGAGAAACGCGTCTTGTTGCGCTTTGTTGAACCGGTGAATCTCATCGACAAAGAGGAGAGTCGATTTGCCGTGCAGTCGCTGCTGGTCACGCGCTTCGTCAATGATTTGCCGTAATTCTTTCACGCCAGACAACACCGCAGAAAAGGCCGCAAACGGTGCGTTCACCGTCTTGGCCAGGAGATACGCGAGGGTCGTTTTCCCGCATCCTGGTGGCCCCCAGAGAATCAACGAGGGCAAGGATTTTTTCTCGACGATCTGCCGCAGCAAGCGACCGGGGCCGAGCACACGCATCTGCCCAACATACTCTTCGAGCGTGCGCGGACGCATGCGCTCGGCAAGAGGGGCTTTTTTGGCTGCCTCCTTTGCGGCACTATGGGCGAACAAATCGTTGTCCTGTACCGGC
>Ga0187892_10012418_pt1 | contig 10127 bp, 12 predicted proteins | sample MA1701073metaG_FD_139345 | JGI IMG/M metagenome (GOLD analysis project Ga0187892, IMG submission 139345) | Bio-ooze microbial communities from a basaltic lava cave in the Kipuka Kanohina Cave System on the Island of Hawaii, USA - MA170107-3 metaG ...
CCGGGCTTGAGGCTGCTGGCCGGCGCGGCCGGGCTGGTCACCCTCGGCGCGTGCGGGGGCGAAGACGGGCCCACGACATCGTCAACCACGTCGGGGGCCGGTGGCACCTTTGACTTGGACGAAGCCGAGGCGGATCTGGGCCAGGGCCTCGCGCAGTGGCCGCTCGTTGGGGCCGAGACGGGGACCGAGGCCCTCGACCACGGCGGCGAAGGCGTCGATGGCCAGCTGGGCCGCCTCGAAGTCGGGGTGCTCCTCGTCGAGGTGCAGGGCCGCGAGCTCGTAGAACGCGAGGGCCTGGTTGACGATCACGACCACGGCCGGCGTACGCAGCATCTGGGCCTGCATGGCGGCGATCTGCTCGACCATCTCGGGCGGCAGGTCCTCGCCGTAGCCGGACGGCGGCGTCCCCGGGGGTCCGGCTGCCGGCTCGGCGGCCGGTGGCGCAGGAGGCGGCTCGGGCTCCCGACGGATCGGCCGCTCTCCCGAGGGTGTCCAGAGCGTGCTCATGGCTGGTACCCTACGCCCGGCGTGTCCAACGGAAACGGGCGCACTTCAGTCAAGCGGGGCCTCGGCCCCCACCCGGCCACGAGCGAGCTCGCCGAGCCCGCACTCCAGGTGCGCCGGGTCGGATGACCGCCGGTCGACGATCTTCCGGTTCGACCACGAGGGCGGACGTCGCTTCGCTGACGTCCGCCCTTCGTTCTGTGGTGGCCCGGTACGGCGCCACCCGGTCCTAGGTTTACGAGCCAGTCAGGAGTGATGCCGGATAACAACAGGCGATGAGGGCGACCTCAGGATCAACGACCGCATTCGGGCTCGCGAGGTTCGCCTTGTCGATCCGGAGGGCACGCAGCTGGGTATCCGGGCGCTGCCCGAGGCGCTCGAGCTGGCCCGCAGCTTCGACCTCGACCTCGTCGAGGTCGCGCCGCTGGCCGACCCGCCCGTGTGCAAGATCCTCGACTACGGCAAGTGGAAGTACGAGACGGCGCAGCGCGACAAGGAGTCCCGCAAGCGGTCGAGCACGGCGTCGATCAAGGAGATGAAGTACCGGCCCAAGATCGGGACCGGCGATTTCGAGACCAAGACCCGCAAGGTCGGGGAGTTCATCGACGGAGGCCACAAGGTCAAGATCACGATCATGTTCCGAGGTCGGGAGGTCGCCCATCCCGAGCTCGGCAAGCGGATCCTCGACCGGATCGCGGCCATGCTGCCGTTGGCCAAGGTCGAGGCCCTGCCCCGGCTCGACGGGCGGAACATGATCATGGTGCTGGCACCCGATCGGCGGGCCCGGGCGGCACAGGAAGCAGAGAGGAAGAAGTTGGCCGCCGATGCGGCGGCCGCCCCCGCCAACGGGGCGCAGCCGGACGCTGCGGCCGAGGCCCCGGCTCGGGAGGCGGCCAGTCCGCCGGCGGGCCACCGGGAGGGAGCGTGAGCAGATGCCGAAGATGAAGACCCACCGGGGAGCGGCCAAGCGGTTCAAGGTCACCGGCACGGGCAAGATCATGCGCCGCAAGGCCTTCCGCGCCCACCTGCTCGAGAAGAAGTCCTCGACCCGCACGCGGCGCCTGGCCGGCGCGGCCGAGGTCACCGGCGGCGACCGGGCCCAGGTCCGCCGCCTCCTCGGCCTCTAGTCGGACCCCACCGAACCCACCGTCCAGAGAAGGGAGTCGTCATGGCCAGGGTCAAGCGCGGTGTCCACGCCCGGAAGCACCACCGTGCGGTCCTCGAGGCGGCCAAGGGCTACTACGGCAACAAGAGCCGTTCGTTCCGGGCCGCCAACGAGCAGGTCATGCACTCCCTCCAGTACGCCTACCGCGACCGGCGGGCGCGCAAGGGCGACTTCCGCAAGCTCTGGATCCAACGCATCAACGCCGGTGCCCGTGAGCACGGCCTCAGCTACAGCCGCTTCATCGCCGGGCTGAAGCTCGCCGGGGTGGAGGTCGACCGCAAGATCCTGGCCGACCTGGCCGTGACCGACCCGACCGCGTTCGGCGCGCTCGTCGCCGAGGCCCGGGAGGCGGCCGATCGCGCGGGTGGCACCGACCCGTCCGCCTGAGGTCCGCCGGGCGCCTTCGCCGATGACCCCGGCTGTGGCGATGCCGGGAATGCTGTCCTTCACCCATCGCCGCGTGCAGCGCCTGCGGCGGCTGGTGGGTCGCCACAGCGTGCGCATGGCCGAGGGAGCCTTCGTGCTCGAAGGGCCCAAGCTGCTGCACGAGGCCCTCGACGCCGGTGCACCCGTCGAGTCGGTCTACGTGGCCGCCGGTGGGCTCGACGACGCCGGGACGTCCGGCGGTCCGGCATCGGGCGACGAGTCGGCGACCTGTGCCGCGGGGTCGTCCACCGGCGCGGTGATCCAGCGGGCCTCGGCCGCGGGTCTGCGGGTCTTCGTGCTGGCGCCGGGCGTGCTCGAGCGCGTCGCCGGCGTGGTCAGCCCCCAACCGGTGATGGCCGTCTGCAGGCGCGTCGACGTGGACCTGCCGGCCGTGCGCGGCGCCGGGCTCGTGGTCGTCTGCGCCGACGTCCGCGACCCGGGCAACCTCGGCACGGTGCTGCGCAGCGCCGAGGCCGCCGGGGGGGCGGCGGTAGTCTGCTGCGCCGGCTCGGCGGACGTGTACAACCCCAAGTGCGTGCGGGCGTCGGCCGGCTCGTTGTTCCATGCGCCGATCGTGGCCGGAGGCAAGCCGTTGGAGGTGCTGGCGACGCTCGGGACGTGGGGTGTGCGGCGGCTGGGGACCCGGCCGTCGGGCGGAACCCCTCTCTACGAGGCCGATCTAGGGGTCCCTGTCGCCGTCGTGCTCGGCAACGAGGCCTCCGGCCTGGCGCCCGACCTCGAGACCTCGCTTGACGGGTGGCTCACGATCCCCATGGCCGGGCGCAGCGAGTCGCTCAACGTGGGCATGACGGCGGCGGTTGTCGCCTTCGAGGCGGCCCGGCAGCGTGGGACGGGAACGGCCGAAGCCGCCGCCCGGGGCGGCGGATGACGGCACCCTCCCGGCGGGCCCCGGCGGTCGACGACCTCCCCGACGCCGTGGTCGAGCTCGACGCCAGCGGCACCCTGCGGTACGCCAACCGGGCCGCCGAGCGACTGCTCGGCTACGGGGGGCCCGAGCTCGTGGGTGCGTCCTGCGCGGAGCTGCTCCAGCCCCGTGGCGAGGACGGGTCCTCCCTCCTCGCCCCAAGCTGGCACCCGTCGGCCCGACTCCGGTCGGTGGCTCGCATCCCCGAGCAGGAGGTGCGGCTGCGAGCTGCGGGGGAGCGGGAGCTGCGCGTGCTGGTGACCGGTCGCTACCAGCGGGATGGCGACGGCACCGTCGCCGGGGCCGTGCTGGTGCTGCGGGCGGCGAGCCGCCGCCGTGGTGCAGGGCAGGGGATCGAGGTCATCTCCACCGTCAGCCACGAGCTGCGATCGCCGCTCACGTCCGTCAAGGGCTACACGAGCCTGCTGCTGAACCGCTGGGAGAAGCTGGGCGACGCCCAGAAGCAGGTGATGCTGGGCCAGGTCCAGCACGACGCCGACCGCGTCACACGGCTCGTCCAGGAGCTGCTCGACATCAGCCGCCTCGAGACCGGCCGCCTGACGCTGCGCCGCCGGCTCGTCTCGCTGCCGGAGCTGGTCGACAGAGTGCTCGACAAGGTCGGCATGGTCGAGGCCGAGCTGGCCGCCGAGGTCCGCTTCGCACCCGACTTCCCCGAGGTCTACGCCGACCCCGACAAAGTCGAGCAGGTCCTGACCAACCTGGTCGAGAATGCGGCCAAGTACGCCGACCCCAAGGGCATGAAGGTCCACGGCTCGATCGGCCCGGAGGAGGTGGTGGTGGCGGTGATCGACCAGGGCGAGGGAATCCCCAGCCGTGACCTCCCGCGCGTGTTCACCAAGTTCTTCCGCCGGGCCGAGACCCGCCCCTCGGGCTCCGGCCTCGGGCTCTGGATCAGCCGCGGCCTCGTCGAGGCGCACGGTGGCCGCCTGGTGGTGGAGTCGTCGCCCGGGGTGGGCTCGACCTTCCGCTTCACCCTGCCCACCGGCCTGCCCGAGGAGCTGGCCGGACCGTGACGACGACCAGTGCGACCGCCGAGGCCGAGGTCGTGGGGCTGGCGGCCGTCGCCGCCGCCACCACCCTCGATGCGCTCCGCCATGCCGAGACCGAGGTGCTCGGCCGGTCCTCGGCGATGGCGGCGCTGCAGAGGAGCCTGGGTGCGCTGCCGCCGGACGAGCGCAAGGACGCCGGGCGAGCGGTGAACGCCCTGCGCGAGCGCCTGGCGACCGCGGTCGCGGATCGCCGGCTCGTGCTGGAGGCGGCCGAACGGTCCCGGCGGCTCGAAGCCGATCGCCTCGACCTCACCGAGCTGCGCTCCCCGATCCGGCGCGGCCACCTGCATCTCGTGACCCAGGCCCGCGACGAGCTCGAGGACGTCTTCGTCGGCATGGGCTACCGGGTGGCCGAGGGGCCCGAGGTCGAGAGCGACTGGTACAACTTCGAGGCCCTCAACATGCCGCCCGACCACCCGGCGCGCAGCATGTGGGACACCCTCTACGTGCGGAGTGGGGCGGCGGAGTCGACCCTGCTGCGCACCCACACGTCGCCGGTGCAGATCCGCGTGATGCAGTCGCAACCGCCGCCGGTCTACGTGGTGGCCCCCGGCCGCTGCTACCGCCGTGACACCCCCGACGCCCGCCACCTCCCGGTGTTCCACCAGATCGAGGGGCTGGTCGTCGACCGGGGCATCACCTTCGGCGACCTGGCCGGCACCATCGAGGCCTTCACCACCGCCTACTTCGGCCCTGACGTCCACTCGCGGCTTCGGCCGTCCTACTTCCCCTTCACCGAGCCCTCGGCCGAGTTCGAGGTGACGTGCTTCGTGTGCCATGGCGATGGCTGCCGGGTCTGCTCGCACTCGGGGTGGATCGAGCTCGGCGGCTGCGGCATGGTCGACCCGAACGTGCTCGTCGCCGTCGGCGTCGATCCCGAGGAGTGGTCGGGCTTCGCCTTCGGCTTCGGCATCGAACGCCTCGCCATGCTGCGCTACGACGTCGACGACATCCGCCACCTGATCACCAACGACGTCCGCTTCCTGCGGCAGTTCTGATGCGCGCCCCGCTTTCCTGGCTGCGGCAGTTCGCGCCCGTCGAGGGCGAGCCGGCCGACCTGGCCGCCACTCTGTCCGGGCTCGGCCTCGTCGTCGACGGCGTCGAGCGGGTGGGGGAGGGCCTGGGCGACGTCGTCGTGGCCCGCGTCGTGGCCACCCGGCCGCATCCCGATGCCGACCGGGTGCAGCTCGTCGACGTCGACGACGGGGCCGGCAGCCGCCAGGTGGTCTGTGGCGCCTTCAACTTCGGTGCCGGTGACCTCGTGCCCCTCGCGCCCATCGGGGCCCGCCTACCGAACGGCCTCGAGATCGGGCGGCGCAAGGTGCGGGGCCAGTGGTCGGAGGGGATGCTCTGCTCGCCCGCCGAGCTGGCCCTCGCCGGCGACGCCAGCGGCATCCTCGTCCTCGGCCCCAACGGCGAGTCGGCCTTGTCGCCCGGAATGGCGCTCACTGAGGCCCTCGGCATCGAGGCGGACGTGGTGTTCGACATCGACGTCACGCCCAACCGTCCCGACGCCCTGAGCATCGCCGGCATCGCACGAGATCTGGCCGCTGCGCTCGGCGTGCCGTTCGAGATCCCCACATCGTCAATCTCTGCTGACGAATCGTCGACGTCCGGGACGGATGTCCCCCTCACCGTCGAGTCGCCCGACCTCTGCCCGTTGTTCACGGCGACCGTGCTCGACGGCGCAGCCGTGGGTACGTCGCCGACGTGGTTGGCCCGCCGCCTGGTGCTGGCGGGGATGCGGCCCGTCAACAACCTCGTCGACGTGTCGAACCTCGTCATGCTCGAGCTGGGCCACCCCAACCACCCGTACGACCTCGACCGGCTGGGCGGCGGCGGCCTGCTGGTGCGTCGTGGCCGCCAGGGAGAGACGGTCGTCACCCTCGACGAGGTGAGCCGTCCCGTGGGCCCGTCGGACTGCCTCATCTGCGACGCGGACGACGCCCCGGTGGGCGTGGGCGGCGTGATGGGCGGCGCGTCGAGCGAGATCACGCACAGGACCACGCGGGTGCTGCTGGAGGCGGCGTGGTTCCAGCCGGCGGCCATCGCCCGCACCTCGAAGCGACTGGGCCTGCGCACCGAGGCCTCGGTGCGCTTCGAGCGGGGCGTCGACCCCGACGGGGTTCGCCGCGCCGTGGCTCGCTACGTCGAGCTGGCACGCGAGGTGGTCGGGGTGCACGGCCCGGAGGCGACGGTCGAGCGGCGGGGCGAGGTGCCTGCACCGGGCCGCATCAGGTTGCGCACGTTCCGGGTGAACGCGCTGCTCGGCACGGAGTTGTCGCAGGACCGGGTGCGCGAGCTGCTCGAGCCGATCGGCTTCCACTGCGAGCCGGCGGGCGGCGGTTCGGCGGACGAGGCCGGCGAGCTGTCGGTCACGATCCCGTCGTGGCGGCCGGACTGCGAGCGGGAGGTCGACGTCATCGAGGAGGTCGCCCGCCACCACGGGTACGGCCGGATCGAGCGCACCCTGCCGGCCATCCCCCAGGTCGGGCGGCTCAGCCGGTACCAGCGGGACCGCCGGGAGACCCGGCGGATCCTGCAGGGCTGCGGGCTCGACGAGGCGTGGGCGACGTCGTTCTGCTCGCTCGACGACCTGGAGCGGGCCGGGCTGGCGCGGCGGGCCGTGGAGATCGAGAACCCCCTCGTGGCCGAGGAGTCGGCCCTGCGTCCCTCGCTGCGACCGGGCCTGCTGCGGGCGTTGGTGACTAACGCCGCCCACCGCCTGTCCGACGTGGCCCTGTTCGAGATCGGCCACGTCTTCCGCCCGGCAGAGGCCGATACCACGACCTGGGACGAGGGCCGAGAGCCCGAGCACCTGGCGGTCATGCTCGGGGCGGGCGACGCCATGGACGCCGTACGGATCTGGCAGGTCCTCGTCGAGGGCCTCCGGCTGCAGTCGGTCGCCGCACGCCCGGCCCCGTCGCCGGGCCTGCATCCCGGCCGCTGCGTCGCCGTCAGCGTCGATGGTCGCGACGTCGGCGTCGTCGGCGAGCTCGACCCCGACGTGGTGGTCGCCTCCGGGCTCGAGGGTCCGGTCGGCTGGTTCGAGGTCGATCTCGGGGCGGTGCTGGGTGCGTCGCGGCGACCGGCGAGCTATCGCCCGGTCAGCCGCTTCCCGTCAGCCGACATCGACCTGGCCTTCGAGCTGGACGAGTCCGCTGCCGCCGGCGACGTCGAGGCCACGCTGCGGGCGGCGCTCGGCGAGCTGCTCGAGGAGCTGACCCTGTTCGACGTCTTCCGCGGCGCCCAGCTCGGCGCCGGTCGCCGCAGCCTGGCTTGGCGCGTCCGGCTCAGCGCCCTCGACCGCACGCTCACCGACGACGAGCTGCGGGCCGCCCGCGACGCCGCCATCGCCGCCGTCGAGGGGGCCCACCCGGCCAAGCTGCGCGGCTGACCGAGCGACGCTGGCCGACGCGAACGCCGGGCGCGGCGCCCTCGACGCCTCGACGGCCCTATGCGCGGCTGTCGCCGCCGCCGTTCGCTTCAGCCTCGTCCTCGCCGCGGCGGCCGACGAGCTCCAGCGCCACGAGGGCGGCCAGCACGACGTAGACGACAGCGAGCATCTTCGGCACCCAGCGGAGGTCCGCCGGAGCGGCTGGGATCAGCAGGGCGCAGGCCATGGCGGCCACGAGGAAGAACCAGAGGCGACGGTCGTTCATCCCGCCAGTCCGATCAGCGCCTCGACGACCCAGGCGATGGCGAAGGCACCCGGGATGGTCAGGACCCACGCCCACACGACCCGCCCGGCGACGCCCCAGCGGACGGCCGACATCCGGCGCGACGCCCCCACGCCGACGATGGCGCCCGTGATCGTGTGCGTCGTCGAGACGGGGATGCCGGCCGAGGAGGTGAAGAACAGGGTGACGGCGGCGGCGGACTCGGCGGCGAATCCTCCGACCGGTTGCAGCCTCGTGATCTTCGAGCCGAGGGTCTTCACGATCCGCCAGCCTCCGCTCAGGGTGCCCAGCCCGATGGCGATGTGAGCGGCGAGCACGACCCAGAGCGGCACCCCCGCGTCGGCGCGCAGGTTCCCCGAACCGATGAGGACGGCGAGGATGATGCCCATCGTCTTCTGGGCGTCGTTGCCTCCGTGGCCGAGGCTGAACGCGGCCGCCGAGACGAGCTGGCCGCGCCGGAAACCACGGTTGACGCGCTCGGCGCGCTCGGAACGGGAGAACAGCCACATGATGACGAGCGTCAGGATGAGCCCCAGTGCCAGCCCGAGCAGCGGGGACAGGACGATGAACACGCCGATCTTGCGCAGGCCCTCCTCTTGGAGCACCCCTAGGCCGGCCCTCGCCACCGCCGCCCCGGCCATGCCACCGACCAGCGCGTGTGACGAGCTGGTGGGAAGCCCGAGGTAGAAGGTCAGCAGGTTCCAGCCGATGGCGCCGATGAGCCCCGCGAAGACGACGCCGACCGTGAGAACGTGCCGCGCTGGGTCAACCACGTCCTTGGCGATGGTCGTCGCCACCTCGGTGCCGAACACGAGGAAGGCGGCGAAGTTGAAGAAGGCCGCCCACGCCACCGCGTAACGAGGCGAGAGCACCCGGGTGGACACCACCGTCGCGATCGAGTTCGCGGCGTCGTGGAAGCCGTTGGTGAAGTCGAAGGCCAGGGCGAGACCGATGACGAGGAGGACCCCGATGTCCATGGTGGGCGCCGGTCAGGCGTGCTTGAAGACGATCGACTCGACGATGTCGGAGATGTCCTCGAGCGTGTTGAGGGCTGCCTCCATGGCCTCGACGATGTCCTTCCACTTGAGGACGTCCAAGGCCTTGAACTCGCCACCGAACAGGCGGCCCAGCGCCCGCCGGTAGATGTCGTCGCCCGTGGTCTCCAGCCGGTCGATGGCCTCGAGGTGCGGCTCGACGCCCTTCATGGACTGGAGCCGACCCAGCAGGAGCACGTTGGCGTCGGCCATCTGGACGAGGACCTCCGCCTGCTCCCGGAGCTCGGGCAGGATCTCGGCGATGTCGAAGACCCTGAGCAGGGCGGCGACGGCGAGCATGTCGTCGACCACATCGTCGAGCTCCTCGGCGAGGGCGTGGATGTCCTCACGGTCGAAGGGCGTGACGAACGTCGTGTTGAGCCGCCGCATGATCGCCCGGGTGACCTCGTCGCCCTGGCGCTCCAGGCGCTTCACCGCCTCCAGCTGCTGCGGCAGGTCTCCGAGGTTGCCCAGCAGGTCCCGCAGCACGCGGGCGCAGTCGGCGGCGTTGTCGGCCGAGTCGCAGAAGAGCTCGACGAACCGGTCGTCGCCGGGTATCAGGCGGAACCGCAAGGTCAGGACGCCCCGCCCGCTCGTTCACTTCTCCGCCCGGAGACGTTCACCGGGCAGTCACCCTACGGGTCAGCGCGGCCGGCTCGCCAGACGCGGCGAAGGCGGAGCGCAAGCCGCCGTGCGCCCTTCAGGCGAGGGGCGTTCGCCCAGCAGGGGAGAGTGGCGGCGAGCCGGACTGTAGGCGGGGTTCTGTTTAGGGTGCGGCTCCCTGAGAGGGACGTTCTCGGAGTTGAGGCGGCCCGCCTCCGCGTCGGGAGCCGCTGCGTAAGGTGGCTTCAAGCAGACAACGGCAACACCCGAGGGCCTGTCAGCGGGAGCGCTCGCCCCTGCGACTGGCGGGGCTCTTCGAGGCGGCGGGGCTCTTGCGCTGACGCTCGGCCTCGAGGGCATGCACCGAGGCGATCTCGAGCTTGGCGACGAGCTCTCTCAGTCGCCGGGCGTTGTCGAACCACTGCTGGTAACGGGCCAGCTCGTCCTTGCTCAAGAACCGGGTGACCGTCTTGCCGGCGACCGTGCGGGTCCACTGGATGTAGGGGCCGTGGAGGGCTGGCGGGTCGCCCTTGCAGGCGCAGCCCGCCTTTCCGCAGCGCATCCGGCGGACCACCACGCTGCCGGGCAGGACGCCGTCGATCCTGCCCAGCTCCTCGGCGAGCCCTTGGCGGGTCGCCGCCCACGGGCGCTTGTCCGGGTCGGGCTTGGCCATCGGCGCTCTCTCTCGCTGCGTCCGGCGGGACGGTCCGCGCCCGGCCA
>Ga0187892_10012419_pt1 | contig 10124 bp, 8 predicted proteins | sample MA1701073metaG_FD_139345 | JGI IMG/M metagenome (GOLD analysis project Ga0187892, IMG submission 139345) | Bio-ooze microbial communities from a basaltic lava cave in the Kipuka Kanohina Cave System on the Island of Hawaii, USA - MA170107-3 metaG ...
AACAGCACCGAGAACAACAACGGACGCGGACCCAATATCGGTATGATCCCCAACAAGCCGACCACGGTCAGGACAATCTGGGTGGGGAAATGCGATACTCGTTTGCAGATGAAGCGGTGGAGAGCAAACGTTATTCCAATACAAAACGCCGTGAGGTAAAAAACAATCCCCATAAGACCAAAGGCACGGTAGAAGCCGTACAAGAACACCTCAGCCAGCCAACTATACGCAACCCACGGCTTTCCCATGCCATAGCTCGAAAAAGGGTCAGTGTAGGGAACTACGCCATGCTCAACGATCCACTGCCCGGTGCGCAAGTGCCACCAGATATCCGGGTCCAGCACCGGTTTGAGGGCAACTACCCCTGGTATCGTGTAGAGAAGGACCAACAAGATCAACCGACGCGCAGTTTTTTCATACTGCCATCCCTCTTGATACCGACGAGGAGAAACATGGTGGAGCTCGGTTTGGGGAAGATGCTCATCACGTGAGAGATTCTCTGCACGGCGCAGGGTCATAGCCTTTGTTTTAGCTTTTTCTGCCGACTGCTAAAAGCGACATCCCCCACGGCAAGGACCAATACTTCTCCAAGCGCAAGAGTGGGACTAACAAACTGTTCAGGCGAGCTTGAATTCCTGGAACCGCTTTACGTTTCAGGATACGGGAGTTGAGGTACCAGCCGGGAACGCCGGCGATATTGAAGAATTTCGCCGTCTCCACGGTAAACCCAGCACGTTCAAGCTTGGTGGCAATCTCGTCTTTATCGTAGCGTCGATGGTGATGGATAGCCTTGTCAATCTCCCCATAGAGTCGTTTCAGTGCCGGGAGAATAAGCACCACTCGCCCTCCGGACGGCAACGACCGGGCAAACCGCGCGAGGACAGCTTCATCATCTTCAACATGTTCGAGCACGTTACAGCAGAGCACAGTATCGAGTTGCGACTCAGTCACCCAGTGCGGGAGAGGCTCATTCAGATCGAGTGGGTGCACACAGACATTGGGGCGGTTAGCAAACGCCCGCTGCAGACGCCGGAGGTATTGTTGATCGACTTCCGTTGCCAATACCAGTTCGCGGCCCAGAAAATAGCGCGTCATCGTGCCGATCCCTGAACCAACTTCTAAAATCCGCTTCCCGATATAAGGAGACACTTGTTCCCACAACCACGTATTGTAGCCCGAGAGTCGGGATATGCGTTGGAGCGTCTTATCTCCGGCACTCCCCATGTCATCGACGAAGTTGTAGCGAAGGATTGTCCACACCGCTGACAGGCCGTCCCTCCAGTTAATTTTCTTTCCTTCCGCATAGGTTCTTCCAGCGTAGGAAATCGGCACCTCATAGATGCGCAGTCCCAGTCGAGCTACTTTTGCGGTTACTTCTGGTTCAAAACCAAAGCGATTCGAACGCAAAGGCATTTTTTTCAAGATATCAGCACGAAACAGTTTGTATCCGGTCTCCATGTCCGTCAGGTTCAGGTTCGTGCACATGTTGGAGAGGAGGGTGAGAAAACTGTTGCCGACTGTATGCCAAAAGAACAGCACGCGTCGGGGTGAGCCCAGAAACCGGGAGCCATAGACAACATCGGCTTCCCCAGAAAGAAGAGGCTCTAACAGTTTGGGATATTCCGCAGGGTTGTACTCAAGATCGGCGTCCTGCACAATCACCGTATCTCCGGTTGTCGCCGCTAAGGCAGTCCGAATAGCCGCACCTTTCCCCTGGTTCCGCTCATGAAAGAACACCCGGAGGGTACATGGCGCAGGCAGCGGGATACCAGACAAAAGGGCGGACGGATCTCCCTGGTTTTTGAGAATATCAGTGGTGCCGTCGGTAGAGTGATCATCCACCACAATGATTTCTTTAGGAATCGGCACCACGGCAACCCGGCGCAGCACCTCGTTGATCGTCGCCGCTTCGTTATAGACGGGAACAATAACGGAAAGAGGAAGTGATGGTTGCGGTTGCGAAGAGGATAGGAACGTCTCAGAGGTCGTCATTGTCTCATTCTGTTACTTAACCAGTAGCGGGATTGTGGCACTCACGCCAAAACATTGGCCTCCACTTTGACTTGGATCCACCTTGCTGCATCCTAACTCTCCCTGAATGATGCCAGAGGTCTCATCCCTACTGAGATTACTCAAATAGGCGAATCCAACGATATCCTTCTCCTCTCCAGGGGTACAACTCCCACTGACCACTGGAACAACGGAGTTAGGAATACTACCAAGAGCAGCTTCAATTTCGCCTGCGCATGCCGCGTCAGCAGAGAGAATAATAGAATTCCTCCCAACCCTCCCAACTATAGTGAGTTCAGACAATGCGCTTGAGCTCATGCATCCAGCGAAGAAATACCCGTCTACAGCACTCGGGATGTCCTTGGTGACTGGCGGCCCACCACACGATTCTGGAAAGTTAAAGTCAATGGAATCCGCACAGAGCGCAATCGGCAAGGTCGGTTGCCCTCTCGTCGGGCAGCCGAGATAGGCGGTGGCACCCACATTAATGTCGGTTGGGCCATTCTCTGTGGCACCAAAGACGTTGCGAATACCCGAAAAGAAAAGCGGGGTGTCAATCTCGTTCGTAACTCGGACCGCGTTCGCCCTCGCCCAACCGATATCATCATCATCATCATCATCATCATCATCATCATCATCATCATCATCATCATCACCAGTCGTCGCCCCAGTCGCCAGATTGTACTCCACTGGCTTGACCATATTCTCCACGCCGGGATCCACAACCACATTCGTTCCCGTAGAGTTATTAGCAAAGGTATTTGCGAGATCCTTGGCTTTTTGTTCACGGGACGAGTCGGGATTAACTAGTGCAGACGCGGCGGCCAATGCCGCAGCATCGACTCTGGTTTGTCCTTGACCGCGCACATACACCATCCAGCCGATATCAATGCACAGGCCCATAAACATGAGGAAGGTAACGAGACCAAGAGCAACAAAAACGAGCGTAACGCCGCGATTATTACGGAGAAGGTGTAGTGTCATCTTGCCACTCCCAACGCATCGTCGCACTGCGGCTCAACGTCATCGGCTCTGCAAAAATAAGCTGTAAGAGGAACCAGTTGTACGTGCCTGTGATTGTCACCTCAATCCTCTGTGATGGATCTGTTCCCGGAAACTTGCTCTCAATCGTGAAGCCGTTTAAGAGTCCAACATTCTCGGGGAGAGCCTGATATGCTGCATTCAGAACGGCCTTACTAGCACAGTTAGATCCAGGTCCCACCGTACAGATTCCATTCGCACCGCCGATAGACGCCGGACGTAGAACCGCACCGGCTCGCGCTCCCTCACGGGCGGCATTTTGGATTACATGGCCAACAAAGAGTGAAAGGCCGAAATCAACCACCCCACCAATCAGGACCAAGAGAAACGGCAGAATAAGCGCGAACTCCACCAGGCTCTGGCCTTTGGGATTGTGGAGAAAGGAAAAAATCCTGCGCATTCCGGACTCCTTTCTTTGGTGATTCTGTATAGTCATATCATAACCACAGATGAAAACAGTAAACAGGAGTAAAATATTCGTCAATCCTTCTCGCAGCCCTTCAGAATCTCCCTGACAGAGTACTAGAGAGTCCCTCGGCCGGTTTGTCCACCGTTCTTTTATCTCATGGGGGAGAAGGGAAATTTTGCCATTCCTGTCAACCCTCTTTGTCAATTTTGACATAAATGCCGCACGTCGTCGCCACGAAACTAGAAGAAGGTTTTGGTAAAACTCTAACGAGAGATTCTGAGTCTATAGAATTCTTTAGACTCGTAAGCTCCTTGTAATATTTTGGCAACCTTGACGTCAAGATATAGGTCTTTCGCCAAAATATCCACAAAATCACGTATTTATAACTAAAATCAACATCTTTCCTGTATATTTCGATAAGTCTCTCGGTGATAATTTATTGTCGGGGGCAAACGTACGAACCTTTAACCGGCACGATTCCTGCTCTACCTGATTTGTCACTACCCTGGACGACAGAAGAAGCGACTCGACAAAAGTGCAACTCAGTTCTAACGAAGGAGGGTTTTAACAATGAAGCACCTGCTGAAACGACTCGTGGTTGAAGAGACAGGACAAGGCATTACTGAATACGCCTTGATCCTCGGGTTAGTGGTGTTTGGCATCTGGCTTGCCGTCACGCAAAGTGGCATTGGGGCAGCAATCAACAACCTCTTCGGTCAAGTCAAGGGCGAACTCGACTCATGTGCTGGAGGAGGGGGAGGTTGCGACTCTAGCGCCTCTTAGCCGTAAAGCGGACTCTCTTATTTACCCCTCCTTCCTTTCGACCTTGTTCTCGCAAAGAGGCACTCCTAGAGGTGCCTCTTTTATTCCAGCACTGATGCAATTTCCCTCTCGGCCATATATAAGTATAGGATTGCCGTAAAGAGGGATGGGTTGCTTGATCTCGTTTTTCGATATCTTCCTGATTTTTTTTACCGTTCTTGCCGGGGTGTTCGACCTCACCCAGCGGCGCATTCCGAACTGGCTAATCCTCTTTGGCTTGCTCGTCGGATTTCTGCTACATCTAGCGGGAGGGGTTTCCCAGCTACTCGAAAGTGTTGCCGGTTTTGTTGTAGGAATCCTCCTTTTCTTTCTTCCGTTCGCTTTAGGGTGGTTGGGAGCCGGTGATGTGAAATTTATGGGAGCAATCGGCGCAGTGCTTGGAGTCGAATGGATTCCTCGCGTTCTTTTCTATTCTGCCCTTGCTGGAGGTCTCCTCGCTGCCTTCGCAATTTTCACCAAAGGAGTCAACATCCAGTTCCTGAAACGCACTTGGCGTGACATCAAACTTCTCCTCGTCAGCCGAGGGAGTGTACTTCCTGAACCAATCGCAATAGAGGAGGAGAGTCGCGCGTCTACGATCCCCTATGGCGTTGCCATAGGGGTCGGAACGTTGATTGCGTTCTACTGCGATCCGCAGGGACAGTGGGCTGGATTTTAGGAAAATAGGGAGGGTATTATGCAGAACCGGCTACGTCTTGCTATCATTATCGCGCTATTTTTTGGCTTGATTGCCGCGTATGGAATTTCCAATTTCTTACGTCAACAACGCCTGGCGACAGAAGAGTTCCGCAAGTCGACCCAGGACGTTGTCGTGGCCGCGAAAGAAATACTCCCAGGAGCGGCCATCACTAATGATATGGTGAAATCAACCCTCTATCTGAAAACATCGATCCCTCCCGGATCTTTTTCTTCGCCCCAGCAATTGACCGGGAAAATTAGCCGAGTCAAGATCGCGGTGGGTGAACCGCTGCTTGAAGCGCGACTTGGAGAAAAAGCTGGGCTCACCGTTCTCCTTACGCCCGGTCACCGTGCCATTGCTGTCCGCGTCAACGAAGTCGTCGGGGTCAGTGGGTTCATTGCCCCGAACGACCGTGTGGATGTCATTGCGCACGTGACCTATCCCCCGATAGACGCGGCCCCAGCACGGCAAATCTCCAAAATTGTCCTACAAAATAAACGGGTTTTATCGGTGGCACAAAACACCGAACGGAAAGGTGGAGAAGCTCAAGTTGCCAGTACCATCACTCTCGAATTGACCCCCGAAGAGGCAGAAAAACTGGCAGTCGCCTCGCTCGAAGGGCAAATTGTCCTCGCTTTACGGGCAACGCAAGACAACGATGTGGTATACACCCAGGGAAGTACCACTCGCGATCTCTTGAACATTGCCGCCCCTCTTCCAACTCCTGCTCCTGTCAGGGTGGAACCTCCTCCTCTCCCATCTCCTCCGGAAAAGTATCGAGTAGCAATCTACGCGGGCAGTAAACGGTCGGATGTAGAATTTTAAGTGCTCAAGAAGTGGAGGAAGACGCCGATGGGGAGGTATAGAGGAGAAAATCAGGGGGAGCAGTGGATGGCGGCTGTCCTGTTGGTCTTATTTTTGCTCTTTTTTCGGACGGGGGCGGAAGGTCAGGAAGCTGGACCGACAATTTCTGTGACGGTGAATCAATCGAAGATTATCCGTCTCGGGAGTCGATCGAAAACTGTGTCCGTCGCACAACCAGACATTGCGGATGTTATCGTGTTGGACCCAACCCAACTCCTGATTAATGGGAAAACCATTGGCAAGACCTCTTTGGTCATTTGGAATGAGCGGGGCGGGCTCACCAATTTTGATCTCCTCGTTCTTCCAGATATTAGTGGCTTACAGCGACAACTCCAAACCCTCTTTCCCGAAGAACAGATCGAGGTCTCCTCTTCAGGACCCTCAGTCGTGCTCAAAGGTGAAGTATCGAATGAAGTCGTCTACGATAAAGTCCTCGACGTGACGCGCACGTATCTCCCGCCACGACAAGTGCCCGAAGTCGCGCCGGCAGGTCCTACCCAATCAGTAAACATTACGACCCCGCAGATCAGTCTCCCGCAGACCGGCACCGCTTTTGCCGGAGGCGGACAATTAGCGTTTGTTGAAGAGGCAGCGCTCACCGATACCGACCGCTGGGGGGACAAACGACGCATTCCTGGACTCATCGATTTATTAGTCATCCGGGAGTCCCGTCAGATCCAAATCAACGTCATTGTCGCCGAGGTCTCGTTGACGAAGTTACGTGAACTCGGCGTCGATTTCTCGGTGGTCGGGAAAAATATCAGTTTCCTCAGCCTTGCAGGAACGCAAGGAGGATTTCCCTCGGGTTCTCTTTTTAATCCGGCTGAATTTCCTCCCACGACGCTCTTTGGCGGCGGCACTTCAGCCGTGCTCTCCTACGTCACGAACGATCTCGCGATCACTTCAGTGTATCGCTTATTGCAAAACAAAGCGGTCACCGAAATCTTGGCGCAACCGCAATTGGTCATGAAGAACGGGCGGTCCGGTGGGTTCCTGGCTGGCGGTGAGTTTCCCATACCGTTTGCCACACAAGATGACATCACTATTGAATTTAAACCGTTTGGCGTCCGCCTGGACTTTGTGCCCACGATCACCTGGTCGGATACCATTGATTTGCGAGTGTTTCCTGAAGTGAGCGATATCGACCCGTCGGTTTCGGTCTCGTTTGCTGGCATCTCAATTCCCGGTTTGCGGGTTCGCCGCAGCGTCAATCGCGTGGAGATGCGAGAGGGCGAAACGCTGATTATGAGCGGCCTCCTTGATCGTCGGACTTTGCGTGACCTCACGAAGTTTCCTTTCCTGGGCGACCTGCCGATCATCGGCGCGCTGTTCCGCACCACACGATTCCGCAATCAAGAAACTGAACTGGTCTTTGTGGTCACTCCACACATTGTGAAACCATTACCTCCGGGAACGAAACCTCCACTGCCTTCACTGCAGAAATACCGTGACCCGGATTTTCGCCAAGTCCCGGTACCGACAGAACCAGCCCCGGTTCCACGAACCACGCCCACTGTGCCACCACCCAGCTCTTTGAGAGAGTCACCTGTCGGGGAAACGGTTCCACTCGCTCGGCCGGCCACGCCAGAATCACTACCGGCTCTCCGATCCTCTGGGCCAGACCCAACGCGACCAATACACCCAGACGTTCGCCAAGTGCCACCTCCTTCACCACCGCCATCAGGCTCTGCTCTCGAGGGTCAGAACGCTGAACCGACTATGCCGTAGGATAGGAATGATGCATGAAGATCCCTGTGTTTTTCATTGGCGACGATAGTATTGCCCTCGCCTCTTTACGACAGCAACTGGAAAAAGAGTTGACCTTTACCGTGCACAAGAAGTCGCTCGGCTTTGCCGACGCGCACGACCAGTTACGCAAGCATAGTAATACAGCCCTCGTCATCGTCGATCTCGGACGCGACCACGATAAAACCTTCCTTATTGCTGAAGATCTCAAACGTCAATTTCCTGGCGCACATTTCGTGATGACAGCAGCAGACAGTAGCTCGCAAACCATTTTGCGGGCGTTGCGGGCGGGTGCGGAGGAGTTTTTCGCGCAACCCTTTAACTGGCCAGAGGTCACTGAGTCGATTCACCGCTTGCATGAGCGTATTCAGCTGCTGGTCAGCGCCAGCCGGAATCAAGGGCATCTCGTCTCGGTCTTCTCCACGAAGGGTGGGGCAGGAACGACCACCGTTGCCACCAACCTTGCGGTGGCCCTGGCAACCCCCCAACGATCTGTCTGCCTCGTTGACCTCGTCCTTCAGTTTGGTGCGATTACCAGCTTCCTGAATCTCGAAGCGGCATATACTATTCTTGATTTCGTGAAGAATCTGCAGCGGATCGACCCGATGTTTCTTGAAGGGTCATTGGTCAAGCATCCCTCGGGAGTCCGAGTACTGGCCGAGCCGTTCCATGCCGAGGAGGCCGCAAGAATTACGGCTTCCGATGTTGACCAAATTCTTGGTGTCCTCATGCAATCTTTTGATTTTGTTGTGGCAGATACGCCGAAAGAGATTGATGAGGTTTCCTTCGAAGCTTTAGAGAAAGCTCAGCTGATTCTTTTTGTGATGGAAATGAATATTCCTGCCCTCAAGAGTGCTCATAAGGCTATCGCGTCGTTTGAGCGGCTCCGGATCAATCCGAAAAAGCTGCGCGTGGTACTGAATCGTTACGAAAAGAACAAACTGTTGACGCAAGAGGCAATCGAAAAGACTCTGGGAGTAGACACCTTCTGGATACTGCCTAATGATTATCTCACTGCAGTCTCTGCCTTGAATCAAGGACTCCCAATCCAAGACACAAACTCCCATTCCAAACTTGCCAAGAGCTATCGCGGCTTGGCAGACGCAATCCTTCACACTCTCTCGCCTGTCAGTACCGACAGAAACCAGGCAGAGGAACACAAAAAAGCTGGACTCCTGAGCCGATGGATGGCTCGCAGAAGCGCATAATTTTGCGAAGTGAGGACTCCGATGCGAACCCCATCTCCATTTGAAGTTGCGAGACGAGAATCCGAACGCACGCGAGGAGACGACAACGGGAAACGAGTTTTCCGCTCCGCAGAGCGGCCTTTCGGCTCTGACTCTCTGTCGCAAGACCTCAAGATCAAGATTCATCGTAAACTGATCGACGCCATCGATCTGACAAAAATTTCCACCTTGGAAAGTGAACCGGTCAAGGTAGAAATCCGCCGTATTCTGGAAGATCTGGTCATGGCCGAGGCACTGCCACTCAGTCGCACCGACCGTGAGCGGTTGGTCACTGAAGTCCAGCACGAAGCGTTCGGTCTTGGTCCACTCGAATTCTTGATGGCCGATCCCACTATCTCTGATATTTTGGTCAACACTTACCAAAGCATTTATATTGAACGGCATGGTAAGCTCGAGAAAACTGAGTTGCGTTTTCACGACGACACTCATCTCATGCAGATTATCGAACGTATCGTCTCCCGCATTGGTCGTCGCATTGATGAATCATCACCTATGGTGGACGCACGTCTTCCCGATGGGTCTCGGGTGAACGCCATTATTCCACCGTTGGCGCTTGATGGCCCAATTCTCTCGATTCGTCGCTTTGGTGTCGAGCCATTAACGATGACTGATTTGATTCGCTTCGGTTCTATTCCGGAAATGGTTGCGGACGTGCTCGCCGCTTGTGTAACCTCCCGTCTCAATATCTTGGTTTCCGGAGGAACCGGCGCGGGAAAGACCACCCTACTGAATTGCTTGTCCAATTATATCCCGAATTCGGAACGGATTGTGACCATTGAGGACTCTGCCGAATTACGGTTACAACAAGAACATATTGTGCGCCTCGAGACACGGCCACCAAACATTGAGGGCAAAGGCACTGTCACCCAACGCGACTTAGTCCGTAACGCGTTGCGGATGCGGCCAGATCGTATTGTGCTTGGTGAAGTCCGGGGGGGAGAAGCGCTCGACATGGTCCAGGCAATGAACACTGGCCATGATGGCTCCATCAGTACGATTCACGCCAACAGCGCGCGCGATGCGCTCTCTCGTCTCGAAACGATGATGCTGATGGCCGGGCTCAACCTCCCCGAGCGCGCGTTACGCGAGCAGATGTCGTCCGCCTTGAACGTTATCGTCCATGTCTCTCGGCTCCCTGACGGCAGCCGCCGACTCACCGAACTTTCAGAAGTGACTGGCATGGAAGGCCCTACCATCACAACGCAAATGATCTTCCGCTTTGATCAAGTCGGCATTGAGAACGGGAAGGTGTTGGGAGAATTTATTTCTACTGGAGTCCGCCCACAATTCATTGATCGGTTGGAAC
>Ga0187892_10012420_pt1 | contig 10124 bp, 6 predicted proteins | sample MA1701073metaG_FD_139345 | JGI IMG/M metagenome (GOLD analysis project Ga0187892, IMG submission 139345) | Bio-ooze microbial communities from a basaltic lava cave in the Kipuka Kanohina Cave System on the Island of Hawaii, USA - MA170107-3 metaG ...
CGAGCCTGCGAAACCGGATCTGGGGCCGAAGCCGCCCGCCCCGGAAGGAGCCCCGAAGCCGCTGCCCGAGGTCCCGCGCGAGTCCCCCAAGCGTGACACCGTTCCGGTCGAAGCGGCGTCGATCCTCGCGGCGGTTGTTGGGCGGGTGGAAGGCGACGTGCAGATTGTCGTCGGGACTCAGAGGATCGCCGCCCGGGAGAGCCAGGGGATCCCGGAAGGCGGGGGAATTGAAACCCGCGGCGAGAAGAGCTCCGTCATCCTGTCCTACTCGGATGGCACGTGGCTGGAAGTGGGGCGGGACACGAGAATCGACGGGCTATGGGCGGGGCCCGGGCCGGCCAAGGGGGAGGGCAAGCGGGTCCGCCTGTCCCAGGGGACCCTGACGGCGGACGCGGTCCCGCAGCCGCAGGGGCTGCCGATGCTGATCCTGACGCCTGCCGCGGAGGCCACCGTCATTGGGACGACCCTCCGGGTCATCGTGGATCCGGACCCGAAGAAGGGTTCAACCGTCGTGCGAGTCACGGAGGGCAAAGTCCGGCTGAAGCCGGCCTCGGGCGCTCGACCCGTGGAAGTGACGGGCGGCCACTTTGCGGTCGCGCCCGTCGGCGTCGGTCAGGTCCAAGTTCGGCCGTTCGAGGGAATCCGCCAGCTTTGGATCGATTTTGAGGATGGCCGGCCCCCGCGCGGGATGGATTCCGCGAGCGTCGTGGCAGGTCCCGCGCGAGGCGCCAACCGGTTTTGCCTGGAGTGGAAGCCGGCTCCGCCGACCGATCAGGCGCTTTCGATCAAGCTGACGCGCAACATCTCTCTGCAGGATCGGCTGCTCCTCAGGTTCCGATACTTCAGCCGGGGGACGCCGATCTGGATCGAGGTCCGGAACGAGACGGCGGATACGAACTACCGATTCTACCTCATGAGCGTCGTCGAAGGCCGTTGGGCCCACGCCGAAGTGGTCGTCAACGACATGTGGCTGCAGGGGAACGCGGGTCGTCCGATGCGACCCGGGGACGTCCTGAGCTACGTCGACCTGGGCGCCCTCTCCCGCGAGAAAAAAGATGTCGTGCTGTACTTCGACGACCTGGAATTCGTCCGCGTCCCGGCGCGCTGAGTTTTCCCCCCCCGCGCGCCCGTATGCCGGCTCTATAAAACAATCCGTTTGATTTTGTAACGCCGCCGCCTTGAGGCAGGAAGGTAGCTCAGGAGAAGATATCGATGGAAGTGATCTTGGCGCTGACTCTTCTGGCGGCGGCGCCGCGGCGGGCGGGCCAGGAAGACCTGGATGAGAACCTCGAAAAGGCGGCGGAGCAAATCCTGCCGGACGGGGGCGGCCAGAGGTTAGCCGACTTGATGAGATCGGACGTCGGACGAATGATCCTGAAACAAAGGATCGCCGAGCTCGCCGATCAGGATCTCAAACGGATCAAGAAAGACCCCTTGAAGGCCTACGTGGAATACCTCTTCACGGAGGATTCCGAGGGAAAGCTCCACCTGCGACCCGAGGGCCGTCTCCCGGTGGCTCTTTTCTGGGGAGACGCGCGGTCGTGGGAACTGGCCTGGGACGAGTTCATTGAAGGCTGTCGGGAAGTGGCGCGAAAGATTCCCACGGACCGCGAGATCGATCGGCGGATGAAGGCCTACTGGGAAGGGGAGTCCTTCCCCTGGGCGCGCTTCAGCACTCTGGCCGGAGTGTCGCCGTGGCAGGAGTTCGGCAGCACCTTGGGCATGTTCAACGTGTACTTCACTCGCTCGCTTCGCCGGGGGCCGGACGGCAAGCTCGGCGTGCAGGCTTTGGAGACGCTTCGTACAAATCTCTTATGGACGGTCCGTCACGCGGAGGAGGCCGCCGCTTCGCATCCTTCGTTCGAAGAACCGTACCGGCGTCTTCTGGATCTTCTTCAGGAACCCGATCGAACGGCCGCCGCCACTCCCGCAGGCCGGGAGGTGCTCTTTCAACGCTGGAAGAAGGCTTCTGCGGAAGGCAAGGACGCCTTGTCCAGGCTCCTCGCGGCGGACTGCACGGGCTCCCCCGAGACCGGGTATCGATTCAAAAGAGATCGCGAGGTCCTGAAGGACATCGAAGTGGTGGAGATGATGGCTCAGTCCCTGATGCCCCTCTTCGAAAAGACCGCGCGGGAGACCGCGGAAGATCGGGACCTTCTCAAGCGCGTCAAGCGCATCCTCAGCGAGGAGCGCTGCGTGTACTTTGCCGTCGGCAACATGCTCGACTATAAGTGGAAAGGGGGCAGGGAGGCGCGGAAGGAAGCCGTTCGGCGTCTTCGCGACGAGTTCCTGGTCCCTGACGGGGCGGATCGGCTCGAAGTGCGCGAGACGTGGGAATCCGTCCAGGCGCTCACGGCCGAATGCGACAGGCTCATCGCCGCGGCTCCCCTCCCGAAGTCGGACTTCAAGGGCCTGTCGCGACGGATGGCGGATCCCTTCCTGCAGAAGTTGTACGGATCGAGAGCGGGTTGCCGTTCGCTCGAAGGGTTTTCTCAAGGGGAAGGGGGATTCCCGAGCCATTTCCGCGGCACGATCAGCGAGATCACCGTGAATGCGCGAGAGAAGGCCGTGACGAGGTTTCTTGAAACCTACGCGGTTCCTCAGGCAAACCGGCTGGCGCTTCGGCCCGAGCGCGCCCCGGAAGTGGAGGAGCTGTTCCGCCGGGCGGTAGAACTGGGGAAGGCGTTAGGAGGCGGGAAGCCATGAGGATCCTGGTTCTGACGTGGGCGTGCGCAACGTGCCTGGCGTCCGCCCGGAGTGACGAGCCTGCCGGGCTCATCGATCGAAGGATCCAGGAAAAATGGCGGCAGATGGGGCTCAAGCCGGCGGCACCGGCGAGCGATGCGGAATTCCTCCGCCGAGTCCGTCTCGACCTGACCGGGGTTATCCCTTCGGCCGAAGAGGTCCAGGGTTTTCTCAAGGACCCGGACCCCCGCAAGCGGGAGCGCAAGATCGACGAGCTTCTCGGCTCGCGGGCGCATGCCCGTTACTGGGCGCACCTCTGGACGGTGACGCTCGTAGGATGGTTCAAGAAAGCCTACTACTATCCCCACGAGATCGAAAGCCTCCGCGAATGGCTGGAAGTTCAGTTCCATCGGAATGTGCCCTGGACGCGGATCAGCCAGGCGCTGCTTTTCGCCTCCGGGGACCAAAAGGCCAACCGCGCCGTGAATTTTCCCCTGGCCTACCGATTCGACGGCCCGGAAGGACTTACGAACCAGGTGACCCGGGTCTTCCTGGGGTACCGATTGCAATGCGCGCAGTGTCACGACCATGATGCGGCTCACGCCGGCACCGATGGCGGTTGGACGCAGGAAGACTTCTACGGATTTGCTTCTTTCTTCGCGCGCATGGAGGGGACCCGGTACGAAACCTGGGTCCACGACCGGCAGACGGGCGACGGACTCACGCCCCAGGGCTGGAAAGGTCCCGTCCCTCCCAAGTTTCTCAACGGGATCTCTCCTCAAACTCCTCTCTGGCGCCAGGAGCTCGCGCTCCTGGTGACGCGCCATCCGCAGCTCTCCAAGACCTTCGTGAACCGCGCGTGGACCTTCCTCATGGGGCGAGGGATCGTCCATCCTCCCGACAACTTCAATCCGAAGAACCCTCCCTCGCACCCGGAGCTTCTGGAAGAGCTGGCCCGGGATTTCGTCGCGCATGGATACGATATCCGGAAAGTTCTGCGGTCGATCACGAACTCGAAGGCTTATCAACTCTCCTCCGAGAGCGCGGGGTTCGATGGCGCCCATCGGAAGTACTTCGTTCACGCGATCCCGAAGCTTCTCTCTCCCGACCAGCTCTTTGCCTCCTTGGTTCAACTCGCGGGCCCGCGGGAGGAGGACGATCTTCTCCAGCGAGAGGCCTTTCTGGAGAAGTTCGCCGGGGGACTTTCGAGCGAGGCGTCCGACTCCAACAGCTATGTCGAGACGAGCCAAGCGGCCTTAACCAAGCTCTCGAGCGACTTCCTGAAGGAGTTTGGGGGTTCGCGCGACGGAGGGATCCTCTCCAAACTCCTGGCCGCCCCCTGGGAGCGCCGGATCGAACTCGCCTACTTGAGCGTTCTCGGACGCCGTCCCACGGGTCAGGAGGAGCGCGCCTGCCGGGAGTATCTCGCCCCCGGAGAATCCAAAGACGCCGGCAAAGCGCTTCGAGAGCTGTGCGCCGTGCTGATCAATCTCGACGAGTTCAACTTCAATCACTAGCAGGAGAACGCCATGAAAGGCTGCGCGGACTGCGATGTCGATCGTCGGCGGTTTCTGGCCGGGAGCGGGGCGGTGCTGTCGGGGATCCTCGCCGGCTCTTCCAGATTCGTCGGCGACCTCCTCGCCCAGGAGACTTCTTCGCCGAAAGGGGGCGCCAAGGCCGTGATCCAGCTCTGGATGACGGGAGGCCCCAGCCAGCTGGAGACGTTCGACCCGAAACCGGGGACCCCGACGGGAGGCGAGCTGCGGGCCATCGACACGGCCGTCAAAGGCGTTCGGATTTCGGAGACGCTCCCCCGGCTGGCGAAGGAGATGAATAAACTTGCCGTCGTCCGCTCGCTCAGTCACAAGTTTGGGGATCATAACCTGGGAACGTTCCACCTTCAGACGGGCCAACGCTTCGTGGACTCGGCGGACGCGGTCCCCGCCGTGGGAGCCTATTTTTCGCATGAGCTGGGGAAGGGTGAGACGATCCCGAAATACGTCACGATCGGCTCGACCAGCTATGGCTCATCCTTTCTGGGGCATGAGCACGCGCCGTTCCAGATCGGCGACCCGAAGGCGGTCCTGGGAATGATCAAGACCCTCAAGAGCGGCCGCGATCGGTTCAGCCTGATGGATCGGATCCAGAAGGAGTATGTCCGGACCCATTCCGACGAGGCGCACGCCACCCGGCAGGCAACCCGGCGCAGGATCTTCGATCTCCTGGACAGCGCTTTCATCAAGGCGGTTGACCTTTCCCAGGAGACGGGAGAGTTGAAAGAGGCGTACGGCGAGGGGGGATTCGGTCACGGATGCCTCATGGCGCGAAGACTGGTGGAGGCCGGGGCCCGATTCGTGCAAGTCGAGTTGGGCGGCTGGGATACTCACGTGGACAATTTCAACGGCGTGCGCGGGCTGTGTCAGCAGCTCGATCCCGCTTTTGCCACGTTGCTTCGGGACCTGGAGAGCCGGGGCCTCTTGAAGGAAACGCTGGTCCTCTGGATGGGAGAATTCGGCCGGACGCCGGACGTCAACCTCAACAACGGGCGCGACCACTTCCCGGACATCACGCCCGTGGTGCTGGCGGGCGGTCCCATCGGGGGAGGAAGGGTCGTCGGGGAGACGGATCCCGGCGGTCAAAGAATCGTCACCCGGCCGCTTCGAGTTCCGGACCTCTTCGCGACGCTCTACTCGGCGTGCGGGATCAATCCTTCAAAGAAGTTCTTCGACAGCCTGGGCAAGCTGGTGAAGATCACGGACGAGGGCCGGCCGATCAAGGATCTCCTGTAAGCTGAGCGCCCGTCCGTCGGTCGAAACGGAGCGGGTCCGGCGGCGTCGGACAGTATACTCGCTCCCCGTGGTCGCGCAGATCGACGAGCCGTTCCGCATCCGCCCGGGCCGCGACGATCTCCGCAAGGAATGGGCCCGCCTGCTCGGGGACGTCGAGCCCAGCGCCGATTTCCGGATGACGCGTCACGGCAACGAGGCCCTGGGCGGGGCGGACTCGAGAGCTTCGCCTCGGTCCTGAAGAGCCCGTTCCTCTACGTCCCGCACGACGCGATCGTGCCCGGCGCGCTGACCGCGGGGGACCTGCCCGAGATTGTCGAGGCCCTCGCCCCGCGCGCGTGGCGTCACGACGGGGCCGTCGACGGTCTCAACCGCCGCGTCGCCGCCGCCCCGCCCGACGAATCCCCCGCTCGCTGGCTCCTCTCCCGCCTGGCCCGCTAGGCGGGTGTAACAAAATGCTGCGAGCAAATTGTTACCCCTGGGCGGACCCCGAAAGGGTGTAACGATCTGGTCGTATCATTCTGTTACACGGACCCTGGCTGAACCTTTCCGGCCCGCGCGCGTTCCGTATTTCTGTAATGTTCCGCCGGGACGCGCATTGTACGGGTGCGATGGAAGCAAGCGCCGTCCCCGTGGCCCTCGTCGCGCGGCGGGAGGCGGAGGAAATTCTCCGAACCTGCGCGCCCGGGCTGCGGGCAATGGCCGAGTCGTGGCTCCGGAACTCCGCCGACGCCGAGGACGCCGTCCAGGAAACCTTTCTGCGCGTGCTCGAAAATCTCGACCGCTACCGGCCGGAAGCGCCCTTCGAGCACTGGCTCTTTACGATCTGCGCGAACGTGATCCGGGCCCACGGGCGGCGCCGGAAGCAGGAGCCTCCGCAGGCGCCGGCGCCGGAGCCGCCGCCCTCTCCCGAGGAAGCCCTGGAGCGGCGCGAGGACTTGGGCCGGATCGTCGAGGCGGTGGCCGCGCTCGACCCGGCCTACCGCGCGCCGCTCGTCCTCCGCCTCCGCCACGGCTTCGAGCAGCAGCAGATCGCCGACCTCCTGGGTCTCTCGGTCGAGCACGTCCGCGTCCGCCTCCACCGCGCCGTCCAGAAAATCCGCGACATCGTGAGGAGCGAGCCATGACCTGTCCCACCGCCGAACTGTTCGACCACGCCTACGGGCTTCTCGACGCGCCTTCGCCGATGCCCGAGCATGCGTCCGTCTGCCCGGGATGTGCCGACGGCCTGGACCGCCTGCGGCGCGAGCGCGACCTTCTGGGAGAGGCGCTGCGGGACCCGCGGTTCCAGGCGGCCGTCGCGCCGCGCCGGCGGCCGGGACGCGGCTGGAGGTGGCTTCACGCGGGGTACGCGGCGGCGCTCGTCCTGGGACTCTTCGGGGTCATCGTCCTCCCGCGGCCTCACGTTCAGCCCCGGGCGGTTTCCGCACCCGCCCTTGGCGGGCCGCAAGAAGACGACACGGCGGCGCTGATCCGTCAGCTCGGGGCTGACGATTTCGACGCGCGCGAGAAGGCGGCCGAAGCCCTGGTGCGAAAGGGGCTCGCCGTCGAGCCGGAGCTTCGGAAGGCGATGGAGGACGACGACACGGAAGTCCGGGCTCGGGCGCGCGGCATTCTGGCCCGGATCAAAGGACTGCGCGCGCGGGATCTCCTGCTGGCGTCTCGAGGCAAGCTACTGGGAGCCCGCCTCGGCGGGAAGCGCGCCGCGCTGCTGGAAGCGGGCGGAGACGCGGCGACGGAAGACGCGGTCCTGATCGCGCTCAAGTGGTTGTCGCGCCACCAGTCGCCGGACGGCTCGTGGGAGGCCAAGGACCATTCAGCCCATTGCGGAAAGCCGGCGAAATACGCGGGAACCGACTGCGTCACGAAAGCCGGCACCGTGGACTATACGACGGGGGTCACGGGCCTGGCGGTGCTCGCCTTCGCCGGGGCGGGCTACACGCACCTCTCAAAAGACACGTACGACGGGCTCTGTTTCGGCGACGTGGTCCGGCTGGGAATTCAGTGGATGCTGAATCAGCAGAATCGCGAAGGATGCATCGGGTCCACGAACGCCCCCAAGCACATCTACAACCACGCGCTGGCCACCTTGGCGCTGTGTGAGGTCTACGCCCTCTCGCGCTCGAAGCTCTTTGAGGACCGCGCGGAAAAGGCGGTCCGGTACCTGGTGTCCGCGCAAAACCCGGGCCTGGGGTGGCGCTACAGTTCCCGCTCCGGCGACAACGACACGTCGGTGACGACCTGGGCGGCGCTGGCGCTCCGCGTCGCCTGGCACGCGAAGATCGACGTCCCGGACGAAGCCTTCACCGGGGCCGTCGCGTGGCTCGACGCGGTCACCGACCCGGCCTGGGGCCGGGCAGGCTACACCCACCGGGGTACGGGCAAAGTGTTCGTTCCCGGCATGAACGAGAACTTCCACCACCACGAGACGTTGTCCGGCGCCGCGGCCTTCGTCCGGATGATCCTGGGGACGAAGCCGAACGACGCCCTCATCCGCTCCGCGACGGACTTCCTCCTCCGGGACAAGCCGTCGACGAATGACCCGAACGGGATCGACTACTACTACTGGCACCTGGGTACGCTCGCCCTCTTTCAGCACGACGGCCCCTCCGGCGAGCGCTGGAAGCAGTGGAACGGCTTCCTCAAGGAGGCGCTCCTCAAGTCGCAGTCCACTCCCGACAAGGGCTGCAAAAGCGGCTCCTGGGAGCCGACGGACCGCTGGGGGCCTGAAGGCGGCCGGGTCTACGCGACGGCCCTCAACGCCCTCACGCTCGAGACCTACTACCGCTACGCCCCCGTCCCCCGCGACTAACCTAACAAAACAAACCGTTTGTTTTGTTAGGGGATGGTAAAATCCCCGCCCGTGACGATCGGCAAGCGTGAGCACAGGAGCGACCGCCCGGCGGTGTGGGACTATTCCAACCCGAGGGCGGAACGGCGCGTGAGCCTCCGCCGCCGGCTCTCCTCCAAGCCCCGCCGCGTCCGGAAGCGCCAATGACCCGCACGCGCATCGTCGCCACGCTCGGACCCGCGACCAGCTCCCCGGACCGGATCCGCGAGCTCATCGAGGCCGGGGTCGACGTCTTCCGCCTGAACTTCTCCCACGGAACCCACGAGGAGCACGGGGCGCGCGTCCAGGCGATACGGCGGCAGTCGGGGGACCGGCCGGTGGCGATCCTCCAGGACCTCTGCGGCCCCAAGCTCCGGCTCAAGAAGCCCGTGCGCGGCAAGCCGGGCGACGTGGTCGAGATCGAGCTGCCGGCGAGCGTCCGGGCCGGGGACCCGGTGCTCCTGGCCGACGGGATCATGCAGCTCGAGGTCGTGGACGCGCGCCGCAGCCGCGTGATCGTCGGGGGCGACATTCCGGTCGGGAAAGGGATCAACCTCCCTTCCTCCGAACTCGACATCCCCTCGCTCACGGAGAAGGACCGCGCCGACCTCGAGTTCGGCGTGAAGCAGGGCGTCGACTTCGTGGCGCTCTCGTTCGTCCGGCGCGCCTCCGACCTGGACGAAGTCAAGAAGAGCGGCCGCCCGGTCGTGGCCAAGATCGAGAAGCCCGAGGCGGTGCGGAGGATCGAGGAGATCGTCCGGGCCGCCGACGGTGTCATGGTCGCGCGCGGCGACCTCGGGGTGGAGATCCCGATCGAGCGGGTCCCCGTCGTCCAGAAGCGCGTGATCGCGCTGGCGAACCGCGAGGGCAAGTTCGTGATCACGGCCACGCAGATGCTCCGCTCGATGGTGGACAGTCGCATGCCGACCCGCGCGGAAGCGACGGACGTGGCCAACGCGGTCCTGGACGGCACGGACGCGGTGATGCTGAGCGAAGAGACGGCCGTCGGCCAGTATCCGGTCGAAGCGGTGCGGGTCATGGACCGGATCCTGGCGGAGGCGGAGCCGCTGCTGGCGCCGCGGCGGGAGGTGATGGGGCCGGACGCCTCCGACGCGCTGGCGCAGGCGGCCTGCGCGCTGAGCGAGCGGGTCGGGGCGAGCGCGATCGTCGTCCTGACCGGAACCGGGTTCACGGCGCGGAAGATCGCCTGCTACCGGCCGAGGATTCCGATGCTGGTCCTGACCCACGACGAGACGGTCCGGCGGCGGCTGGCGCTCGTCTGGGGGGTCACGACGATCCTCTCGCCCTGGTTCACGGAGACGGCGCCGGTCCTGGATCGGTTCCGCGAATCGGTCCGCGGCCGCGTCCCGGCGGGGTCGACGGTCGTGGTCACGGCCGGGTGGCCGTTCGCCCGGCCGGGAACGACGAACCTGATCCACGTGGCCACGGTGTAAGGTATTGAGAAGAGAGGTGGACGATGAGACTCGCTCTTCTGGCGCTGTGCCTGGCGCTGGTCCCCCAGGAGAAAAAGGGCCTGGAGATCGTGTGGGTGGACGTGGAAGGCGGCGCCGCGACGCTGGTCGTCACGCCTGAGGGTGAGTCGTTCCTCATGGACTGCGGCTGGCCCGGCATGGACGGCCGCGACGCCAAGCGGATCAAGAAGGCCGCCGAAGCAGCCGGCGTCAAGAAGATCGACCACTTCCTGGCCAGCCACTGGCACTCGGACCATTACGGAGGGGTGAAGGAGCTGGTCGAGACCATTCCGGTCGTCCGCTTCTACGACCACGGCTTCCCGGGCGCCGAGGCCAAGGACATCGACCCCC
>Ga0187892_10012422_pt1 | contig 10122 bp, 6 predicted proteins | sample MA1701073metaG_FD_139345 | JGI IMG/M metagenome (GOLD analysis project Ga0187892, IMG submission 139345) | Bio-ooze microbial communities from a basaltic lava cave in the Kipuka Kanohina Cave System on the Island of Hawaii, USA - MA170107-3 metaG ...
GGCCGACGGCCCGCACGCGGCCGGGCTGAGAGAGACGCACGGTGTCGCCGGGCTTGAGATTTTCGACGCTGAACTCGAGGAGAGGACCGTTGGTGATGGTCGACCGGCCGTGCGAGAGTTCGTGAAGCCAGTCCCCCGGGGAGGAGAGCTTCGCCACGGGCACGTAGACTCGCGCAAAGTCGTCGATGAACCAGTCGGTTCCGGTGGAGAAGGGGACCCGGAGCCCCGCGTTGAGGTACCGGTAGAACGTATCTTCGTAGCTGCGGTGGTGGGTCGTGCTGCCGTCGAAGATGTTCTGAGCGTCCACCCGGCCGGTCACCCAGTTGGGGATGTCCTCGTGCCCCAGCATGTTGTGGCACCAGACGACGCTGCCACCGTCACGCCGGGCGGCGTCGATCCCGCGCTGGAGAGGGATTCCGTCCGTACGGCTGGTCCTGCTGAGCGCGGGACCGACGCTCACGGGCAGGATCAGCCGCGGAATGTTGAGCAGCATGACGTGCCCGTAGCCGATGGACGACGGGAGCCCCATTTGCTGGGTGCCGGGGGAGAAGTTGTGGCGGTGCTCTTCCCCGAACCCGAACAGCACGCCCGAGGAGGAAAGGGCTTTGAGATCTTCCGGCGTGTATTCGTTCGAAATGTACTTGTGATCGTCTCCCGCCCGCTCGAGGTTCGAGACGAAGACGACGTCCAAGCCGTCCCCTTTCGGGACTTCGCGCAGATAGCGGTCCGCGTCGGGCCGTTTGAACGGATGGTAGTACGTGTTGAGGTGGAGGTGCGTGTTGCCCGCATAGAGACCTTGGCCGCGGGCGTCGTAGAAGCGGCGGAGCGGGACGTCGATCCGGCCGCGCTCCTCCGCGGCCAGGTCGACCTCGACGCGGGCCAGCCGCGTCTCCAGCCCGGAGAATCCCTCCACCGCGATCTTCTCGCGCGGAAGCTCCACGTCCCGCGCCGCGGGCAGCACGTGCCAGGGCATGCCGGCGGCGTAGCCCAGGCCCCGAGGGAGGAGACCCTCGGGCGCCAGCGGCGTCCGGTCGGCGCGCACGAATTTGACGAGCCCCGGAAGGACCTCGCCGGTGGCCGCGTCGACAAGCCTCACCTGCACCGAGATTCGCGGTCCCCGCTCAGGCCAACTGAAACTGGCGGAGGAAACGAGCGCCAGCGGTACGAGGGCCCATCGCCATCTTTTCGTCGACATGTTTTTTGTCCCGTCAGGCGATGATCTCCCGGATCGGCTTGCCGAAGTCGACGTCCAAGCGCTTGCGACCGGGAACCTCGAGCTTGCGCGGATCCAGGCCAAGCTGGTGCAGCACCGTCGCGTGGATGTCCGTCACGTAGTGGCGGTTCTCCACGGCGTGGAACCCGATCTCGTCGGTGGCGCCGTGCACGATCCCGCCCTTCACGCCGCCGCCGGCCATCCACGCGCAGGATGCCATCGGGTTGTGGTCGCGGCCGTCCATGGCCTCCGATTGCCTTCCCGGCGTGCGCCCGAATTCCGTCGCCCAGACGACCAGGGTGTCCTCGAGGAGTCCCCGCTGCTTGAGGTCCTTGAGCAGGCCGCCGATCGGCCGGTCGACCTGTGTGGACAACCTCGCAAGATTCTTCTTCAGACTCCAGTGCGAGTCCCAACTGTCCTCGTTGGTGGTGCCCCCGTGGAAGACCTGGACGAACCGGACCCCGCGCTCGACGAGCTTCCGCGCGGCCAGGCAGATCTGTCCGAACTCCCGGGTCTCCTTCCGGTCCAATCCGTAGAGCGCCTTCGTCTCCCGGCTTTCTTGTTCCACGCGCATGATCTGCGGCATCACCGACTGCATTCGGAAAGCGAGCTCGTAGGAGCGGATCCGGGCCCGGATCATCGGGTCGTCCGGATACTCGACGCCGGCGATCCGGTTCAGCCTGCCCAGCAGGTCGAACTCCGCCTTCTGCTCCTCCCAGAACAGGGCCTTTCCCGGAGTGGAGAAGGGAAGCGGCTTGTCGGGGTCCACGTTCAGCCGGACCCCGGCGTGGAGGGGACCCAGGTAATCGGCGCCGTGCGCGTTGTCCCCTCCGCAGCAGGGTTCGATGGAAGGGCCCAGCACGACGAACTGCGGGAGGTTCTCGTTGAGCGAACCCAGCCCGTAGTGGACCCAGGACCCGATCGTGGGGAACGCGCCCTCGTTCGAGTGCCGGCCGGTGTGATACTGGAGTTGCGCGAAGTGTTTGTTGTCCGACGTCCAGACGGACCGGACGAAGGCGATGTCGTCCGCGCAGGACCCGATCTCGGGCCACCAGTCGGCGATTTCTATCCCGGAGGCGCCATACCTCGAGAAACCGACCTGCATCGGGTAAAGGGTCAGCTTGATGTGCCTTTTGTCTCCATCCCCCCGGATCGACCGGACGTTCTTGAGGAACTTTGATTCCAGGAAAGTCTTGAAGGGTGTCTCGGCGATCGACTTGCCGGCGTGCGTGTTCAGGGCCTGCTTGGGGTCGAAGCTTTCCAGGTGGCTGACGCCGCCCTTCATGAAGATCCAGATGACGCTTTTGGCCTTCGGCCGGAAGTGGGGCTTCCCGTCCGGCGGCCGCCACGCGGCATGCTCGTCGTCGCGCCTGCCCGCCGTAGCCTTGGCGGAGGCGGGGGCCAGGCCGTCCCGGAAGAGGAGGCTCCCCAAGGCCAGGCCGCTGAACCCCATGCCGAGATCGGACAGGAACTCGCGCCGCCCCAGGCGCCCGCAACAGGGTTCGAGCGCTTTCTCCTGCGACATCGCCTTCTCCTATCGAATCGTCACGAAATCGTTGTGGTTCATGAGGACCAACACCAGGCTCTCACGAGCCCTCAGGTCGGGCCGGTCGGCAGGCCGGACCCTGGAGCTGTCTTCGCCGGAACGCCGCGTCAGCTTCTCCGGGTCGGACAACCTTTGGGTCTGGTCGGAGAGGAACCCCTCGCACTCGAGGGTTTCTTCCTCCGAAGGGGAGCGGCCCAGCACGCGCCGAAAGGCGGCCGTTACGAAACGCCGGCCGGCTTGCGGATCGGTCGTTTTACCGACCTCCTCCGAGAGCTTTCGCGCCAGGAGTCGCGATTGATCCCGCACGAGCGAACTGTTGGAAAGGCTCAGGGCCTGCTGTGGAACGACGCTCACGGCCCGCTCATAGCACTCCTGGGCGTTGGCCGCATCGAAGAGCGTCAGGAATTCCATCTGCCGGTCCGGCGCATGTTGAAAGTAGATCGAGCGGCGGGGGTTGACCAGGCCCTGGCGGTGATCGAGGTCCCGCCCGCCGCGCGTCAGGTCGAGGGTGCCGGCCAGGTAGAGCACGCTGTCGCGGACGACCTCCGCGTCCATTCGCCTGGGGTTCATCCGCCAGAGGTACCGGTTCTCCGGGTCGACAGCGCGGGCCTCGGGGTCGTCCGTGGACGCCCGGCGATAGGCGCTCGTCGTCAGGAGGAGGCGATGGATTTTCTTCATGCTCCATCCCTCGCGGACGAACTCCGTGGCCAGCCAGTCCAGCACTCGGGGATGAGACGGAGGCTTGCTCTTGGCGCCAAACTCGAACAGGGTGGGGACGAGAGGCCTTCCGAAATGCCGGGCCCACATGTGATTCACGGCCACCCGGGCGGTGAGCGGGTTCCGGTCCGAGGCGAGCCACCGGGCCAGGGCCAGGCGTCGTCCGCTGCTCGTCTGAGGGAACTTCTCGCCTCGTGACTTGTACGCGGGGGAACCCGGCTTTTTCGCCTCCTCCTCGGCCTTCGCGAGCGCCTGCTCCGCCTCCGCGAGCTTTTTCTCTTCCGCGGTCGGCGTCGCCTTCCCCGCGGCCGACCGCGCCTTCAGGACGACGCGCCGCTGCTGAAAGGCCTTCTTCTCGGCCTCGAGCACCGCCTCCTTCCGTTGGGCCCCCTGGGCTTCCAGGGCCGCCCGCTTCCAGGGGTCGGACCCCTTCTGTCCCGCGTCCTCGAGCTCCTCCGCGACGAGACAGGCTCGGAGCGTCGCCCGCTTCGCCTCCGCGATCGCGGCCTCCATCGTCGCGACCGGGAGTTTTTCGCGGGTCTCCTGGACGGCGTGTCGGAGCCGGGCTTCCTCCTCGGCGGATTTCCCTCCGGCGGCCGCCTTCGCCTCGGCCTGGACGAGCTCGCGGAAGGCCGCATCGACCCCTTTCCGCGCCTCGGCCACCGCCTTTTCCGCGGAGGCCAGGGCGTCCTGGACCGCGTACGTCCTGCGGTGCGGGGCCGTGGCGTACAAGGGAAGTTTCACGGGTTCGATTCGGATCGGAATCCCACCGAACGCCTCCGGTACGCCCGGGGGGATGGGCTTGCTCTTGTCGGGCAGTCGTTCGTCGCCCCTTTCGAAGAGGTACGTGGGGGCCTCCAACTCCCGGTCGTAGACGCGTACCAGGCCGTCCTGTTCCAGAAGGACCTTGTTTTCCTTCCCCTCCGTCCGCCCTGCGTCTACGAGGGCTGCCCCGGGCAAAGGGTCCATCCGCACCCGGTGCGGTTCGAAGAAGGCCCGGAAACGGTAATAGTCGACCTGCGTGATCGGATCGTACATGTGATTGTGACAGCGGGCGCAATTGAGCGTCGCTCCGAGGAAGGCCTTCGAGGTGTGTTCCACGATGGCGTCGAGCCACGTGTTCCTGTTGAGCCGGTAGTAGTTCCGACCGAGAAAGCCGGTGGCGGGGAGCACCCGGGGATCCTCGGGGGCGACTTCGTCGCCCGCCAGCATCTCCAGGATCATCCGATCATATCCTTTGTCTGCGTTGAGGGATTCGACGATCCAGTCCCTCCACCGCCAGATATGCAGATGGCTGTGTCGCACCCCATCGTCTTCCTGTGCCGTCCAGTCGCTGTACCGCCAGACGTCCATCCAGTGGCGCGCCCATCGCTCCCCGTACCGGGGGTCCTCCAGGAGCCGGTCGACGACCTTCTCGTAGGCGTCCGGGGCGGCATCTCCCAGGAATTCCGCGAGCTCTTCGGCCGTGGGCGGGAGCCCGGTGAGATCGAGGTAGAGACGGCGCAGCAGGAGGGGCTTGGGGGCCTCGGGCCGGGGCCGGAGACCGCGCGCCTCGTGTTCGGCCGCGATGAAGGCGTCGACCGGGGTCCGCGCCCCGGTCGCCGCCGGCGGGTCGTGGCGGACGGGCTTTTCATACGCCCAATGCCGGCCGGCCTTTCCCGGATCGCCGGCCGCCGCGTCGGGCCATTCTGCCCCCTCGTCGATCCATCGCCGGATGAGATCGATCTGCGACGGGGGCAGCGGCGGGGCGTCCTTCGGCATCCGGTTCTCGGCATCCCCCTCCAGGAGGAGTTCGATGAGGTGGGATTCCTTGCTCCGCCCGCGTACGATGTCCTTGCCGACGACCCCTCCCCGGAACGCGAGGGCCCGGGAGTCCAGACGGAATTGGCCTTTCTGTTTCCCGGCGCCGTGGCAGCCGATGCAGTGCGCCTTGAAGATCGGCTGGATGTCGCGGACGAAATCGACCTTCGCAACCTCGGGCGGCTCCTGCCGGGCCGCCGCGGGCGCCGCCAGCCAAAGGAAGAGGACAACGGCGCGATTCATTTCTTGTGAAACCACGGGCCCTTCTGACTGTCCTCGGGACGCGCGCCCTGAGTGGCCGAGATCCAGATCGCGTCGATCCGGACGGGCGTCTCGTCGGCGTGGAGCGTCAGCGTCTGCAGGCCCGGGCGCGAAAAGCGCAGTCGGACGGGCAGATCGTGCCGGCCGTCCTGCTCGTCGCCGCCGATCCACACGTAGCCCGGGTGCTGGCCGAACCCTTCGAAGATCGCCCGCTCGGTGCTGCCCCCGAGGCGGTCCTTGTCCATCTGAGGCTGACCGACGAACTGCGCGCCGGGGACTTCGACGAACACGGCGTCCTGAGGCGGGTCGCCCGGGTGGGCGCGGCCGCGCATCCAGACGTAGTAGTTGATCTCCGGGTCCGCGTGGAAGGTGAACGAGACGCGCGGGGCGCGTGGGAGGCCCTGCGCGATCTGCTCCCCGCGGGATGGTGTCCGGAGCGCTTCGAAGGCCTGTTCCGCCGCGGCGTCCGGGTCCCTCACGAGCTGCCAGACCTTGCCGCCTGCGACGTGCCCGTGCTGCGCGAGGAGGAAGATCTCCGCCACGAACAGGGACTTTGCGATCGGCTCCACGTCGGTTCCGGCCACTGCGTACTGGCCCGTCTTGACTTCGACGGAGGACTTTGCGGAGAGACGTCCGAATCGGACGCGACCCTCTTTGACCTCCAGGCGGGTCGAGGCCGCGTCCGCGGCGAGCCGGAAGGTTGTGCCGAGGACCGTCGACTCCGCGTGGGCCGTCGTGAGGGTCATGAATTTTCCCGGGGGCTGTTTGACGACGTCCGCCGCGATCGCTCCCCGGGCCAGAAAAACGTGCTTGCCGCGCGCGCCTTTCGCTTCGAGGTCGTGGAGTTCGCGGATCACGGTGTCGGGCCCCAGCTCCAGGTGAGTCCCGTCGGGATACTTGATGCGGACTCCGCTCTGGGCTCCGCGGGTCTCGACTCCCTGCCCGAAGAGGAGACCCTCCCCTTCCTTGATTTTCGCGGATCCCTCGGGGCTCACGCGGAAGACCTCTCCGAGAACATGGTCCAGCGTGGCGGCGAAGGTGACGGTCTCCTTCGCGGGCGCGGGCTTTTCAGGGGGGAGGGCGGGTTCGGCGGGCCTGGGTTCGGGCGCCTTCGCGGGCTGCGGCGTTGCTTCGGCGCCTGAAGGCGGCGGCTTGTCCGCCGGAGCCGGCCCTTCAAACCGCGGAGGCGGGGGCTCGGGCGCAAGCGCGGGCAACGGCGCGACCGGATCGGTTTTCGGCTCCGGCGGCGCCGTGCGCACGGGGACCGGCTCCGGATCCGCGGGGGCTGGGGCGGCTTCGGGTTCCGGCGCGGCGGTTCTGGAGACGGGGGCGGGCTCCGAAGGGCCCTTGAAGGCGAAGAGCGTAACCGCCACCAGGGCGCCCGCCGTCGCGGCCCAAGCCCAGAAAGGAAAGCTTGCCCGAGGGGCGGGGAGAGGGCGTCTCCGCGCGGGCGCCCGTTCCAGGGCGGCCATGATTTCGCCGACGCGCTCGGGCCGGTCGGGCGCGGCGCGCCGGCCGCCCAGCCTCCTCACTTTCCCGAGCAGGCCGCGCATTCGCTCGAGCTCGGAAGCGCAGCGGCGGCAGTGGGAGAGGTGGGCCTCGAGATCCTTCTCTTGCGGCGGGGTCAAGCCTCCGAGAAGGTGCTCGGCCAGGAGGGCTTCATGGACGTCGTCGCAGCGCATACGGGCTTCCCCGAGATGGAAAGCCGGCAGGCGCTAATTTTTCACAGATTCCGCTTGAGGAGGCGGAGGGCGTCCCGGAGGCGGCGCCAGATCGTGGTCAGGGGGGCGGTCGTGAGCCGCGAGATTTCCTCGAGAGTCATGTCCTGGAAGATGCGGAGCTCCAGGATCTCCTGGGAAGGCGCATCGAGCGACTCGAACAGGCCCTGGACGCGCTGGAGCTCCTCCTGGCGGGCCGGGTCCCGTCCGGAGGGGGCGGCCGCGATTTCCGCCACGGAAGCGAGCGAAAGGGAGCGGCGCCGGACCCGCACGCGCTTCCGTTCCGCCATGCAAAGAAAGCGGGCGATCGTGAGCAGCCACCCGCGGAAGCTGCCGCCGTGGAACCTCAGGATCTGGCGGAACGCCCGGCAGAAGGTCTCCTGAACCACGTCCTCGGCCAGGTCGAGGTCGCCGAGGCGGCGGTACGCGTAATCCGCGATCGCCTGGTGGTTCCGCTCGACGAGGGCGGCGAAGGCGGCGCGCCGGCGGGACCCCGTCCGTGCGAGGCGGGCCAGCTCCTCGTCGCCGGCCGAAGCGAGGAGGGTCGGCTCGTGCGCGGCCTTGGTGAGCACTCTACCTATTACTACAGGCCCATCGGCCTGGCGATTCCCGGAGTTTTTATTTCCTTACCCGAACAATCAGGTTCGATAAGCTACTGCTTCTTTCGCAGGGTCCCTTGGCTTCAGCTAATGTCCGATGCCTAGTCCTATCCTGAATGGAGGGTTCATTCCTCGACGATGATCGTATTCCTTTGCCTGTCTGTGAATTTCTTGAAGAACTTGAGCCACTCCCGCGCTTCGATTCCACTTAGCCTTTTCTCGAGCGCCTCTTTGATGAAGGGGTCCATCATTCCGGTACGTGCGAGCCTGCCGAAGTTTCGTCCCTCGTCGTAGGCCGGCTTGTCTTCAATCCGATCGGTCTTCTGAGGATAAGGACGCACATCTGTCGGGATGGTGATGTGGACCGGTGTATTAGTCCTTCTGAGCTCTGTCCAATGGTAGTTCCTAAACTCCGCACCGTAGCGTGCCAGCTCGATATAAGGGGGATGCACGATAGGAGTCCCGGACAGGACGTTCGACAGAACCCAAGGTACCGCTACGATAAGGTCGGGATTGGCGCAGGCATCGCGAGTTGCGCAAAAGCGAAGGTTGGGCATCCCTTCCTTTGCGACAAGGTACCATCCCTTAAGCTCGATGCCGAAAAGGATGTCTTGCCCTTCGTTGGTCTTTTTCCGGAGAAGAACATCGGGAAAAGTTTGGCTTTGACGCACGAACGTGTAGGGTGTATACCGCCGTTCCGGATCCCAAAGCGCGCGCATTGAATTCAGAGTCGTGACTACTTGCTCTTCAATGGCCGCTCCGAGGGCGGCGTTCAGAGTGTGAATATCGGTTGCCAGCATTCCCTCGATGACGATTTTCGACTCAAAATACCCGGGCAATGCTCTCAATGCTTCTTGGACTCTTGTCCACAGCTCAAGGTGCGGCCAGCTTTGTGCGGGCGGAGTCCGAATCGGCGGCGGCATCCGATTTCCTTCCCTCAAGCGATGCAAGCCTTCGTTTTGCCAGCTCAAAGTACATCGGCAGAATCTCCGCGGAATAACAGCGCCGCTTGAGACGCCAAGCCGCTACGGCGACGGAACACAGCCCTCCAAACGGCTCCCAAACTACATCTCCTGGATCAGATGAAGCCCTAATGGTCAGCTCCAAGAGCTTCACGGGTTTTTGATTCATGTGAGCGCATCGCGTGCCAGACTTGATTCTCTCGTCACCGTTAACTGGGGGTTCGCGCCAGACGTTGTTTATCCCAAACTCGCAGTAGAACTTTGCTCGCATTCTTTCCCACTCGTGGCCAGGGATTGGGCGTTTTCCGTCGATGCTGAAATAGGGTCTTCCTTCCGGTTTTCCATGTTTGTTGGCATATTCAGCCAATCCCACAAATGCCTCGACAGGCGGGTAGTACCAGAGATGATCTGCCGTCAGGTACTTGCGTACAGCCGCATCCTTTACTCCGCACGCTCTGTTCGCTTCGTTAAAGGGCAAACCGGACCTTTTCCATTCGTATCTGAGCCAGTCCTTCATCGTCAGGCATTGCCCGGCCTGCCGGAAAAAGGCTTCGCGAACATATTGCACACAGGCTTCTGTAACCACCGGAAACTTCCTGAGAGTCTTCGTGTTGGCATTGCCGGCAACATGGCCCAAGCCCTTGTCCCAAGAATGGAATGAACGGTAGATCCAACCATTAGCGGCAAGTACAGGATGGATGTTCGCCCACCCTAGTTCGCTATTCCATAGCCAGAGGGTAGTCTGAGGCGTTGCTTGCCTGGACCATGCTTCGATATGCGGGCGATACCAGGCAGCCAACCCTGCAGGCGTAGGTGGGTCCCCAGGGAAACTATTGAGCCCGTAGGGTCCGTCGACAACGATGACTGTCGGGGCAGGCCAAGACGCGCAGAGTTTGCTCGAGTCGCCAAGATGGAGATAAATGCCGCTCCGCCGATAGAATTCGGCCTTCCGGCGCGACTGCACGCCACCCTCTCCAGTTGACTCAAGCCCGATCATGAGCAAGGCTCGAGTGAAAAAGGAGAGGCGCCGAAGCTACCTCTCCTTTGATCGCGTCTAACTACTGCCCGAATCCAGCTCACGCATCCGTGGGCTGTGGGCAACCCCGCCACAATTAAACCTAGTATATCACTTGTGTCAAGATGCGCAGGGGCATCACAGATGGCGGACTTTGATTGGGATTCTGGGCATGGTTCAAAACCGGGCGCTTTGGGGTAACAGGGGATGGACGTTGAGCGGTCGCCGCTTCGGCGGCGCGATCTAGACGGTGATCTGGGGTCCGGCGATCAGTTCAGCAGCGTGACGGGA
>Ga0187892_10012426_pt1 | contig 10121 bp, 11 predicted proteins | sample MA1701073metaG_FD_139345 | JGI IMG/M metagenome (GOLD analysis project Ga0187892, IMG submission 139345) | Bio-ooze microbial communities from a basaltic lava cave in the Kipuka Kanohina Cave System on the Island of Hawaii, USA - MA170107-3 metaG ...
CGGCGTGGACGCTCTCGTCGGGGTGAACAACCGCGACGACATCGTCCGCGCCGTGCTGGGAAAAAACGGGCACTCGCCGCGGCGCACGACGGACCTGTTTCTGGCCGACTACCATCCCTTTGTACAGTTGGACACCGCCCGCTTGCGGATCACGCCGCGACACTACGGCTACCTGCGAATCAGCGAGGGCTGCGATCAGAAGTGTACCTTCTGCACCATTCCGTCCATTCGCGGCAAGATGCACTGCAAGCCGCCGGAGGTCGTGCTGGCCGAGGCCCGCGAACTGGTCGGCGATGGAGTCGTGGAGCTGAACCTGATCGGGCAGGATACGACCAGCTATGGCCTGGGCGACGACAGAATCCAAGGCGGTCTGGCGGGGTTACTTCGAGCTCTGAACGGAGTCGATGGCCTACGTTGGATTCGGTTGATGTACGTCTACCCTTCCGTATTCAGCGACGAAATGATCGAGGCCATCGCGGGGTGCGACAAGGTGTGCAAATACATCGATCTGCCGCTGCAGCACATCAACGACCGCGTGCTCAAGGCCATGCACCGGCGGGTAACGCGGCAGCAGACCGAGGATTTGCTGGAGCGCCTCCGCCAGCGCATTCCCGGCGTGTCCATCCGCACGACTTTGATCGCGGGGTTCCCCGGAGAAACGGATTGCGAATTCGCCGAGTTGGTGGAGTTCATCGAGGGGTTTCGGTTCGATGCATTGGGCGTCTTCCCTTACTCACAGGAGCCGGATACGCCCGCGGGAAGAATGCGCCAGCAACTACCCGAGCAGGTGAAGCGTCAACGCGTCGATACCCTCATGCAATCGCAGCAGGAGGTCGCGTTTTCCCTGGCCGACGAGCGGGTCGGCTCTCAACTCGAAGTGCTGATCGATCGCGACCACGGAACTCTCGCGGCGCGTCATGAAGGGCAGGCGCCTTCGGTCGATAGTGTTACGTATGTGCAGGGTTGCGACGCGAAGCCGGGTGAGTTCGTGAGCGTACGCTGCGTAGGCCGGAAGGACTACGATCTGGTGGCGAAGCCGACTCGCGTGGCGCTGCCCGTCGTTACCGGGTCTTGCCCGACAACGTGACGCTGGACGGGCAGAACTGCGAGACGCCACGAGTGATGGCCCAATGAGATCATGTTGGAGCAGGTGATCGCCATCGAGGCTTTACCGAGCGACGCGGTTGGAATCCGATGTCGTTGGAGTTTGCGTGGGATCCTCGGAAGGCCGCCGCGAACCGCCGGAATCATAACGTCACCTTTTGAAGAGGCAAGCACGGTGTTTGGCGACCGCCTAGCCGCCATCTTGCCCGATGACGCTCACTCGGCGGGTGAGTTGCGCGAGATCATCATCGGGCACTCGGACCGCAAACGGCTGCTGCTGGTCAGCTTCACGGAACGTGCGGGCAGGATTCGGATCATTAGCGCGCGCTGCGCGACGAAACGGGAGCGACGAGACTATGAAGAGAAACCAATCCCATAGCAAGCCCAAGCGCGGCGTGAACGGCCTGAAATCGGAGTATCGTTTCGATTACCGCAAGGCACGGCCGAACCGTTTTGCCAGCCGCTACAGGATTGGGAGCCGCGTCGTGATTCTGGACCCTGACATCGCGCGGACCTTCACGACGCAGGAGTCCGTCAATAGCGTCCTGCGCGCCTTGTTGGAGACAATGCCGCGGAAGACGTCGGCCAAGTAGCGCTCTGTGCCGACGTCGCGCGCGGGTTTTTCCTTGCGACCGTTTCCCTGGGCGTCGGCGAACTGTGTTTATGAGAAGGACGCTGAACCTACCCAATCGCATCACGGTGGCGCGGCTGGGACTGGCCGTGGTCTTCTTCGTTCTGCTAGCTCAATACTCCCAACGCGAGCCGAAGCCGTGGATGCTGGATGTGGCCGTCGTCCTGTTCATCGTGGCGGCGGGCACGGACGTGATCGACGGCTACATCGCCCGCAAGCGCGGGCTGGAAACGCCGTTCGGGCGCGTGCTGGACCCCTTGGTGGACAAGGTCCTGGTCTGCGGGGCGTTTATTCTCTTTGTGGGCCCGGGTTTCGTGGATGCGACCGGGCGCAACGTCACCCAAGTCAGCGGCTGGATGGTGGTGGTGATCGTCGGGCGGGAGCTGCTCGTCACCGGCTTGCGAGGGTTCAATGAATCCGTGGGCAAGCCGCTGGGCGCGTCACTCCACGGCAAGCTGAAGATGTGGATGCAGTCCATCGCGGCGCCGACCGTGCTGTTCATCATCGCGCACGAGGAACAGTGGTTCACGCCCGCGTCAGCCACCGCGATCAAGACGGTTCTCGTCTGGGCGACGGTGCTCATCACCGCGCTGTCGGCTGTACACTATCTGCTTCAATCCCGATTCATTCTCGAGGAGAGCGCCCCCGCGTGAGCGAACTGGGCTACGGATGGGCCATTCTGCTCGGGGTGATTCAGGGGTTGACCGAGTTCCTCCCGGTCAGCAGCAGCGCCCACCTGGCCTTCGCGCAGCGCTGGATCGGCCTTGACCCCAGCAGCCTGACCATGCTGCTGTTCGATTTGCTGAGCCACGTGGGGACCGTCGTCTCCATTTTCATCGTCTTCCGCGAGCCTATCGGGCGATACGCGCGGCGTTTTGCGAACGAATGCCGGTCGGACTGGCCGGGCCGGCGATACGGCATGCGAATTGCTGTGCTCGGCGTCTCCGCGCTCATCCCGACGGCCGTCATCGGGCTTGGTTTCAAGGAGAAGTTCGAGGCCGCTTTCGGCGACGCGCGGGGAATCGGCATCGACTTGGTGATCACCGGGGCGCTCCTGGCGGCGACGGCGGCGGTCCCACGCGGTCGGCGGGGCTGGAAGGACTTTCGCGTCGGGCATGCCGTTCTGATCGGGATCGCCCAAGCGATCTCCATCTTTCCCGGCATTTCGCGAAGCGGTGCGACCATTTCGACGGCCGCGTTCCTGGGCATCCGCCGACGCTGGGCTGGGGAGTTCAGCTTCTTTATCGCCATACCGGCCATTCTGGGGGCGGCGGCGATCAAGTTGAAGGATGCGTTGGAGCTTGGGCCGGAAGGGTTCGCAGCGCTGCCTTGGGGGCCGATCGTCACCGGGAGCGCCGTTTCGCTGGTAACAGGAGTTGTGTCGTTGCGTTTGCTCCTGGGCGCAATACGACGGGCCAGGTTGCACTACTTTGCAGTGTATTGCTGGGTCGTAGGCGGGTTGGCGGCAAGCGGAGTGTTGTGAGGGAGCGTCCGCGCCCCCGCGGCTCATTTTCCGATGCGTTGGCCGTGGGTGAGTTGTTCGATCTGATCGGCAACGATGGATTCGCCCGCGGATAGGCCGGATAGGACCTCGAGTTGATCGGCTTGGCGGCGGCCGATCGTGACGGGTGTGCTTTGCAGTCGCCCATCGATCACACGAAAAACCGAACAACGCTGTGACGACGCATCGGGCCGGCAAGCAGAGGCGGGGATCCAGATGGAGGCCGTCGCGTCGCGGTTTTCCTCGTGGAGTTCGCCGTAAAACGAGACTTGAGCCGAACCTTCGACGCGAAGATACTCGTCGGGGTTTTCGATGCGCACTTTGGCCTGCACCGTGGCCTTGGAGTAGTTCGCACCCGGGTCGAGCCACATCACATATCCCGTATAGCGCCGGTCCTTGTAGGCGTCCGGAGTGATGACGCAGGGCATGTCCTTGCGAATACGAATGATGTCGAGCTCGCTGATGTCGACCTCGACGCGGAGCTTGGTCATGTCCGCGATGATCGCAAACTGTGCGTTGGCCATGGCCCCGCGCCCGCCTTCCGCGGCGACGAAGTCGCCCACCTCCACGTTGCGAGTGAGCACTACGCCGGCGATCGGGGCGACGACTTCGCAGTCGGTGAGCGCCTTCTGGGCCCATTCGACGACGGCGCGATCGGCTTCGACCTGGGCCTGGCCCTCTGCGAGCGCCCGTTTGGCGTCGGCTAACTCGATGTCGGGCGCGCTCTCGGCCAGGGCGAGTCGCGACACGCGCTCGAAGTTCACTTTCTGGAATTCGAGATTCGCGATGGTGCGTTCCAGGCGCGCCGCCGCTTCGTCACGACGCGCGCGGTAGAGGACGTCCTCGACCCGGGCCAGCACCTGCCCGCGCTCGACGCGATCGCCCTGCTCAAAATAGAGGGCGATGATCTGCCCCGACACCTTGGTTGACACGGCCACACGGTGGTCGGAGACGATCTTACCGGTTGCGGTGAGCACAGGCTGGGCCTTGGGCGCGCGCTGCGCCGTGACCTCAATGAGACGAACCGGCGCCGCGGCGGACGTCCCCACGACCGACCCCAGCTTCTGACCGATCCCCGGACGGAGAATGCGCAGGGCGACCAGCGCTGCAGCCAGGATGATGACACCCAACACGAGTCCCTTCCACCATGAGCGCCCGGCCGCGCCCGCGGAGTGCCGCGGGCGCTGGTCTTTAGGAATGGCCAAGGACTGCAGTTGAGCCTGAATATCGTGCGGGGCATTCACGAGCACGAATTATAGCAAGAATAACGGGGCGTGTCTTGCGGGCCGCTAAGCCTTACGTAGGGCTTCAATGACGCGGATTCGCGAGGCGCGTACGGCCGGGGCGACGGCGCCGATGACTCCCACGAACAGAGCGACAATCAGCGCCGATGCGGCGATGCCCGGCGTCACGCGCAGCTCGTACGCCAGCACGGTCCACGTCGTGTCGGAGAGGAAGTCCTGTCGAGACCCGTTCAGGAATAGACTGGCAGCAAGCCCCAGCGAGCAGGCGACGGTGCAGATGAGGGTGGATTCGATGAGGAATGCGGTGAGGATGGCCGTGCGCCCGAAGCCGATGGTGCGAAGCATGGCGATCTCACGGCGGCGCCCGTCCACGGCGGCGAACATGGTGTTGGCCACGGCGAAGACCGCTCCGATGCCCATGATGCCCACGAGAACCACAGCGAGGATGACGATTTCGCGCGTTTTGGTGGAGAGGTCCTTGTAGTAATCGGTCTCGCGTTTGGCTTCGAGCTCGACGGCCGGACCGTTGATGTACTTGATGGCTTCCTCCGCATCTGCGTTCTCCGCGAGCCGAAGGGCGACGCTGGAGTTGAAGTACCGACCGTAAGCATCGACGAAGAGGGTCCGCGGTCCCCAGATCTCACTTTCCAGTGCGCCGCCGGCGGCCTCGAAGATCCCCACCACTGTGAAACTACGGTTGGCCAGTCGCCCCAACTCGATGGTCCCCCCGAGTTCGAGGTTGGCGTAGCGGTCGCGCGCCGCCTCCCCGACCACGACCTCCATGGCCCCAGGCCGAAACATCCGTCCTTCGACCCATTGAATCTCCGGGTGGACCTTGAAGGCCACCTCGTCCACGCCGCGTACGGCAACGTTGGCGAGCGCCCCGTGTTGCTCGCGGCGGGGAATACTGGTCTGGATGCAGAGCTCCTGGCTGAGGAGAAGGTTTCCGTCGGCGTCGCGGGCCACGCCCGGCGTCTGGTGAAGCCGTGCGACTTCATCGGGCACGAGCAGGCTCGTGCTCTCGGCGGTGGCCCCGGGCTTGAGGACGAGGATGTTGCGCGACGAGCCGGTGGCGGCCAGTGAAGCGCTGATGCCTGCGGCGAAAGCCAGCAAAGCCGAAAGGACAAAGACGACCACCGCGACCACGACAAAGGTCAGGGCCGTACTCATACGTCGGCGGACCAGATTGCGCCAGTTGTAATAAAGCGGCAGCGGCACGGTCACTACTCCAGGGCTCGAAGTGCGCCGATGACGGTCATCCGCGCCGCGGCGATCGCGGGCCACGCCGCGGCGAGAACACCGACGACAAGTGCGATCATCAGCGACTTCAGGCAAACGAACCATCGCACATCCAAGTGTTGGATCAACGGCACGGTGAAATCTTTCAGGGGCGTATGGTTGAAGGCAATGTACGGCGCGGCGGCGCCGAGCACGCCCCCGATGGCACAGAGAATCAGGCTCTCCGTCTGCACGAGGGTGAAGATCTGCGCGCCGGGAAACCCCACAGACTTGAGCACGGCCACTTCGTTCATGCGGTCGCGGAGGTTCATGCTCATGGTGTTGGCGGCGGCCATGATGGCCACGAAAATGGTGACGATCGCCAGGATGGTCAGGTTGCGCGGCAGGTTGAACAACTGATTGATGAACTCGTTTATGAAGGTCTTTTCGTCCTGGGTCTTGGTCTCGTCCGGAGAGTTGGCGAAGAGATCGTCGATGGCGACACGGAAATAGTCGAGGTCGGCTCGTGTGGCGCACTTGACGAAGAAGAAGCTGACCCAGCCGGTTGGTTGCATTCCTTCCGGGTTCCCCCATTCCGGGGCCGTTCGCTTGAGCTCCTCTTCAAAATAGTCGAGACGACAAAAGTTGGTCACCGGGTCCTTGTTGGGAAACTCGGAGGTGCAAACCACGTGGAACTCCAGGGGATGATAAGGAGGCACGGACGGGCGGAAGTTGATCCGGTCGCCCACTTTCCAACCGAATTCGCCCGCGGTCGAGGGTCCAACGAGGATGGCCTGCCGGTCGCGTTTGAACAGCTCGATCTCTTCGTCCGTGAGCCCCTGTTCTGGGAAGGTCGCGGCGAAGGTGTCATGATCTGCGGCTAAGGTGGACAACGGTCGCGGGTCGTTTTCGATCTTGCCCCCGATCCAGCGCATGCCGCAGACGGAGAGCAGCCGTGTACGCGTGGGATCGAGCGATTCGATTTTCGCCCGATAGCCGTAGGGCAGGGGATTGACGACCGAGGCGCGGTGGGTGACCGCCAGACGAAGCTGCTTCGCCGAATTGTCGAGAAAGCCTTGAATTCCATCGATCACGGAAGTGGACAGCACGAAGATCGTGATCGGCAGGGCCACGGCCGCGCAGGTGAGAATGGTGCGGAGGATGTTCCGCGTGAGGTTCTTGTAGAGATAGATCAGACGAAGCATTCGGAAGAACATCCGCGCGGCTCAAGCCCGCGGCTCAGGGTGGCAACTTCAGGGCTCGCGCAGGGCCGATATCACCGCGATGCGTGCGGCGCGCATGGCCGGCACGGACGCTCCGATCACCGCGATCAGGACGACGGTGGTAATCGCCCAGACGATGGTCGCTGGGGTCAGGTCGATCTTAAAGGCCAGCGTGGTGAAGGTACTAAAGCCGAACATGTCCTTGGTGTTGCCCACCAGTTGCAGCCAGGCCGCGCACCCCAGACACCCGATGAACCCGCCGAGCAGCGAGAGAAACACCGATTCCAACATGAACCCGGACAGGATCTTCGTACGGGAAAACCCGATCGTGCGGAGCATGGCGATCTCGCGGGTGCGGCCGGCGACGAGCGAAAACATGGTGTTGGCGATGGAGAGCACCGCGGCCAATGACATCACCATGACCAATGTGCGAACGATGAAAAGATACACTTCCATGTTCTGCGTCTGCGTGGACCAGTATTCGCCCTCGGTTTGCGCCTCCAACTGGATGGCCGGCCCCTTGATCTCTTCAATCACCGCCTCCGCGTCGGCGCCCTCGCGGAGCCGCAAAGCGGCGGATGAGTACATCGTGCGATTATAGGCGTTCATGAGCGACGGCAGATAGCCCCACACTTCGCTCTCCGCCGGGCCGCCTTCCGCGGCGAAGAATCCCACCACCGTGTAGCCGCGGTTGTTTCCATAGCCGAGCTCGAGCCGGTCGCCGATGTTCAGCCCACTGAACTGTTGCGCGGCCGCGAGACCGACGATCACCTCCTGCGCGCCCTCCCCGAAGACTCGTCCCGTCGGCTTGACATTGGTGTGGACTTTGAACGCGGTGGGGGTAACCCCGCGCAGGGCGAGGTTGCTCCAGGTTGCACCTCCGTCGCGCAGCCGCGGGCAAGAAATCTGCACGACCATCTCCGGGCTCATCAGCGGTTCATGGGTCCCCGGTTCGCGAGCGATGTCGGTGAGTTGATTGAGCCGGTTGTACTCGTCCACGGGGATGGCGCTGTTGCTCTCCGCCGTCGCCCCGCGGCGTATGACCAAGACCTTACTTTGGTCCCGCGCTTGAGAAAGCGATGCGCCCAGCGCCGCAGAGAACCCCATCATCCAGGTGAACACTCCCACCACCGCCGCCACCACCAATACCGTCAGCAGCGTAGTCGTCTTGCGGACAAAAAGGTTCTTCCAGTGATAAGACAGCGGCAAGGGCATGAAAAGGATGATCGACGATCGCGGCGGGGCGTCAACCCGCGCGCATCAAGATTCGAAGTCTTAAGATCGCGTCGGTCATTTCTCCGGCTGCGCTGGCGCGTGCGAGACGTTCTCCAGCAACTTGGCGGCGCCGACTTCGTCAAAGCGTGAAAGGTCCGTCCAGAAGGTGCCCTGGCCGGCGAAGATCAGACGAATAGACTGCGGCTGGAACCCTTCGGCGAAGGTATAGAGGTTATAAGCTGCCCGCTGCCGAAGGCGGCGACGAGCAGTTGATAGCCCTTGGCCTCGGCCTCTTTCTTCATCCTCTCGACGTCGGCGTTGGCCTGTCCGAGGATGCTAGTGCGCTGGGCCTCCAGTTGTGCGGCGTCCTGGCGGACGATGGCCACGTCGAGCCGCGTCTGCGCGTCGATTTCCGCCGCCAGTTTCTCGCCCTCCGCGAGAGTGTTGGCCACCAGGACCCGAGTCTGCGCGCCGATCTGCTCGCGGGCGATTTCGACCTTCTTCCGCTCTTCCTCAAGTTGTGCCCGGATGCTCCGCTTCCTTGGTGACGGTGACGACCTTCCGCCGGACATCGCCAAGGGCCTTGTTCTGTTCCAGCATCTTCCGCTGCTCGACCAGTTTCGCCTCCGCCTTGGCTTCGGCCATTTGGTTGGTCGACCGCTCGATTTCCTGGTCGGCTTGTTCCCTTTGGCCGATCAATCCGGCGATCTCCGCCGGCGGCTGGATGTCTCGCACGAGCGCCAACTTGATGTCGATTCCCTGTTGCCAACACTCGCGCTGCAGCTCCGACAACAGCTTTTCCTGGAAGGCGGTGCGCGTCTTTCCGCTGATGAACTCCCTGGCCTGAAGCTTGGATCCCTGGATTCTCGCAATCCCGCGAACGTTAGGGAGGATCACCTTGTTGAGAATGTCCTCAGGATCGCCGTAGGCTACAGTGACTTCAGCCACGCGGTCGGGGCGGATCGCCCATTCGATCGTCCCCTCGATGTTGATGTTGAAGCTGTCGTTCGAGGGAAAGTGAATCGCGTCGTGATTGAGCATGTCGTATTTTTGGCTGCGGACGTCGACGGTCTCGATGTGCTTCAGATACGGATTGTAGTACTCCAGGCCGGGAGGCAGGGTTTCGCGTTGGACGCCTTTCTCACCCGGCTCGACGGTGAAGGTGTTCTTGGCCTTGGGACCTTTGCCGGACAGGAGCGTCACGACGCCGACGTGGCCCCCCCGAAATCTGCGCCGCCGAAAATCTCTGTACATCGTAGAAAAGGGGGCTTTCCGTCAGTCTGCGCCGGCCCGTATAATGATCGACGCCTCCGGTGTGTGTTACGCCCGGACGGTGGAGCGCAGCTTGTGCTCAGCAACACCGGCGAGTTTCAACATGCGGCCCTGTGGCTCATCGGGCCGGACATGCCCGGGCTGCTGCGCATGGCAACCAAGTACGTCGCGGATCGCGGCGGGAACATCAACAAGGACATCGCCGACAAGTTCGGAGAAAAGGCCGTGGTGTTCATGAGCGTCACGGCCAAGCCTGCGGACATCAAACGCATGGAGGCGGACAAAGAGCAGCTCCGCGTGGCCAGCGGTTGCGGCGTCGTCTTCCAACCCATGAGGGAACCCACCGTTCCGCCGGGTTTTCAGGAAGACCTGCACGGGTTCGACGTGGTTTCCGACGATGCCCCGGGACTGGTCGCAGAAATCACCAAGCTGGTCGCGGACTTCGGAATGATGATCGTGGGTCACACCGGTGAGCGGCATGTGATCCCCGGCCCGCGGTCGAAGATCGAGGCCGGGCAGAAATACGTGGTCATGCTCCCGTACCAATTCGACCATCTCGAATTCGCACGGACGCTGGACCAGCTCATGAAGCGCTACAACGGCAGCATTAAGACCCCGCTGCGCACCGTGCCCGGATTGCTGTGGTGGTGGTAACGGTTCTTCCGCCGCCGCGCGCTGCGTTACGACCCGACCACGCCGGACAAACCGGCATC
>Ga0187892_10012428_pt1 | contig 10120 bp, 11 predicted proteins | sample MA1701073metaG_FD_139345 | JGI IMG/M metagenome (GOLD analysis project Ga0187892, IMG submission 139345) | Bio-ooze microbial communities from a basaltic lava cave in the Kipuka Kanohina Cave System on the Island of Hawaii, USA - MA170107-3 metaG ...
AGATAATTCTTTAGTATTACATGATGATTTAATGGAGATTAAATCAGAAAATAAATTTAATCAACTAAGAATAAATTGATGGATGAAAGATCAAAAGCTATTTTAAATTTCTTGCCTGGGTACAGTGATGCCTTAAATCAATTGAAAATTGATAAGGATAAAACTCAGCTTGAAATGTTAAAAGATGCTATGTTGCGTGGAATATTTAGTCTTGGTTTTGCGCGTGGTATGCCGACAGCTAGTGTTGCATCTACAAGTGCAATCCCTAAACTACTTCCTAGTGCATCAAATCCATTTGGTAAATTTGTAAATACAAATAGAGTAATACCTAAAGGTTATGGTACTCATAGTAATACATTTATAGAGCCTGAAGGAATGGTTTTTAGAAACCCTCAATTTCAACCTATTAAAAAAAGTAGACTAGATACTCTAAATAATGTACCTTCTGGTACTGCGGCTGAAAAATTAGCTATTAAATTTAATAGAATACCTATTAAACCTAATAATGATAATTTAAATAGAATAATATTGCAATTAATTAGGGGCGGTAAAGAATAATATTATAATTAATTAAAGGTAAATAAGTATGCCTTTAGACCAACAAGTTGAAGTGGCTAAAAAGACATTTCGTAACAAAATGTTAGATATTAAGCCTGGAGCTAATAATGTTAGCTTTAAATTAGCTGCATATTGGCTTAAAGAAATTGAATTATGTGATGAAGCTCAAAATAAATGGGTTAAACGTTGTAAAACTATTGTCAAACGCTATCGAGATGAACGCAATCAAGCTGATACGTTTATGCAGCGTAGGATGAATTTGCTTTGGACTAATATCCAAATTATGCGTCCTGCTGTATTTAGTAATAACCCTGAGCCTGTGGTTGAGCGAAAGTTTTTAGATAGAGACCCTAATGGTAGACTTTCATCCGCTATTCTTGAACGTGGTTTAAAAAATGAAGTTGAAGTAAATGACTTATATGTATCAGTTTCACAAGCTGTATTAGATTATCTTTTGTGCGGTCGTGGCCAAGTTTGGATGAGATATGAACCTAAGTTTGGTAACAGTGAAAGTTTACCTGCACAGGCACCTTTTGAAAATGATGAGTTTTCGAAAATAATTAGCGAAGATGATGATATAGAAGATGAAGAAAGAACCGATGATGAAGAAGCAGAACAATTAGAAAGTACTGGTGAAGAAGTAATAGCAGAACGAGTTCCAGTTGATTATATTGATTGGCGTGATTTTTATATGATACCTGCTAAAGCTCGTACTTGGAAAGAAGTACAGGCTGTAGCTAAACGAGTTTATATTTCTAAAGAAGAAGCTAAAGAAAGATTTAGTGAAGAAATTGCTGAGAGTATAGAGTCAGAAACTACTATTAGCGGCTCTGCTTATCAAAGAAGTTCATACAGTGGTTCAGATGTAATTAAGGAAGCTAATGATCGTGATATTCAGATTTATGAAATTTGGAATAAAACTGATCGTCGTGTTTATTGGGTGAGTACGGGATATAAATATCTCTGTGATGTTAAAGATGATCCCCTTAAATTAACTAATTTTTTTCCATGTCCACCAGCTTTATATGCCACATTTACTAATGACACTTTGGTTCCTATTCCTGATTATATGGAATGGCAAGATCAAGCAATAATGATAGATGAATTAACAACTAGAATTGCTTTACTAACTAAAGCTTGTAAAGTAGCGGGTACTTATGATGCTTCTCAAGTAGGAATTAAGAGGTTATTTAATGAAGCTACTGAGAATGATCTTATTCCTGTAGATAGTTGGGCCGCACACGCTGAGGCTGGCGGTGTTGAAGGAGGTATTAGTTTTTTACCAATTCAGGTTATTAAAGATGTTATTTCTGAATTGATGAGGGTTCGTGAACAAGCTAAGCGAGATATGGATGAAGTAACTGGTTTAAGCGATGTTATTCGTGGTACTACTGATAGCAGAGAAACTTTAGGCGGTATTAGGTTAAAGAATAACAATGCTGGTACTAGACTTTCGTTTCGTCAGAAAAATGTAGCTGAATTTTGTTGTGATATAATTAAGATTTGCGCTGAAATTATGTGTAAACATTTTTCTGATGAAACTTTAATTAAATCTTCAGGTATTTTATTTGATGAGGAGCTTGATCCGAAACAAGTTTATCAGGAATATATACAAAAATTAGAAGAAAAATTTGGAATTAATAGTCAAGAGCCTCAACAAGCACCACAGCAATCTTCACAACCGCCGTTAATGCCGCCGCAGCAACGTCCTATGCCACCTCAGAACAATATAATTCCATTTCCTCCACAGCAAGCTTCGGCATTTGAGCCTCAGATGCTTGATATTAAACAGTTGTTATTTAATTATGAAATAAATAATATATCTCCTGAGCAATTGATTGATGAAAAAGTTAAATCAGCTATTGCTTTATTAAGGGACGATGTTTTGCGCCAGTATAGAATTGAAGTTGAAACTGATAGTACTATTTCAACTGATAAAGAAACTGATAGACAAGCTGCTAATGAATTTTTAATTGCTGTAACTAGTTATTTACAGCAAAGTGTAGCAATGGCTGCGCAGGTTCCTGAAATGGTTCCTGTTTTAGGTAAATTATTATTGTTTGGTGTTCGTAAATTTCGTGTTGGACGTTCTCTTGAAAGTACATTTAATTCATTTGTGCTTCAAATGGAGAAGAAAGCTAAAGTTATGGCAGCTAATCCGTCGCCTAATCCTGAAATGCAAAAAGCACAAGTTGAAATTCAACAAATTATGCTTCAGGGTCAAATTGATAGAGAAAATGATCAGCGTCAGGCGGAAATTGAGTCTAAACGTGCTGAGCATCAATTCAATATACAGAAATTAAATGATGAACGTGATCATGCTAAGGCACAACAAGCTGATAATAGGCAAGCTGTTATAGATGAATTAGTTATTAATCGTTCTAAACAAGAACATGTATTAGAAATGCAATCATTAGATCGTCGTGCTCAATATGAGCGTGAAGAACATAATATGAAAATGCAGGAATTACAAGAAAAACATAGAATTGCTATGGAAATTACTAAAGAAAAAGTTAAACAAGTTGCTAAAAAACCTAAAGTTGCTAAAAAGAAAGTGGCATAGGTATGAATGTAGATATAAGAATTATATTAGAGAGAAAAATGAAAGAATATGGTTATTTACCATCTGCTAAACCATATTATCATCTTAATCAAGATATATTAATTCAACCATATTTTGGGATTATGAATTTATATAAGGAGCCACTTAATTTTGATTTTGTATTAACTGGTTTAGAAATATTACAATATATAGGTGATATAGATAAATTTTTAACCGCTAAAATAGCTGTATTTAATTATGAATATAGGCAGTTTGTAAATGGTAACGTATGTTTATCGTCCTGATCACCCTAATGCTTCTTCTAATGGTCATATAACTAAAGAAGAAGCATTAGAATGGGATTATTATAATAATCCTGATAATAGAGCTTTAATTGGAAATCAGCTTGTACAGTTAAATTTTATTTCTGATATTATGCCTGAAATTAGAAATATGGTTAATGGTAAATTTTATACATCTAAAGCTTCTTTTAGACAAGCTACAAAGGCTGCTGGTTGTATTGAGGTAGGTAATGATAGTAGTATTGTTAATCCAAAGCCTAGAAAAAGAATAGAATTATCAAAAAAAGAACGTCGAGAAAGTATTAAAAAAGCTATTTATGATTTGAAAAATGGTAATAATCATAAATAGGATTTTTGTTTGACTTGTATATACATATGAGTAAAGGATTGTAGTATGCATATTGAATTTGGCGATGATGAAGAAGTTGACGATAATAACGAGGTAGACAGTGGCGATAAAGTCACTAAAACCGAGGATGATACAGTTGCGCCGTCTATAAAAGAAAATGATGGTGAAGAATCAGATAAAAAAATTGAACAAATAGACGGAGATAAAAAAGAAGAAAGGCTTTCTGTACGTGATAGTATAAAAAAAGCATTTAAAGAAGCACAAGAAAAAGAAGACGCTACAAAAGAAGAAGCGAATAAAGAAGAAACTATAAAAGAAGTTAAAGAAGCTAAGTCGGAACCTACATCTAATAAACCTCCTGTAGGTTGGACTAAAAAAGCAAAAGAAAAATGGGGTATTCTTGATTCCGATATTAAAGAATCAGTATTAAAGAGAGAAAAAGAAGTAAGTGATGGTTTTGCTAAGTACGGCGAAAATGATAAGAAATATAAAGAAATTGATGTGGTTTTATCACCGCGTCGTGAAGCCATACAACGCTTTGGCGCTACTGAAGCCGAAGTTGTAAACAGATTATTTCAATGGATGGAAGCCTTATCGCATCCTCAATATGCGGCTGCTACATTGAAACAATTAGCAGATCAATTCAAAATTGATCTACAACAGTTTGTTGATCCTACTCAAATGGGTCAACAGCAAAATAATCAGTCTGTTAATCAATTGCAGACAGATAATAAAGAACAAACTATTTCTGATCCTGTTTTGAAGCAGTTTATGGACGGTATTACTAGTAAAGTTGATGAGTTGAAACAAATTCAAGAAACGAAAGCTCGTCAAGATGCTGAAGTTTATGTTAATACATGGGCTAAGGATAAAACACATTTTCAAGCTTTACGTGGAACGATGTTCAGATTAATTCAAGGTCAAGTTGTTCCTCTTAAAGATGGAAATTTGGATTTGGATAAAGCTTACGATATGGCTATCCAGATTACTCCTGAAATTAAGGCTTTAGTTGATAGAGAAGATGCAGTTAAAAAAGAAGAAGTGGCTAAGCAAGAAAAGCTTAAGAAAGAAAATGAACGTTTAAAGAGAAATGAAGCTGCTAAAAAAGCATCTGTTTCTATTAAAACTCAAGCGCCTATGGGTGAAGCAAATAATAAAGCTTCTAGTAAAGCCAATGGTAAACAGCCTATATCGGTTAGAGATAGTATTAGGAATGCTATAAGAGAATTAAGAGACGAATAAACGGAGCAATTAAATGCCGCAACCTAATTTATCTGAAATTGTCACTACTACGCTTCGTTCGCGTACTGGTGTGTTACAGGACAACGTAAGTCGCAATAATGCGCTACTTGCGCGTCTTAATAGAAAAGGTCGTATTAAGCCTTTTAGTGGTGGACGTACTATTGTTCAAGAACTTAATTACGCGAATAATAGTACTTTTACTTGGTATTCTGGTTATCAAACTATTAATATTAATCCTTCACAAGTGTTTAGTGCTGCTGAATTTCCTATTCGTCAGGCTGCGCTTGCAGTTAGTATTTCTGGTTTAGAGGAATTACAGAACAGTGGTGAAGAGGCTATTATTGATTTATTAGAAAGTCGCGTTCAGAATGGTGAAGATACATTTATGAACGGATTATCTAATGGTATCTATGGTGATGGCTCTGTTGCTGGCTCTATTGGTGGAGTACAATTATTAGTTGCAGATAGCCCGTCTACTGGCACTGTTGGTGGAATTGATCGTGCTACTTGGGCATTTTATCGTAATTTAGTATTTGCTGCTCTTACTAATGGTGGTGCTGCTGCTAGTGCTGCAAATATTCTTCAGTATATGGATAGATTATGGGTGCAATTAGTTCGTGGACGTGATTTTCCCGATTTGATTGTTGCCGATAATAATATGTATACGTTTTATATGCAGGCATTACAGAGTATTCAGCGTGTTACTAGTGAAAATGGCGCCCCTGATTTAGGCGAAGCCGGTTATACTTCGCTTAAATATATGAATAGTGATGTTGTTTTAGATGGTGGTTTCCAAGGTTTTTCTGGTGATCCATTACCATTTGAAACTACTTCTAGCACTAGTTCAGTTGGTGGGGCGCCTACTGGACATATGTATTTCCTGAATACTAATTATATTTGGTTCCGCCCTCATTCACAACGGAACATGGTTCCTCTTGATCCCGATCGTTTTTCTGTAAATCAGGATGCTATGGTTCGTTTACTTGGATGGGCAGGTAATATGACATTAGGTAATGCCTTTTTACAGGGCGTTATTACTCCTAGTTAATAATACCTGGAATAAGCATAATAATTAGGAGATACATAAAATGGCTAAAGTAACTAATTGGTACACTATGAACAATAAGTTAGGAGTAAATCCTAATGAGGTTGTTGTTATTAGCTCTACTTCATTTCCTGAATATCCTGCACCGCCTGCTAAATTAGGTGATCGTGTACAGGGTAATAATGGTTCTGAATGGTGTTATGTTCAGGCATCTGCTACTGTTAATAGGGGCTACTTAGTTGCTATTGACGCAAACTTTAAATGTGCACCTTTAACTTCAGCACTTTCTATTGCTGGGTTATATACTTTTGGAATTGCTCAGTTTCAGGCTACATTAGCAAATTCTAGTGAATTTTTCTGGGCACTTATGAAAGTAGCACAAGGTGCAACAGTTATTGTTGATGCTTCATCGTCAGTTGGCAATGCTGGTGCAGCACTTTATGTTGGTGGCAGTACTCCTGGTACTGTTATGGTTACTGCGGTAACAAATAGGCTTAATGGTCTTATAGCTATTACATCGATTTCGAGTGGTAATTCACTTGAAGTTGGTATGTTTAGTTATATTATCCCTGGTCTTGCTGTTTCTATGTTCCCATCATCGGTGTAATAATGCTAAAAGAAGCTAAAGAAAAGGGGCCGGAAGAAATTTCGGCCCCACCACTCTTCACAAAATTAGATGGTGTTATAACTAGTGCTGCTACACCTTCTGAAGTATTTTTTAATAATATACGTAAAAATGTTAAAAGAGATTTACCTAGATTTCATCATTTGCCTGATTTTAAAAAAGTGAAACTATTTGAACAAGCTATAATTCTTGTAGGTGGTGGACCTTCTATTAATGATGAAGATACTAATGCTGAATTGAAAGAGTATGCTTTAAAATATCCTATAGTTGCATGTGGATCATCTCATGATTGGTTAATTAGTCAGGGTATAGTTCCTACTTATTGTACTGTTTGTGATCCTGATGCTATTGCAGCTAATTATTTAACAAAGCCACAAAAAGAAACTATATATTTAATAGCAACATCTTGTGATGAAGCTGTTTTTAAAACACTTGAAGGTTATCAAATATATATGTGGCATTGTTTAAGTCCTGATTTTGTAGAAAAAATTGTTGATATTGAACCTGATTTTCAAGCTGCTGCTGGTGGTTGTACGGTAGGTTTAAGATCTATTGTATTATCTATTATGCTTGGATATAGTAATATTCATTTTTTTGGCTTTGATAGTTGTATTAGAGGTAATCAACATCATGCTTATGATTTTACTGATGAAACCGAGACGTTAGGACAGATTTATCCTATGAAAATAGGATTAGGAGATGTACCAGAAGATAGAATATATTATTGTGCTGGTTATCAATTAGCTCAAGCTAAACATTTTCATGATTTTTATACAGCTTATTGTCAACTTTTTAGACCTACATTTCATGGAGATGGTTTATTGCCAGCATTTATTAATATAGTACATAAACATGCCGAGAAATTACAAAAAGAATTAGATAAAACTAGTATGATTATGGTTAATTCATAGGAGAATATTATGGAAAATACTATTTTTCAGCGCCCAACTAAGATTAATATGACTGCTGGTGGCCACGGCACTGTTGAATATGGTGATGATAGTCAGCTTGTTGTTATTTTTTATACAAGAAGTGTTGAAAATTCTGCTTTGTCATTACAAGAAGGTCGTAGAATTTTTAATGACCAAGTTTTTGTTAAAATGCATGCTCCTGGCGAGAGATTAAATATTATTGATCGTCCAGCTAATGAAAATGATAAAAATAGATTTCCAAATCAATATAGAGCGTATATGCATAATCATACGCAAGTGCCCGATGGTACTCCTATTGATTTGTTATTCCCTAATACACCTTCTATTGCCGATGGATTAAAGGCATCTGGTGTATATACTGTTGAACAGTGTGCAGGTTTATCTGCTCATGCAATGGATACTATTGGAATGGGCGCACAAGATTATCAAAATAAAGCAAAACGTTATATTGAAAATTCTAAGAAGGGGGCTAACTTCCATCAAATTCAGGCTGAATTAGCTCAACGTGATCAAACTATTAAATTACAACAGCATCAAATAGGTGAGTTAAAGCGCCAGCTTGATGCTTTACAGCAACGTTTTGCTGATCCAGTTAATACAAGCCAACAACCGCCCCATATAAGTAATTATGATGTTCAATCTGATAGGATTAATGCTAATTCTACAACTAGATTAATTGAACAATCAGTTGGAATTAAACCAAAAGTAACTAAACTTAAAAAGAAACCTGTTAAAAAGACTGTTGATCAAATTAGAGAAGAACAGTCTTTAGAAGATACACATATAGGTAATGCTTTTAATAGTGAAACTAGCGAAAGTATTGCTGAACAAGAGGGGCAAGATTATTAATGAAGGAAGTTACCAACATTGTATCTGAAACAGCAGTTAGTATAGATAAAATAAGAGAGAATATTAAATTCAATTCTTTAAAGTATAAAGAAATTGATCAATTAGATGATTTTAGAGAACATGTTCCTATTGCAATTGTTGGTGGTGGGCCTTCTTTAAATGATACATATATTGAATTATATGACTTTAATCCTAGAAGAATTATGGCGTGCGGTTCAGTACATGATTTTCTAGTTGAAAAGGGTATTATTCCTAGATGGTGTGTAGTTGTTGATCCTGATCCTGTTATTTTAGGGTATATAAAATATCCAAGAAAAGAAACTAAATATTTGGTTTCTTCTCAATGTGACCCTGAGATATTTGAGTACCTTAAAGATTATGACGTTACTTTATGGCATGCATATGGCGATGCTTTAGGGACAGATAGTTTTAATAAAAATAGTATTTTAATTGGTGGAGGTTGTACTGTAGGAACTAGGGCTATCATTATAGCCGCTGGTTTTGGATATAATGTAATTCATTTATATGGTATTGATAGTTGTTTAACTGATGATTATAAACATCATGCATATAATTTTATTGATTCTAAAAAAGAAACTGTTGGTAATATAACAGAAATAAGGCTTGATTATTCTGATAGTCCTACATTCAAAGTAGCAGATTATATGCTTGCTCAGTTGTTTGATTTTAAAAGTATCCTACAGACGTATAGTAAACGATTAAAGTTTATATCTCATGGTAATGGATTAATAACTTATTTATTGAAAATAAGTCAAGAAAAGGCGATGAAAAATGGCAACTAAAGAAAACTTAATTGGGTTAGGTGTTCCAGCTATTTTAGCTGATCGTATTGGCACTAATCCGTCTTTTGTTACAGCTTATGGCGCTTCTCCCGCATCTGCTAATCCAATTGGTGGATCACAGTTTATTACTGTAGTTATGACAGGAACAAGTTCATTACGTGTTCCTCAAATTGGTGGTAATGATGGTGCACTAGTTGGTGATGAATTTTGGGTGGTTAATTTAACTGCTGCTTCTATTAAAGTTTATGCATTATCGACTGGTTTAGGTAGCGCTGTTACTTTTTATCAAAAAGGTACTAGTGTTGTTGGTGCCACTGGTATGTCAGTTGAAGCAGGCGGATCGGTTATTTTAAAACCTGTTACAATGAGTACTTGGGTAGGGGTTGCTGGCGCAAGTGTGTAAATGGCACCACGTACTGTATTACAAATTATTAATACTGTACAGCAAGAATTAGGATTACCAATTTCAGCAACAGTGATTGGTAATACTGATTTAACCACTATTCAATTATTGTCATTTTTGCAAGCTGCTAATGAAGAGTTAACTGCTGCAAGTGATGAAGGGTGGAAAGCTTTACAGTTTGAATTTAATCTAGTAGTAAATCCTCCGTTGCAAACAACGGGTAATACTATTATTAATTCGCCTATTATAACTAATATTCCAAATACTAGTACATTGTCAGCTAATTATTGGGCTATAGCTGGTAATAATATTCCACAAGCTGCTAGAATATTATCAGTTGATAGCTCTACACAAATTACTATGACTATGGAAGCTACGGCAACAGAGGTAGGTACACAGCTTAATTTTGCTCAAGATACTTATCAAATGCCTAGCAAATTTCTTAAATATACAAATGCAACTTGGTGGGA
>Ga0187892_10012429_pt1 | contig 10120 bp, 10 predicted proteins | sample MA1701073metaG_FD_139345 | JGI IMG/M metagenome (GOLD analysis project Ga0187892, IMG submission 139345) | Bio-ooze microbial communities from a basaltic lava cave in the Kipuka Kanohina Cave System on the Island of Hawaii, USA - MA170107-3 metaG ...
GCCTCGCGCAGGGACTGCTCGCATCCGCTCACACGCCTCGCGCCGGCAATACCGCTGACCGAGCTGCGTCCTACCTCGAACGCCTCGCCACCGATTATCCCACAAGCCCGCTCCGAGCTACCGCCTTCCTCTGGCTCGCGCGCGCCTACCTCATCACCGATCGCGCTCCGCTCGCCTGCAACCGACTCCAGGCCGCGTCCGCCATCACCACCGATTCCATCGCATCCAACCTCATCCGTGAAATGCGCGAGCGCGCCTGCGCGCCGCGCTAGCACCGCGCTTCAGTACTCCCGGCACGTGGCAGAACTCGACATCGACCGTCGCGAATCCTGCCAATGTCGACTTTGTGCGCGCTCAACAGCCGAGATTCGACATCGACCTCACGCGCGATGGCTGGATGTCGAGTTGTGGCTGTTGAGCCGACCGTTACTCGACATCGAAGCGATTCGCGATCGCCAATGCCGAGTTTTGCCCATGCCCGCATCCGGCGCCGCGCCGAATCGACCGCGTTCACCGGCCGCTTGGCCGATCCGACCGCGCGCACCCGGCGCCGCAGTGTCATGATCGCCTGGTCAGCATTCCCGCGGATCATGCTCACTGACACACTCGCGCGTACGCACAAACGCTTCGTCTTGTGCTCCTCTTCGTTCCGCTTTAGTCTTCCAAGCCAATGACGGCGCCTGATTCGGCGACTCGACAACAGTACCAGGCTTGGGTCGAAGACCAAATCGATGAGTTCAAGTCGGGCCTCACGCGCGACGAGCTCCTCGACCTGGCCGAAGAGGCCGTCAACACTCTGCTCCCCTCCGCCGACGGCCAGTATCCGCTCACCGAGATCCTCCTTTCCGACGCAGTCGACACCCTGCTGTTAGCGCGGCTTCAGCTTCCCGGTTATCGCGCGTGGCGGCGTTCGTGTCAGATTGACACGCGGAAACGTCCTCGGCGGGGGACGGTCCGGCCGGCGAGGGCAGCGGGGTGATTGGTTGTAAAGTAAGACGATACAAGCAGATACGGGTTTCTGGCAGGAGTGGTCCGAGTCGTGCCATGGAGCGCGGCGCGCGCGGGTTTGCTTGACGGGTTGTTAAGGAACACGCGCGCGAAGGGTTGGTCGGGGCGAAGTAGTGGAGGGAAGCGCGGTCCAGGCGTGAGACGGAACGGAGGAGTAATGGAAGGGAAGCAGAAGCGGTCGCCGGGCAGGAAGCTGGCGAAGGCGACACCGGGGATCGTGATCCGAGGCGGGTTCGAGCCGCCTCGGCGGCCGCGGGTGGTCGCGTTCATCTGGGGAGGCAAGATCCGGCCGGTGCCGGCGATCCCGTACGGGAGGCGTAGCGCGTAGCATATCCGGCGTGCAAAGATCGAGGCGCCCGTGGTGAATCGTACCGCGGGCGCCGTTTTTTTGGAGGAGCGCGATTCGGTGAGCGTGTGGAGCATTGCCGTGATCGGAGGCGGCGCAGCGGGTCTGGCCGCGGCGTGGCGTCTTGGGGCTCGCGGCGCGGGTGTCGTGCTGTACGAGAAGCGATCGGTTGTGGGCGGCCTGATGCGGAGCGACGAGCTGGAAGGCGTAACGGTCGATCCGGCGGTGCAGCTGCTCAGCTCGACGTACCGGTCGATGCACCGGCTGGTGTCGGAGGTCGGTGCGACGGGCTTGCTGGTGCGGACGGCGGGCCGTGATGCGTTGTGGCGCGGTGGTGGAGCGCACACGATCTCCTGGGGGTCGGTGCCGCGGATGGCGGTGTCTTCGGCGCTGAGTGCCGGATTGAAACTGCGGCTGGCGACGCAGTATCTGCCGTTTCTGTTGACGCAGAGCCGGGGTCTGGATGCGAACAATGCGGCGGGCACGGGCGGCGCGGACCGGGATGATGAGCCGATCGGGTCGTGGGGGCGCCGAGAGCTGGGCGAGGATTTCGTGGAGCACGTGGCCTATCCGTTTCTCGTTGCGCATCACAGTGGCACGCCGGAGCGTACGAGCGCGTGGTTCTATCATGCGGTGGCGCGTGCGGGGCTGGATGTGAGATTCGAGGCGGTGCGCGGTGGCGTGGGCCGGCTGGCGGAGGCGGTGGCATCGGGGGTCGAGCGAGGTGGTGGCCGGATCCGGCGCGGATTCGAGGTGACGGATGTGCGCGCGGTGTCCGGCGGTGTGGAGGTGGAAGGCAGCGGCGAGGTTGCGGTTCATGATGGTGCGATCGTGGCGCTGCCGCCGCAGACTGTGAGCGGGTTGTCGGTGGCGGGTGGAGCGCTGCGGGAGTGGCTGGGCCGTGTCGAGTCTGCGATAACACTGACGTTAGCGGTCGTCACGGGTCGGCCGGTTCGCACGAACTGGTTCGGGCTGGCGTTTCCGCGGACGGAGTCGCCGGGTGACCGGCTGGCGGGCGTGTGGGTGGCGTCGAGCAAGGCGGACGGGCTGGTGCCGGCGGATCGCGGGCTGCTGATCGTGAAGCCGGCGCCGTCCCGAGCGGCGGAGCTGGCGGCGGCGCCGGAGACAGCGCCTGCGGTGCTGCTGCCGGCGCTGGAGGAAGCGCTGCCGGGATCGACGCGTCGGGTGGAAGCTGTTAAGGCCTATCGGCATCTCGAGGGTCACACGCAGTTCGGCGCGGGCTATCTGCGGCATCTGCTGCGCTACGATCCGGGATGGCTGCCGGACCGGGTGGCGCTTGCGGGTGACTATCTGGTGGCGCCGACCGTCGAGGGCGCGGTCATCAGCGGAGAGCGAGCGGCGGAGCGGCTGCTGCAGCGAATGTCGGCTAAGGCCGATTCGGCTCGCGGATGACGACGGTCTCGACCGCCTTGTCGTGGAGCGCCTGGCGGTTCCGGTCCCAGAAGATCTGCAGGAACCCGAGTAGTCCGGTGGAAACGGAAGCGAAGTAACCGCCGAATCGCTCGAACGCGATCCACCAGCCTATCGGTCTGGCGTCGAGCCGGATCACGCGGATCCCGAGCATTCGCTTGCCGGGTGTCTTTCCCTTGCCCAGCACGAGAAACGTCGTGAAGTAGATGGCGCCCCAGCCGAAGCCGATGCCCAGGTTGTCGGCAATGGTAGTGACCCAGGCCAGCAGCCCGCCGCGTTCGTGGTCCGCCCGTTGCTCGAGCTCATCGTTCTCCTGGCGCAGGTCCGCGATCTGCTCGGCAAGGACGCGCGTACCCTGTTCGAGCGAACGGATGCGCGGTCCGGCAATAGCCTCGGCCGCAGCGGGCCGGAGCGACTCCAGCGCGCTCGAGTCGCGGCGCTGCAGTGCGGCGGCAAAGCGGAACACGGCGGTATCACTCGCGGGTGCCGGCTGAGTCTCGGCCTCCGGCACGAGTGAGACGCCGGCTTCGCGCAGCGCCGCGGTCTGCGCGTTCACGACGAGTGCGGTGATCGAGTCAGCCGACAGGTTGTCACTCCGGTTTTCGTCATCGCCACGAAGCGCGCCGGCCAGATTGAGCACGAGCACGAGTGTGGCCAGGCTGAGTCCCGCCCGGAGCAGCGTGGCGGTTCTGCGGGGCGGCGCATCGCGCCGTGAGAACGATAGGCCGCGCCAGACCAGGAACGCGCTCAGGAAAGCAATGAAGGTGGTGGCCCCCACGTTCGCGAGGATGCCGACCGGGATGAGGTCGAGCAGGAACGCGATGGCGCGGCGCCATGGCTTGGCGAGGGGCAGGCCGAGCAGGTTGGGCGCGACCGAGAAGGATTCGGGGGAGATGATGTCGCGGGGATCAGTGGCTCGGCTCACGCGGTGAAAAGTAAAGCCCCCTGCCGCGGCTGCAAACGGAGGCGCGGCAGGGGGCGCGTACGAGAGGGTCAGCTCGGTCGCAGCTCGATGGTCTGCCGGGCCTTCTTGCGCAGGATCTCCATGCGGATCGGCTCGCGGGAAGCGCGCGTCACCGCTGTGCGCAGGTCAGCCATCGACTCGACGTCGCGGCCATTGATGCTGAGGATGACGTCACCGGGCGCGAGGCCGGCCCGTTCGGCGGGCGAGCCTCTGGGCACGCGGACCACGAGAACGCCGCTGTCCGTCCCGAAATACTCGCCGAGTGCGGGGTTCAGCTCGGTCAGCTCGGCGCCGCCAATCGCACGGCCGGCAAACATCGTGAAACCGAAGCGGCCGCCGGGCGACGTCTCGAACTGCCAGATGCTGTCGCCGCTGAACCCGTAGATGCGGCCCGGCTCGAGGCCGCGGAGCCGCAGTGTATCCATACGCGTGCGGAACAGGCTGTCGATGTCGAGAAGCTGGCCGCGCATGCGGGGCAGGCCGCGCACGATGATGGAGTCCCGGTTGAAGAAGCGCTGGCTGTCGCGCGGCATCACCCACATACCGCCGCCGCCCCGGAGTCCGCGCAATGCGGAATCGGGGTGGAACCGGAATGTCACCGAGTCCCCCTGATACAGGTACACGGCGCCGCCGGGCATGCGCTCGATGCGCAGGCGCGGCATCTCGAGATTGCCGAGTGAGCCGCGCACCGTGTCGAGGTAGATCTGCATGCGCCGGCGCAGCGAGTCCGGCGTGATCTCGTAGTTGAACGAGTACGCGCGCGGCTCGAACGGATAGTCATCCGGCCGTGCGTCGGCCGTGAGCGTAAGCTCGCGGTCGCGCCCGCCGCTGCGAACGCGGACCCGTACTTCGTCACCGGGCTGCAGCGTTTCTGCGAGCGTCGACATGAATCGCTCCGTCACACGCAGTCCGTTGATCGTGAAGACGGTGTCACCCACTTGCAGCCCGGCCCGCGCGGCCGGCGAGCTGGCGACGATCTCCTCAATGACGGCGGCCGGTCTTGACTCATTGTTGACGCGAACGGTTGCCGGGTTCCAGGCAAAGCCGAGCCAGCCGCGGTCGATGCGGCGAACGCCGCCGCGGCCGCCGCCTGCGCGCGCCTGCGCCGCCGCGTCCGTGCCGAGCACGCTGAACGCAAGGACCGTCGCAAGCATGTATCGTGTGAGTTTCATCGTCATACTCCGTTGCGGATCAGAACCATCTGCCGGGTTTCGACGCCGCGATCTGCCGCAAGGTTGCTTCCTTTTGCGCGAGCGCGGTCAGGTGATAGCTGTTGAGCACGGGATCCGCGGGCGCCTGATCGAGTGCGGACCGCGTGATTCCGACAATGCTCTCGAGCGCGGCGAGCCGCGCGATCGGATCGACCTGCTCCTGCGCATCGAGCTGAGCGACACGGCTGACCATGTCGAGATAGAGCGCTTCCGCCTGCCGGTAGAGCAGCACGGTCTCTTCAGGTGTGCCCGGCGCTGTGGCCGCAATGATCGACGGTGACGCGAACGTCCCTGTCGCATCGGCAAGCGGCCGGATGCCGAGCGGGCCGCCGCGCATCCACGCCATGCCACTGCCCGCACCGGCGACAAAGAGGATCACGGCAGCGGCGGCGCGCGCGGCCGCGGTCTGCCATATGCGCGAGCCGGCTCTGCGCCGGACCAGACCCTCTTCGAGCAGACGACCTTCCAGCTCCGGCCACTCGGTGGGCGGCGGCTCGATCATGGGCAGGTTGCGCAGTGCGGCCGCATCGGCGCGCATCGCCTCGAGCTCGGTGCGACATTCGTCGCAACTCTCGAGGTGCGCCGCCTCATCCGGCGTGGGCGCCTCATCGATCAGTCGCGCAATCGTTTCGATCATCAGATGTTGCATACTTCCTCTGTGCCCGTGTTCTCGAGCGAGGGACGCAGCAGTTTGCGCATTCTCGCTCGTGCCTTGAACAACTGGCTCTTCGACGTGCCGGCCGTCACGCCCAGGAACGTCGCGATTTCTTCGTGCGTGTAACCCTCGACATCGTGAAGGACCAGGACCTGCCGCATGCCAGCAGGCAGGTTCTGGAGCGCCTGCTCGAGGGTCAGGCGCAGTGTGGTCTGCTCTGTGCGCGTCCCGGCCGGCAGCGTTGGCGGCAGCTCGACTTCGTTGCGGGCGCGCCGCTCGCGCCAGCGCCGTCCATGCAGCGCACTGTTCACGGCGATCCGGTGCAGCCAGGTCGAAAACCGGGCGTCGCCGCGGAAGCTGGGCAGCGCCCGGATCGCGCGCACCCACGCTTCCTGCGCCCAGTCCTCGGCCAGGGCGTCGTCGCCCGCCAGCCGGCGCACTACCGCGTAAACCCGTGGCGCGTAACGGTTGTACAGTTCGCGCACGGCATCGCCGTCGCCGTTCCGGGCCCGCTTGATGTAGTCGGACTCGACCATTCCGTATGTCCCCAGTGGGGTTCCTACTCTTCGATCCCCGCCGTGTTTCCGGGGTTGCCGGGCGGCTGTCCCCTGAGGGTGGCAGCGCGGCGAGGCATCTGGCCGGCCGCCGTGGGCATTGCCATCATCGGCGCCGCGAAAGGAGATCGGAAATGGCAGCAACGCACCTCGACTGTACCCTCTGCGGCAAGACGCACGAGAGTGAGCGGCTCTGGAAGCTTTCGCCGTGCTGCGAGCGGCCGCTCTACGCGCGCTACGACCTGCAGCGCATCGGCCGCGAGTTCCGGCCCGAGCGGCTGGCCGGCCGTGAGCCGACGCTCTGGCGTTACGCCGAGGTGCTGCCCGTGCGGGACCCCGCGTTCCGACTGACGCTGGGCGAGGGATTCACGCCGCTGCTCGAGTCGCCGCGGCTGGCGGCGCAGCTGGGTGTGCGGAAAGTCTGGATCAAGGATGAGGGGCAGAATCCAACGGGCAGCTTCAAGGCTCGGGGTCTGGCAATGGCGATCGCCCGGGCTGTCGAGCTGGGCGTGCGCGAAGTGGCGATCCCGTCCGCCGGCAACGCGGGTTCGGCCACGGCCGCGTATGCCGCGGCCGCCGGTATTCCCGCGCACGTCGTGCTGCCGCGTGACACGCCGCGCGTGATCATCGAGGAGATCCGCGAGCTGGGCGCGGATGTCGAGCTGATCGATGGCCTGATCACGGATGCCGGCGTGCGCGTAGCGGAAGGCGCGCGCGCCAACGGCTGGTTCGACCTGTCCACGCTGAAGGAGCCGTACCGCGTGGAAGGCAAGAAGACGATGGGCTACGAGGTGTTCGAGCAGCTGGGCGGCCGCCTGCCCGACGCGATCCTCTATCCCACGGGTGGCGGCACCGGGCTGGTCGGCATGTGGAAGGCGTTCGACGAGATGGAGCAGATGGGCTGGATGGGCGCCGCGCGCCCGCGCATGATCTCCGTGCAGGCGGCCGGCTGCGCGCCCATTGTCCGTGCCTGGGACCAGGGCAACGAGTTTGCCGAGCCGTGGAGGGACGCGCACACCTACGCGTCCGGGCTCCGCGTGCCTCGCGCCGTCGGCGATTTCCTGATGCTTCGCGCCATCCGCGCGTCCGGTGGCGCCGCCATTGCCATCGAAGACGATACCATGCGCAGCGCTGTCCGCTTGCTCGGCTCCTTGACCGGCATCTTTGCCGCGCCCGAGGGCGGCGCCGCCGTCGCCGCCGTGCCACCGCTCCTCGCGCGCGGCACGCTCCGCGCCTCCGACGAGATCGTGATCTTCAACACTGGCAGCGGCCTGAAGTACGTCGAGTGAACCGGCGGCAGGCGTGCGGGTACTCGCTGGCAGACGCACCGCGGTCCAATGAGCGCAGCTTCCGTACGGCGCGGCCGGGTTCTCCAGGCAAACAGGCGTGCTACTGCCCCATCGGGCGGCGTTGACGTACTTGTTCAGCAACCTTCAGTTAGCCGCCATTGAAACCGTACTCAACACGGCGCCCGTGATCAATTACACTGCGTTCTACCCATCGCGCCCCTTTTGGACAATCTCGCGTCTCGACTTACGCGACCCGAGCGTTGTTTCTGACCTCACAGATCGCATGTCTGAGATCGTCCTGACCTTCGATCAGCAGCAATACACCCTGAAGATCTGTCGCGACGGTATGTTCATGCTCCGCATCCATGAACTCGAACTGCAAGTACCTCAAGGGGACAGGCTGACGTCTGCCCAGCTCGCCGCATTGTGGGCCGACTATCTCGATTGCCTGAACACGCTTCAGCTCCTGTTTGAGTCATCTGTCCTGGAAATCATGAAGCACGCATACTTCGAGCTCGGCGAGATCACGACCCGTGATGCCTTTCGCGTCAGTTTTGACGATCAGCACAAATGGACAGGCAATTCGGTACCAATGTTTAGCCCTGCTGCGAGTTTACTGATGGCGCGGTACACCTCGAGCTACAGCCCGGCTCTCCCTCCATTTGCCGATGCAAGGTTCCTGATGCGGATCGAGGTACCGGAAACCGTTTTTGTTGACCTCAACACGCATTTCACCACGGTCCTTGCAGCCGGCTCGGCCGTCCAGCGCCTAGCAACGCTCGCCAAGAGCCTCGCTGAGTTCAAGATCGGCAATTACCCAACTTCCCTCGTGCTTTCCTGGTTCGTAATTGAATCCTCACTCCTTGGGAGCTGGAGGAACTTACTCGACGCAAAGAGCTCTCCAGCGGCCGGTACGGCCCAGCATATCGGCAAGAAGCGGCGAGAAGCTCTCACAGGCCGCGATTTCCCGATAGCCGTTGTTCTCAACGTCTTGGAGCTCTCGGATGTTCTCGCATTCGACGAATGGAAGGACCTTGATGAGATCAGAGGCTTTCGAAACAAGGTTGTTCATCAAGATCCTCGCTTCAAATGCGAGGCAACGCATGCCATTCGCTCTTTGCAAGCTGCTCGCCGTCTGCTCGAACAACAAATCAAATTTAGCTTGCGTCCCAATCTCGGCTACACGGTGACAGGCATGTAGCAGGCTTGCAGACGGAGGGCGTCGGTGAACACTCGGGTTGAGTCGTGTGCCACACCATGGCATTCTGGCGCACCCAGGCAACGGTTTCAACGGCGGCTAACACGCTATTTAGCGCAGCGGCCGCGCGTGCGCGCGGCCTTGCCGCCGCAGATTGTTTCGTGCCGATTGGCTGGGAAAGGCGGCGGACATGCCTGCGCCGTGCTTCGCCCGGCTCCGGCACGTCGCTAACAGCCGAGACGTTAGCCGCAATGCGCCGCCGAACGACGCAGAACGCATATCCCAGGTGCGGGTGATGGAATGACATGGCGAGCGTGTGCCGCGCATTTCGCTGCATTCTGCGCACTGCTGTTCTCACGCCAGGCGGAATCACAACTGCCTGCCGCTGCAAAGCCCATCCGTGCGATTGGTACGGCACATGGTTCCGTCGAGGAGGCATTCAGTTTCATCGGGGATGTCGAGGTCAGTCGCGCAGGGGGCGTCTTCGTTCTGGATCGATTCGCGCGCCACATTGCGTGGTTTGATGCTGAGGGTCGATTCGTCCAGCGGATCGGTCGGGAAGGGCGTGGTCCGGGCGAGTTTCAGACCCCGTACGCCATGGCGGTGGACGACAGCGACCGTCTACACGTCTATGACTCGAGCAATCGTCGGGTGTCGGTGTATGCCATCTCCGACAGGACCGCGACGCACCTGGCCGATCACCAACTCGAGGTGCGCGCCCGCGACATTTGCACCCTCCGCGGCCGGCGCTTTCTTCTGACGCCCCACGAACCGATGGTCGTTCAGGAGCTCCGCTCAGACGGCACCGTCTTGCGGTCCCTGGTCCCACGGGAAGAACCGGAGCCTGATGTGGTCAGGAAAGTGGCGGATCATCTGGGGACTGCCCGTGCCTACTACAACGCCGCACTTCTTGCTTGTGACGTGCAATCCGAAACCATCGCTCTGGCCCATGAGAATGTCCCCATTGTTCGACTGTTTGGCATTGACGGCCGACAGCGTTGGAGGACGGTGCTCCAAGACTTTCACGGCCGTATACTGGGCGTCACAGAGCGTGGAGGCTTCAGCTTCCGCACAGATCCGAAACGCGATGCGAGTCATTCGGCGTCAGCGCTTGCGTTTGTGGCCGGTCGACTGGTCGTGACCTTGTGGGAAGGTGGCGCATCGAATCCGGAGGGCCGTCTGGAGGCGCGAGTTATCGAGCTCAGCAGCGGTCGAGAGGTGGATCGCCAGATGCCGCCCGCCCGACTGACCAAAGTGCTCGGGAATCGCAGTTACGCCTTTGTGCAGCATCCATATCCGGCGGTGTTGCTGTACGCACGCTGAGCAAGGCTGTGCGCTCATGGTAAACAGGGCAACCAAGGAGCTGCGCTTCGAAGGGGTCGCAGGGCTGCCACGTCGGCGCACTGCGTCTAACACTTATGAGGCCCCGCGAGTCAAGGGTGCGTAAGTCGCCCTGACGTTGCC
>Ga0187892_10012432_pt1 | contig 10117 bp, 9 predicted proteins | sample MA1701073metaG_FD_139345 | JGI IMG/M metagenome (GOLD analysis project Ga0187892, IMG submission 139345) | Bio-ooze microbial communities from a basaltic lava cave in the Kipuka Kanohina Cave System on the Island of Hawaii, USA - MA170107-3 metaG ...
AAGCGGTGGCGATCAAGCTCGGTCCGCGCCTCGAAGGCCTCTGGCAGTAGTTGGTCGATCTTGGGGAGCTCCCAGCTCCCAGCCTCCCAGCCGGTCAGGTCCTTGAGCGCCGAGCGCATGGCGGCGAGGTTAAAGGCCACGGGACTCCCTTGGCCGGAATCCGAGCATCGAGTAGGGCGGTCCCACATCTGATCTCCCGCCGCGAAGGTTGGCCCAGCGGCATAGATCAGAAGCAGCGATGTCAGCGACGCGATCCTGAACGATCGACCCATCTCACTCACCATTCTCCTGCCTCACCATGGTCTGTTTGCGAATCTGTCGTGCCTTCCACGTTCTAGAGTAACACTCCCGTCCGGCAAAGTCGAGCCGGCGATATCGCCTTGCCGAAAGGGGTGGAAGACGCTGGCAGCCTGTTTCGGTGCCACGGGATCAGCGTCGTGCGTCACGCCTCGTACCGGTGAAAAGCGCTTGACGTGGGGCTGACTCACCAATACGTTAATTGGAAGCCCGATCGATTACAGTCACTGCATGACGGACGGAGGTGAAGCCAATGCGGGGCAGGAAGGTCGCAGTCGTGGCATGGTGCGCCGGTGTCGTGGCAGCCGTTGTGCCAAATGCCCGTTCAGCGCAGGATTCGGTCAAGATCGGCGTGCAACTCCCCCTGAGCGGCGAGCGGGCCGCCGTCGGTCGCGTCATGAAAAGCGGGATCGCGATGGCTGTCGAGGCCGTGAACCGGGCGGGCGGGATCAAGGGCATGCCGCTGGAGGTCATCTACGCCGATGATCACGATACGGAGCAGGGGGCGATCGACGCGTTACGGACATTGACCCGGCAACATCAGGTCGTGGCGGTGATCGGCGAACTCTTCAGCCGGTATGTGATAGCCAGCCGAGAGGTTGTGGAGCAGGAGAAGATTCCGTATCTTTCCGGCGCGACCAGCCCGAGGACCACGGAGCGGACCGAATGGATCTTCCGGGTGGGGGCAAGCGACGCGCTCCTGGCTGACCTCCTCGCCCGGTACGTCGTGGAGGATCTTCGGCTGGGGAAGCTGTCCGTCCTGCATGATCGTACGGGGATCCACAATGCGCGCGCCGATCTGCTGGTCAAGGTCCTGCAGGAGAAGCACGGGATCGCGCCTCTGGTCCGCGCTTCCTGGAAACCGGGAGACCGGGATTTTCGCGCTCAGCTCGAACAGGTGAAGGCGAAGGATGTCGAGGTTATCCTGGCCCTGGGGGAGACGGGAGAAGGGGGACCGTTCCTCCGGCAGGTCAAGGGGCTCGAGATCAAGGCCCAGGTGATCGCCCACCGCGATTTTGGCGCGAGGCAAGTTCTCGAGGAGGCAGGCGACGCGGCCGATGGGACTCTGATCGTTAGTGAGTACCTCTCCGCACTCCAAGGCCCGGATGAGCGGGCTTGGGCCAGGCGCTATCAGGAGCGTTATGGGACGGAGGCGAATGTCATCGCGGCCCAGTACCACGACGCGCTTCTGTTGGTGGTTGAGGCTGCGAGACGGGCCGGGCCAAGTCGAGACGGCATACGGAGCGGATTGGAGCAACTCAAAGGTTTCCGCGGGGCGATGGCCGACTACACCTTTGACGAAAAGCGGAACGGCGTACACCGATTCTACGTCGCCAGGATCACGGATGGGACGCCCGCTCTCGTGGTCTCGCTTACGGAGAAGCCGTAGCGCTTTAGCCTGAGCGCCGGGCCGGGATCTCCTCGGACTCCGCGCCGCCCTGCGTGCCTGAAGAATCCTTGACACACCGGGTGAAGGTGTGAGAAGAGAGGCCGTGCTCGACTCGGCGCTGCAGCAACTGTCGGAGGTGTTTGAAGACGCCGCCCAGCATGTCTTCGCGTCGTACTGCCCGCTGTACGAGCACCTGGCAAGATTCGTGGCCGGGCAGTACGAGTTGCTGGCGCTGGCGGCGCATACGCGCCCCGGGCAGGCCCCGACGCTCGTCTTGTTCGACACGGTTCACTACCTGCTGCTGCGCGAGCCGGCGCATCCGCTCGCGCGGTACTACATCAGCTTGACGGACCGGCCGGCCGCGCCCCAGGATGCGCCGCCGGTCTTCGCCGACTTCTGCCGCCAGCACCGCGAGGATCTGCTCCGTCTGCTTCCCACGCGGCTGGTGCAGACGAACGAGGTGCGCCGCTGCGCCCTGTTGCTCCCGGCGGTCGTGTTGGCGTCCGAGGCCGCAGGCGGATTGCCGCTGGCGGTCATAGGGATGGGGGCCAGCGCGGGGCTGAACTTGCAGTTTGATCGATACGGATACGACTACGGGGATGGTCTGCGCTGTGGGGATCTGAGCTCCCCCTTGCAGCTTTCGTGCAGTCTACGCGGCCCGCTGCGCCCTCCGCTTCCGGCCGCCGTGCCGAAAGTGGGCAACCGGGTTGGGATCGACCTCAATCCCCTTGATGTTCGCGACAGGGATAACCTCCTGTGGCTACTCGGTCAGATCTGGCCCAACGAGACCTACCGGTCACGCGCTGAACGATTGCGCGTCGCCGCCGCGCTCGAGGAAACAGGTCGTCCCAAGCTCGTCGCCGGTGATGTGGTGCAGGTTCTGCCCGGCGTCGTGGCGGACACGCCGACAGACCAGGTCGTGTGTCTGCTGCACAGCTACACTGTGTACGAGATGCCCCAGGATGTTCGCCGGCAGCTCGACGCCGCGATCGCTCGCTGCGCCGCCACGCGGCGGATTCTGCGCGTCAGCCTCGAATGGGACTCGCACCATGTGAGCTGGCTGGAGCTGGCGTCTCACTGGCCGAACGGGCATATGGAAGTTCAGCGGCTCGCCCAGTGCCAGGTGCATGGGGAATGGATGCAATGGCTCCAGCCCTAACGTTGCGAGCCGGTGAGTTCGCATGAAGCAGCGCATGCTCATACGAACGTGCGCTCCCCGGCGAGGGCGGCCCGATCGGTAGGCGACACGGGTCGCTCCGTCCGCGAGCGAGAGAGGAGGTGAGAATCCATGGCAAAGCGCAAGGTGGCGGATTGCCGCCAGTTCCCGAGCGAAAAGCAGTGCACGCTGACCATTACGGGCACCGAGGAGGAGGTGCTCACGGTCGCAGTGTGGCATGCTGTGCAGTCGCACGGACACAAGGACACACCTCAGCTCCGCAACCAGATTCGGGCGATGCTCAAGGACGAGAAGTGAATCACCTCTTGTGAGAGAGCTGCGCGAGGGATGAAACGACTCACCTTATCGAATAACCGTCTGAGGCTGTATGTCGAATGCCCGCGGTGTTTCTGGCTCGATCTCAACGCCGGGATCAAGCGGCCTGACACAATCTTCCCCAGCCTTCCCGGCGGGCTTGACGTTCAGTTCAAGCGCTATTTCGACCAGTTCAGGGATCGTGGCGGGCTGCCCCCAGAAGTGGACGGGAAGCTCCCGGGCAGCCTCTTGTCGGATGTGGACACCATGAACCGATGGCGGGATTGGAGGCGCGGGATCCGCTATGCGCCGCCTTGGGCGGAGGTCGAGCTGATGGGGGCCCTGGACGAGTGCCTGGTCGATGAGGCCGGCCTTCACTATCCCCTGGACTACAAGACCCGCGGATACGCCCCGAAGCCCAACACGCACGAGTACTACCAGGACCAGATGGACCTCTATACGCTCTTGCTGGAGGGCAACGGCCACAAGACCAAGCGCCTGGCATACTTGATCTACTATCACCCGGTTGAGGTGAGGGAGCACGGCCTCATCCGGTTCGACATCAGCGTTCAGGAGGTTTCGACTGAACCGGATGCCGCCGAACGCCTCGTCAAAGACGCCCTGTCGGTTCTCGCGGGCCCCGCCCCCGCAAGCTCCTCCTCATGTGGGTTCTGCAGTTGGCGAAGCGCGATGGCAGACTGGGACAGCACCCCTAAGCTTGGCCTCTAAGGAGGTCCCCGTCGGTGAACCTGCACCCTGAACTTGGTTACTCCACGTGCCCCTCTCGCTCAGCCATGAGCCATGCGGAATATTGCCTGAGTCCCCACTCGATTGTGAGCCGGTGAGGTCGTGGACGAAAGCACTACGAGAAAGACTCTGGTTGACAAGGCCTTGCAGTCGGCCGGGTGGTCGCCCGTCGTGCGCTACGCCCCAGGGGCGTCGTATGAAACGGGGGCGATTGAAGAGTACGAGACCACCGATGGTCCGGCCGATTACATCCTTTTCCATCGGGGAGAGGCGCTTGCGGCCGTCGAAGCGAAGAAACTTGGCCTCGGCCCCCAAAACGTGCTAGTTCAGGCCCAGCGGTATGCCCGAGGATTTCGGGGCGGCAGCTATGACCTCCACCTGTTAGAATTGCTGCTGACATATGCCATCCCGCGCCGGGGCACGACCGATGCAGCGCACGGCATGCTTTGGAGTGCCGGAAGTCCTATGGAAAGTCCTTGAAAATCCACCATGACATGGTAGAATATCCACCATGCTCAAGCGGCATCTTCAGCACTTGGTGGAGCGATCCTTGGCTGACTTCCCGGTGGCGCTCATCACCGGGGCCCGCCAGGTGGGCAAGTCCACGCTCGCTCAGGCCCTCATCACTCAGGACTGGCGGGCTGCCTACCTGACTCTGGACGACCGGACGGTGCTGGACGCCGCCCTGAACGATCCGGAGGGCTTCCTGGCAGCGAATCCCACTCCGCTGGTCATTGATGAGGTGCAGCGAGCCCCCGACTTGCTGCGGGCCATCAAGCGGTGGGTGGATCGCGGACGGAAGAGCGGTCAGTTCCTGTTGACCGGCTCGGCCAACCTGATGATTCTCCGGACCGTCAGCGAGTCGCTGGCGGGACGGGTCGCCCTGCATCACCTCTTCCCCTTCTCCTGGGCCGAACGGCTCGGCCGCGGAGTCCCGTCCTTTCTGGGCGAGCTGTTCGATGTGGACGATGCCCGGACCCTGCTGAAGAGGTGGCGGCGACGGGATCGGCCGGCTACCGATCTGGTGGACGCCATCCTCCGGGGCGGCTATCCCCCAGCGAGCCTCATGCGGTCCGCAGCGAGCCGCCGCCGGTGGTTCGATAGCTATCGACAGACCTATCTGGAGCGAGACCTCCGGGACCTGGCGAACATCCAGTACCTGACCGACTTCGGCCGCCTGCTGGTCCTCGCAGCGATCCGCACCGGCCAGACGGTCAACGTGGCGGCCTTCTCTCGGGAGCTTGGCCTCTCCCAGATGACGCTCAAGCGGTACCTTGACCTCCTGGTCCTGACCTACCAGGTGTCCCTGGTCCCTGCCTACCACGTCAACGTGGGCCTCCGCCTGGTCAAGACGCCCAAGCTCTACGTCACCGATACCGGATTGGCGTGTCACCTGAGCGGGGCGAAAGATTGGGCCGCGTTGGAGCGACAGGGGCGCGTAGGCGCTCTGGTGGAGACCTGGGTGGCCAACGAGCTGGACAAGTGGATCGCCTGCCAGGAAGATGACTACCGGCTCTACTTCTGGCGCACGCACACGGGTCAGGAAGTGGATTTCCTTCTGGCCCGAGGGGAAGAAATGGTTGCCCTCGAAGTCAAAGCGACCACTCAAGTGGAACGGGGCGACCTGGCTGGGATCGAGGCTTGTGAGCGGGCTCTAGGGGATCGGGTCCGCTTCTCGGTCGTGCTGTACCGAGGCGAGCAGGTGCTAGGGCTTGGACCGCGCCGCCTGGCGGTTCCCCTTGAGACGGCGTTCCTGGGTGACGTGAGGACATGATGCGACGTTCTCGCGGCCTCGATGGGGCAGGCATCGCGCGGCCGGTGCGGGATGATTTCGCGACTTGGACGACGTGATGGCTGGGAAGGAAAGGATGAAGCAGGCGCGGGAGACCAAGAACTACGTAGCAGGGCATCGGGAGCGGCTGCGGGCTCGATACCGGCTGGGCGGGGAGGCGACGCTGCAGGATTACGAGCTGCTGGAGCTGCTCCTGACGTATCCCATTCCGCGCAGGGACACGAAACTGCTCGCAAAGAAACTCTTGGAGCGATTCGGGACGTTGGCCCGCGTTTTCGAAGCTGAGCTGGCAGTCTTGGAAGAAATAGAAGGGATCGGACCGTATGCGGCGACGCTCATATCCTTGATCCGCCCACTCGCCGCGCGCTTCGTCGCTGGACCCCCCAGCGCGAAGAGGGTGCTCAAGTCCACCGGGGAGGCTGCCGCTTATTTTTCGGCCAAGCTTAAGAGCCTGCCGGAGGAAGAAGTTCATGTGGCGTTCGTAAATGCCAAGAACGCGGTCACGGCCACAGAGTGCCTCCAGCGCGGGACGGTCGATCAGTCGGTCGTGTATGTCCGGAAGGTGATCGAACGGGCGCTCGCCCAGAAAGCGAGCGGCTTCATTCTTGCCCACAACCACCCGAGCGGCGATCCCACCCCGTCTGCTCACGACCGCGAGATCACGCAAGCGCTGAAGGCGGCCGCTGCGACAGTCGGCGTGCGGTTTCTGGATCACCTGACTATCTGCGAAACGACACCTTTCAGCTTCAAGTCCAATGGGTTGTTGTAAGGCCTCCAGACGGTGATCGACGATGCGCGACGGTTCGGGCGCCATGGGTATTACAGCGGCACTCGTGAGCTTTTGTCACCAGATCAGCGGTGAAGGGCTTCCGCCGGAGGTCGTCGAGCGGGTGAAGTTGCTCGGCCTCGATTTCGCCGGCGTGGCATCGCGAGGATCTCTCAGCGACAGCAGTGTTCCGATCAGGCGCTTCGTCGAGGCGGTCAAGGGGATGGGAGAGGCCGTCGTCATCGGCACGTCACTCTCCGCCCATCCGACCTATGCGGCGTTGGCGAACGGCGCCTTCGCCCACAGCCTGGAGCTGGACGACGTCGAGTCGGAGTCCTCGCTGCACCCCGGCGTGGCGGTCTTCCCCGCGGCCCTGGCGGCGGCGGAGCTTTCGAAGGCCGATGGGAAATCGTTTCTTGCGGCGATCGTCGCGGGCTACGAGGCGACGATCAGGCTCGGGAAGGCCTTGAACCCCTCTGCGCACTACGGTCGCGGGTTTCACCCGACCGCCACCTGCGGGACCTTCGGGGCGGCGATCGCTGCGGGGAAGCTTGTGGGTCTCAGCGCCGCGCAGCTCCTCCATGCGTTCGGGATCGCCGGGAGCCAGGCGGCCGGTCTGATGGAGTTCTTAGCCGATGGAGCGTGGACGAAACGGCTTCACCCGGGCTGGGCTGCCCACGCCGGGCTTGTCGCCGCCCTTCTGGCGCGAGAGGGATTCACCGGACCAAGCCAGGTTCTCGAAGGGAAGGCAGGATTCCTCCGAGCGTATTCGGATGCGGGTGATCCCGCCCAGATCCACAAGGGTCTCGGCGAGGAGTATGCCGTGATGCGGACGGCGGTGAAGATCCATGCATGCTGCCGTTACATGCATGCGGGGATCGACGCCGTCCTGGAGCTGGCCGCCCGCCACGATCTGACGCCGGCCAACGTCGCGCGGGTCACTCTGGGCGTGATCCCCACGGGGTCCTTCGTGGCGGAACCTCCAGAGCGGACGTATCACCCGCGTGGCACCGTGGATGCCCAGTTCAGCATGCCCTACGGGGCGGCCGTCGCTCTTCTCAGGCGGAGGGCCTCGCTGGAAGAGTTCACCGACGATCTGGTCTCCTCCCCTCAAGTCAGGGCGCTCATCGACAGGGTGGTCTGCGTCAAGGACCCTGCACTTGAGCGCGGGTTTCCAGCCAGGTGGTCAGGCTGGGCCGAGATCGAGACCGTCGATGGAGAACGGAAGAACGCATGGATCGAGATCCCGAAAGGGGAGCCGGAGAACCCTGTCGGATGGGACGAAGTGGTGGCAAAATTCGATACGCTGGCCACTCCCGTTTTCTCGCAGCGGCGGCGGAAAGCGATCGTCGGGGCGATTGCTCAGCTCGACACGCTTCAGGACATCGGAGAGGTGTCTCGGCTCCTCAGGGCCTCGGGTGACCGGCCGGGGGAATGAAAAGTCTCGCCTCGTGCATAGGTTGATGGTTGCGGCTTTTGCGAACGCCGCGTAGTATAATCCCTTTACAGGGAGCTCAGCCCGGATCGTTCTCTGTGGAGCCGTGAGGGTCATGACGCGAGATGGAGGCTGGAATGCCTGGCAGGAATGATCGAGCGAGGCGAGTGCGCTTCGCCGCCGGGATGGCCTCGATCCTTGGGCTGCTTGCGGCGGGCTGCGAGGGGGATCTCCCGGTGCGCCTGATGCAGCGCGATCTCGACTCGGTGAGGAGCGAGGTGGCAGCCGTCTCCAAAACGACCGAAGGGGAGAGGATGTTCATCGAGGAGCGGATCGGGAAGCTGGAGGCGGAGCTACGGGGAACCATCGGGAAGGCCATACGGGAGAGGCAAGAGGCCCTTCAGGAATTCATGCGGTCTCAGGCAAGCCTGAGCACCAAGCTGGATGAGCTTGCGGAAGAGGCGCGCTCGACTCGGGGGCGGGTCGAGGAGTTGGGCCATCGCATCGCCGAGCTGAACAGGCGAGTTGATGCCGTCGGCGATCAGGCCGCCGGCCAGATGGGACGGCGACTGGATGGGCTTGAGAAGCAGCTCGGCCAGGTTGTTGCGACAGCCCAAGAGGCCAAGCTGACGAGCCAGACGGCCGCGGCCGCCGCGCAGGGCGCGACCGCCATCGCCCAACAGGCCACGGGAGCCTCAGAGCAGACGGCCCTACAGGTGACGGATGCCCTCCAGCAGATGGCAGATCAGACCAACGCCGCCGTTCAACACGTCAGCGCGAGCACGCAACTCGCACTTACCGAAGCGAGAAAGGCGATGGCGGCCCAGCAAACGCAACCGACCGCCTCGCCCACCTCTCAGCCGGCACTCCCGGCTGTCAGGATCCCGTCGCCGCCCCCGACCGCGCCTCCTGCCGCACCAGCGATCCCCGCGCCGCCGCCAGGGCCACCAGTCGTCAAGGTCCCCGCGCCGCCGCCCCCAGCGCCCCAGTCGGCGGCGACCGCGCCTTCGCCTGCCCGGGCTACCACTCCCCGGACGGTGGTGAGCGCGGCGACCCCTGGCGAGCTGTACAAGACCGCCCTCAACGATTACACGAGAGGCAACTACGACCTTGCGATCGAGGGCTTCCGCAGCTATATTCAGTTGCACCCCAAGACGAGCCTACTGCCCAATGCGCGCTACTGGCTTGCCGAATCGTTCTACAGCCAGAAGAACTACGACCAAGCCATCAAGGAGTTCGAGCTCTTGATCGCGGAACATCCGGACAACCCGAAGGTTGCGAGCGCCATGCTCAAACAGGGCTATGCATACCTTGAAACGGGGGATACGTCTCGAGGCCGGACGGTTCTCAACAATCTCCTCAAGCGATTTCCGAAGTCGCAAGAGACCAGGTTGGCGAAGGATCGCCTGAATCAGGTCAAGAGCGGCTCGGAACGCGGCTCCGAACTGAAGAAGGGTACATCCAAGCGCGCCCCTTGATGCCAGCATCATCAGCCTCTTGACATTTCCGAGGGCAGGTGACATGCTGAGTGCCCCATTTCGGAATCAATGAACAAGATTGTGACAGAACGACTCGGTCCCCATGTCGCCTTTTCGTTAACGCATGGGGGGAGATGCAGCACCATGGAACTGAGTGGTCATCATAAGAGTAGCTGCCGCACGCGCACACATGGCCGCGCGACGGAGAGGCGTGGAACGAAGTCGAGCTAGCCAACTTCGCTCACGTGAGGGAGTTCGACGATGGGACAGATGACGGGGAATCGAAGGATATCACGGCTGGCGCTGCTTTCCATCTCGGCATTTCTTATCATTGCTGGTTGTGCAGGGGTCAAGCCCCACCGCTCTCAGTTGGATCGTATGCGCGCGGAACTGGCAGATGCCAAAGCGGCGGGGGCCGAGAAGCTGGCGCCGGAACAATATGCTCGCGCGGAGGCGTGTCTTGATTGGTGGACCCACTACGTGACGCAGTTCGATCACATCGGTGATGCGACGGCCGCCAATCTTCCTGCCAGATGCGCTGCCGACATGCAGGCTCTCAAGAGCAGCATGGTCGCCGTTGCGATGGTGCCGATTGCCCCTCCGCCTCCTCCACCACCTCCGCCCGCACCAGCGGCGCCCGAGCCGGCAGTAGAGAGGGGGATCTACCCGAAGTGGGGGCCGTGGCAGCCACCACCCCCGACGGTCGCGGAGCCGGTAGTGGCCGAAGCGCCGCCCCCGCCG
>Ga0187892_10012433_pt1 | contig 10117 bp, 10 predicted proteins | sample MA1701073metaG_FD_139345 | JGI IMG/M metagenome (GOLD analysis project Ga0187892, IMG submission 139345) | Bio-ooze microbial communities from a basaltic lava cave in the Kipuka Kanohina Cave System on the Island of Hawaii, USA - MA170107-3 metaG ...
CAATCCAATGATTACTTCGGCAATGGAAATAAACAATCCACTATAATCATAAGATTGAGCCCTAAACATTCCCTTTCTTGAATCCAGATATTGGTACCAGTAATAAAAATGTTTAACAAGGCTGGGAATAGCAAAAGCCAAAATGATAATACCCGTAACTATAATGGCAATTGTGTAAATAGACGATCGGTGCAGAGTAACCTGTATGGGTTCATCACTTAGGTCTGCAGTTAAATTCAGCTTCGAAATAAGGAAGCTTGTTCGAAACAACAGAAGATATACGACCACGAGATGGAGGCCGAGGACGAGTAAAGAGAAAATTAGAGAAAAGAAAGCCACTTCTCGTGATACTTCTAAAATTTGAAAAACTTCATTTAACACGGGTGGAATAGCTAACAAAACATCCTTAATAAGATAAATGCCGAAAACTTTTAAGATAATAGTGAAGAGGTCTTTTGCTTTCATGATGGTTATTGTAAATGACAGCCAAAAATATGGGAAAGTTTTTCCTAACCAAAGCAGTCAATCAACAAAAAACTCCCGCCTCAACCCTAAAGCTGGAGGCAGGAGCTATAAAAAGTTCTTAGTTCTGCTTACCTCGTTGGTTTTATCGTCAATGTCTTTTTCCTTCCCATATTTTGAATAAACCACATAATGGTAAAGCTGGGTATAAAGTCGGTGCCGGGCAACAATTCTTCAAAAAAGTTTCCAATGCCGCCCACTGCGCCTTTCCATCCGCCGAATGTGGCAAAGAAAATAATGGAAGAAAGCGGCGCCCAAACAATATCGCCAAGCTCTCCCAGCAAGGGCACGGTGTAAGTAGCATAACCAACTAAGTCCATCAGGATGCAGAATAGAAGAGAAGGTTGTTGTCTGTTCATTTTCGTTGTTCGTGTTTGTTTTTAGTTTATCAAATTTACTGCCATTTTATTTTGGCGACTAATAGAAGAAAAACTGAATGTAAGGGTTGCAGGTGGGAGAGAGATTGATATTGGGATATTAGGATATTGAGATATTGGTTAATGCTAATCAACAAAAAATCCGGCGCATGATTGTACACCGGATTTTTTAGCAGCAATCGTTTTTTCTTAATAGAAAAATTGTTCTTTTACGATCTTACCATCTTTTACTTCGTAAAGAGCAATTTCATCCATCTTCATGCGTCCCATTTGTTTGAATGTTGCATCAAGACCCATTGCTACAGCAAAATAGTTACCGGCTACCAGCGGATCACTTGAATAGCCTCCGTGCATTTCTTCAACAGACTGTTCAAAGTCTTTTGCTTTTTGTTTGATAGCCTTCATTCCTTCTGCAGATTGGAGACCCGGTGCACCGGGTGGTTCAATGCTTACGGCATTTTCTGCAAATAATTCATCCTGGATCTGGTTCCAGTTTCCTTCCTTTGCCAATGTGTTGAATCGTTGCGCAATTTCTGCGGTAGTCATTGTTTGTTCAGCAATCATAGCTTTTTGTTTTTAAGCGTTAATGGATACCTAAAAGCTACACCAATTTTCCCAATTACAATATGAAAGATTTATGAAGCCGGAAAAATCCCGGATGAAAGCAGTTGGGATTTGATATTTGAGATTTGAAATTTGTTATTTTAAATTGATCATTGAGCGTTGAACACCTACCACCAACCAGAAACCATTATTTCTCCCTGCTTCCTTTATACAGTTCATACTCCAGCAGCCTGCAGTCAATAGTGCTTGTATAAAATTCAATGCGGCGGCTGGCTTTTAAACCGATCTTTTTAGCCAGTTCCAAATTGCCGGTAAACACATATCCAAAATATCCGCCACAGTGTTGTTTTAAAAAATCACCGATGCGGGCATAGGTTTTTTCCAATGCAGTTACTTCGCCCAGCCTTTCTCCATACTCGGGGTTAAGAAATACAACTCCCGGTTTATCCAGTGGCACTTCTGTTGCAGCAAAATCGCAAACAGCAAAATCAATCAGCCTGCTCACGCCGGCAGCTATTGCATTCTTTTTAGCGTTGGCAATTGCTTTATCGCTATAATCCGTTGCTGCGATCTTAAGGCCAGGCACATCTTTAATTTGTTTTTCAAGCAAAGCATCTTCGTTGCAATAAACTTTTTCATCATAACCCTGCAGATGCATGAAGGCATAGTTGGTGCGAAACAAACCCGGCCTGCGATTGGTGGCTATCAATGCCGCTTCAATTGCAATAGTGCCGGAACCACACATCGGATTTACAAACGGAGATATCCTGTTCCATTTACTTGCATAGATAGTTGCTGCTGCCAATGATTCAAGCATCGGCGCCTGTCCGGGTATTTTGCGATAGCCATGTCTTGCTAATGAATCGCCGGATGTATCAATAAAAATTTCTGCATTTTCATTTTTCCAAAACAGATGAATGACAGCGCCGCTTAGTTCAGCACCGGTTGAAGGTCTTGTACCTCTTTTTTCACGCAGCCTGTCCACAATGGCATCTTTCACCCGCAGATTGGCAAACATGCTGTTGTTGATAGTAGGATGCTGCACATTGCTGGTAATTGAAAAATAGCCGGGATGCGGCAAAATATTTTCCCATGCATAGCCGGCAAGTTTTTTATAGATCATATCAGGATCATTTGCCTGGAAACGAAAGAGACTATATAACACCTGGCTGGCGCAGCGAAGATTCAGGTTGAGTTTAATGCAATCATTGATGGTGCCTGTCAGTCTTACACCGGTTATAAAACTTTCATCAATGGAAAATCCAAGTTCTTTTACTTCCTGTTCAAGATATGGAGTAATGCGTTTATGACACGTAATAGTAATAGAAGAAGAAGTAGTAAATAAGCTCATATCGGCGAAGATAAAGTCTTAGCATTATTGCTAAAGAAGTAAAATAGGATTTTAAATCCGCCGCAGACGGAGACATCTGTTAATAATCGTAGAATCTGTTTGAGTTATTTTTTTTACCAACAGCATATTTTCATGGCATCGCCTGTTGTGTCACACACTTCTACGTTCCGTTTTCATGGCATCAGATTAAAGTCCATAATCAATACAATTTTTTAAAACTAATGGATTCACTGTAGTTGATATTCTACAGCACAATTATATTTCTCACTATTTACATTGGCACTGCCAATGAGTTGTTTTGTGGGGTAATAGAGAATTAATCACCAGTCAAAAAGTCCTTATGAATAATCTGAAACAAATCGTTGGTCATCTCGCAGATTCTTATATACCGGTGGCTGCCGGCAACCAATGTTTCTTTGTAAATGAAATACCTGCCGATCTTTCTGTTGATCACAATCGTGAACTGGTTGCTTCTGTCATCAGCGGGTTGCTTTCTACCGTTGCAGATCATGCCAGCAATACCAGCATTTATCTTTCTGCACGCAAACACGGGCATATCATTGTTTTCAACATTAAAGAATCAGGCAACACCGACAGCTATAATTTAGCCGGTGAATTAAAACAGGTTTTCCAAATGGCAGAAAAAGTTGGTGGTTGTTTAAGCGTCAGCGTACCAGTAATGCAGGATACTACTATTTCATTTTCTTTTCCCAACCTGCCGGTGATAACAGCTTCGCTTAGTTAGTAGATTAACGCCTGAAGCGATAGACATAAGTGCTGTTGCCGGAATAAATAAATGCCTTAAAGCGATCAGTGCCGGTAAATTTGATCTCATCAAAATATTCTGTTATCACATCTTGTGTAGTGAAGTTGATGGCATGTATGTGAAGGCTGCGTACATAGCGATCATTACAATCACCATTGCTGCAGTTGCCGGGCATCCATCGCTTGCGCAAGTTCCAACTGCCCAGGTATCTTTCGCCTGCTATATTAATATATTCCAAATTGCCATTATCAGAAAAAATAAAAGAGCCGTCCCTGAAAGGAAGTCCGCCGGTGCTGCTGTTCCATCCATGACGATCTACATCTATCAGACTCCAGGTACCTTCGATGCGTTCTTCATAAGGCTTTAAAAAATCTTTGCTGCAATTGACGGAGATAAAAAAGAGAGCAGATAAAATAGAGAGTAAGTAAAGTTTTTTCATAAACGCAGGTTTAGTTATTTCAAAGTTTTGTTTTTTTCTAAACCTGCAGAACAATGAAAAATTTCTTTAACCTAATTTTCTGTAAAAGCGGTATGAAGTGTTTTAAAAAAGGTTGCCAACTTTTAAAAAGTTGGCAACCTTTAAAACTTCATCAATGAAAAAATATTATTGACCCGAGTGCTGATCTACATAAGCAGATATCCAGCCTACCTGTCCGTTCTTTACAAGATAGAATTGTTTGGTTTCAAAAACTGATTTGAACTGGCGCATGATCTTCAATAACAAACCTGTGCCCGCCATTAATGACCGCTGATCAAATACGGAATGAACTCTTTTTATTTCTTTGGCAGCAGCAGCTATATTGATACTTTCATTCTTAATTGTTTTAACAAGCGCTGCGTCTAAAAGTGAATTATGTTCTTTGTACAGCATTTCGCTAAAACGCATTACATCCTCATACGTCACTGTAACAATGGAATTGCCGATTGATTCCGGACGTATCAATGTAGCTGCAGCCCAGGCAATACCGCCGCTGAATGCGATGTAGTCATTCATATTATAAGCGCCGCTGGCATTTACAGCATAAATCATTTCCTGCTCTTCTGCAGCTACCAGCACACGGTACAGTTGTTTGCTGTAGTTGGCTAAGGTCTTATCAAATTCATCGCATCTTTTTTCGGCGGCATTAGCAGTGCTTTTAGTTCCCCAGTTCAGGTTAAATAATTTAAAATCCGTTGTATTATCATAAGGAAAATAACCACCCTTGGTATTGCCGCTTCCTATATCAATAAGAAAAGTGCTGAATCGTTTGTCATCGGGCACAATGCCAAGATGAGATAATCTTGCTTCCTGCAACGGATCAATCACTTCTACTTTGCGTTTTGGTTCATTGATCTTTAACCGGAATGAATCAATCAGTCTTACGATCCAGTCATTCTTCTGATCTTTTTGTGCCTGTATTTGCACACCACTGCTGATGACGGTAAATATTCTGTCGCTGTCAATATTGTATTTTTTTATTGCTACCTGGTACAGATTATAAAAACCGTTTAACGTAGCCTCGAAAGTGGAAGGGGAGAAAGATATAAAATCAGTATTGACAGAAGTATCTTTCAGTATGTGCAATGAGCCATTCACTTTTGCATTTTTGCCCACTTCAAGCAGGCTCATCTTTACGCCTTTCGATCCCACTTCTATTCCACTGTACAGGTCGGGGTTATCCAGTTTGATATCAATACTTGATTGTGCATTGGAAGAAAAAACATTCAGCACACAGATGGCGGCAAGCAGGGAGAATACCCTTGTAGATATAGTTAGCATGGTTGACACAGTTTACACGGCGATGAAAGTAAGGAAATAGTACTTACGTTTTTCGGGCCGGTGTTGCCGTGTACCTATACCAAATCTTATATACCAGCATTGTGGGAAGGTAGTTTCAAAAACAGGAATTGTCATTCAATTAGTTGACAAGTCAAGTGCTTGCTTGCCAGTGATTAACCGGATGTATTTAAAATTTATCAACCGGTTTTCCACATCAATATTTTAAAAAACTTGTTTTAGGTATTTCATTAAAAAACTCCGGAGCAATTGGCCCGGAGTTTTCGGTCTTTCATTATAGTCAGCTTCAACTAATTGTCTATTGCTTATTGAGTATTGCTCAGGCTGCCATTTGTAATGTATTTGATCTGCACTTTCCTGGCAGAATCTGTTGCCCCAGGCTGACCCACCAGCAATACTGTGTAAACCTTTCCTTCTTCTAAAGAAATAGTACGGCTGGCATTAATGTTTCCATTATTGTTTACAGAAGCGGTAACATTACCCGCATCTGCAACCTTAAAATCCGAAACAGCATTGAACGATACATTGTCATCAAACACATTTGTTGCCGCTGAAGCAATGGTAACAGTTGGTTTGGCCGAATCTGCAATGGCATTGATATAACGGATATGTGATTTGCCAGTTATTTTTACCAGGCTGTCAAAATTATCCTGTGTTATCACATTGCTGTAGCTGCCATTGGCGCCGGTCACAAACAAAGAATAATATTTGTCCTGCACAAAATTGTAATCGCCTTTTGCCAAAGAGGAATCATTGGTGACATTATAAGACTCTACATTACGGCTACCCGGATAGATCAACTGGTAAGTGCCGGTGTAGTTAGTGTAAGCCAGCGCTGAATTAGTAAGATTGTTTCCTGCAAGGGTAATACCGATACCAGCCTGATCTGGCGCCAGGTTAAAAGCCATCAAGGCAGCTACAGGAGTATTGCTGTTGTTGTCATCGTTAAACTTAGAACAGGCAGCCAATAAAACAGCGATGGCAACAAAGCCTGCCACAGAAAGCAATCGCATAGAAGAAAACATGTTTTTCATACGTGTTATTTAGTTTTAAATAATTAATAAATAAGAAAAACTTTTCAGCAGAAAGAGTTGGCTGAACGTTGGCGGGGGTTTGAATAGAGAAACGAAAATAGCAACAGAAAAGATGTGAAACAGAAGTAAACAGAATGTTAGAAGTATCTTAACAATTGTGATTTAAGGTTTTTAGGATGAAAGCTTTTGCCGGATATATTACATGAATTTTAATCAGTAACATTTTATCAATATCAATAAAATAAAAACTCCTGCATTGCTGCAGGAGTAGTTGATAGTTTAAAAATGATTTTGATTAATAACGTCCGTCTTTCTTATCCTGTGAACGTCCGATGCCATAACCCACACCACCGCCAACTACACCACCGATAACCGCACCCAATGCACGGTTACGTTTATGTATCACTGCGCCCAATACAGCTCCCGAACCTGCGCCAATAGTTGCCCCTTTTGCAGCTTTGCTCCATCCTTTTTTCTTAGCCACTTTGGCTTCGTTTTGCGATGCAGAACTCATAGAGCCGCTTTGGCTGTAAGAACGTTTTCTTGCTGCGGGAGCCGTTGATGTTTTTGCAACAGACTTTTGATAAGCATCAATAGCGGCTACCCGTTCGTTATGCATTTTCCATTGCTGAAACTCTGCCAGGCCTATTGTGTCGGCATACTTTACGGCAGGTGCTGTTGCTGCATCTGATTTTGTTTTGCTGCCGCATGCAGTGATCAATACGGCAATGAGAAGAATGAAAGATAAAGTGTAAAAATTTTTTTTCATAACTGTAGTTTTTAATGAATAGATTTTGAATTATCGCTACAGTTAAAAACAGAAAAAATGCCAACATACAAGCCATTTGTTAATGCAATCATCAATGAAAATGCAATTAGTTGAAATGGAAATAAATGAAAGGCAAATCCTTTAACAGAAAGATTTGTGAATGCAATTGCTCAATGCAAACAGATGAAACAACAATTTTATATTGATGAAATGAATAGTAATTTAATGTTAAACCAGCTTAGTTGATTAAACCTTATAACGCTATGTTCAAGAAGTTTAAAATGTTTAAAGAGTTTAAACAGTCAGGATAAAATATTTTAAACCTCTTAAACCCATTGAACCTTTTAAACATTGCTGAGTAATGAACAGAGCGAGGGACGATCATCACTGTTAATGTCGCTGGCTTAAAAAAAAATACACCACTACTGTTACATCGTAATGGTGTATCAAAAAATTATTGAATAAAAATCAAAGCAAGATCAATAACGATTGCGATCCCTGTTGCCACCGGGCCTGTTATAACCACCACCTCTATTCGTATTGCCACCACCACGATAACCACCCTGTGATCCGCCACGTGATGAACCGCCACCGCCCTGCGGTCTTTCTTCGGCCTGTTTAACGATCAATGGTTTTTTGCCCAATGAAATATCATTGAGATTTTCGATAGCATCTTTTGCTTCTGCTTCGTTTGGCATATCTACAAATCCGAAACCCCTGCTCTTACCTGTCTCCTTATCCATCGCCACTTTGGCTGAATTTACTTTTCCAAACTTTTCAAAAATTTCCATCAATTCATCATCATCAAGGTCGTATGGTAGGCCCGCAACAAAAATGTTCATGTCAGTTCGTTTTTGTAAATGTACGCAAGTTGACGGGTATTACATCATTAAAAAAAATAATCCAACCCAAAGAAGTGAACAAAAAATATTTTTCTGTGGAAAACTACGGCGGTATAAAAATCTAAAGGGGACAGTTGGCACTATCCCCTTGAAAAAAGGGCGAATCGGTAAACCCTTTCATCTATGTAATACAGCCAATGGCTGCGAAGTTTCAAAAAACCGTTTGCCGAGTTGGCAAACCAGCAAACGGGGTGGACGGTTGTTTTCAAATGGTGGATACCGGATCTGTTTTCTAAAAGGATATTGAGAATTAAAAACGGCTAACTTTCCATCAGCACCACAAAGAAACTACAAACCAACCCTGTTTGAAATAGTACATTTGATGAATCTCTTGTAGTAAGCGCAACTACATGTTTCCACTTAAATTTTTTGGGGGTAAACCAATGATCATAAAGCCTCCAATTGCTTCAGGTACTTTTCTGAATTGACCATCACATTAGCCAGCGGATTCATACTCAACGATTTTTTAAAATTTATAATGGCGCTTTTCTAATCGCCTTTGATGGCGTAGCCTTCGTCAGGGCTATCCCGGGCATTGGCGCTTTTGGGCTGCTGACGAATTTAATGCCACTCAAGCGGGAATTGTGGATGCCGGAAGGGGAGTAATGGCAGATGAAGCTTTTTTTAACGCAGAGAAGCAAAGACGCGAAGGGAACGCAGAAGGCTATCTTTCATTACTCATCTTTTGCGTAACTCTTTTTCTTAGCTTCTCTGCGTTAAACTTCTTATTTCAACTTATTGATCTCATCATACAACTGCTTAAAGCAATTCCATGGAGTGCCATCTCCACGTTGCGGATCTTTTTTCTGCTGGTAAAAATCAGTGATAAAACCCGGCGCACCTGACCAAATGGTTTGCACCATACCCTGGAATCTTGGCTTCATCACTTTCGATGATTCAATTCTGAAATTGATCATGTCTTTCATTTGCGCCACAGCCAATGAAGGATTTCTCCACGGACAGGTAACAACATTAAAACCTTTCATTGCAAAATACACCGCTGTTTTATCGGCCCGCTCATAATGCCAGTCGCATATCATTACATTTTTTGGTATCATGTCAATAGCCGCATGCGTATTGTTTTGACTGGCTTCCCACATGCCGAGACCAGTGGCAGTGCCATCCAGTAAACGGTCGCCCCATATCCAGAGTTCACGATTTGATTTCTTTAAATGATCTCTGATGCGGGTTACTTCATCTGCAAACAACTTTGCCTTGTCCTTCCCCTTACATCTTGGGCATTTATTACTGCCGATATAAAATACTTCGTCCATGCCGGCATGAAAGGCGTTTGTTTCAAACACATCGCAAATTTCATCAATCAGTGCAAACACTACATTGTGAACTTTTGGATGAAGCGGGCAATAGCTTTTGCAATAAAGGCTATCTGCATTGGGCCATTTATAAGTTTCCGGCATTTTCACTTCCGGTGTTTCATCAAACTCGGGATATTTTGCCAACAGGTTGCCTGTTTTATTTGCCCATGACTGGTGACCCAATAAATTGATCTGCGGGATTATCCTGATCTTATTGTTGCGGCATGAGTTGACAATCCTTTTTACATCGGCAATTGACAAAGCAATACTATCTCTTAATTCAGGATGCGATTGAAACTGGTAATTGTAATCAACCCGTAATATCAAAGTATTCACCTGCCGCGGTGCCAGTTCTTTTTCAATAAACTGGATAAACGAATCAATATAAAATGCCGGTGGCGCTGCAATAGCGAAACCACGAACGGGAAGAAGTGAATCAAGCTGGGCTTGTGCTTTAGTTGGTACGATGCTAAAGACTGCTATAACAGCAGACAGTATAGCGAGCAGTTTTTTGATAAGCATAATTAAAGCTAAGAAAATATAGGATTGTAAAAACCCGCATATACAGTAGCGGCAGCGGGAGTAAAAACACTTTCTTGATGCTTTGCCTCAGTGCCACCAGGGTAGTACCTTGTTATGACCTTGTTATTACCATGTTCGGTTGCCACCGAAGATGGTACGAAGGAAACAGGAAGAAGGCAGGAAGGAAACAGGAGCGAGGTTGAAATAAGATGGAGAG
>Ga0187892_10012435_pt1 | contig 10116 bp, 21 predicted proteins | sample MA1701073metaG_FD_139345 | JGI IMG/M metagenome (GOLD analysis project Ga0187892, IMG submission 139345) | Bio-ooze microbial communities from a basaltic lava cave in the Kipuka Kanohina Cave System on the Island of Hawaii, USA - MA170107-3 metaG ...
ACGTTCATTCTTTACCGAATGCCTTCTTACTGTCTCCCAACAAGCCGGTCAGGAAAGAGCTGAACTCCATCGGGAAGATGAATTTGGTGGAGGGGCTGGTACCCATGACCTTCAAGGTCTCCAGGTATTGCAGACTCATGGTTTTCGAGTCCACCTCCTTGGCCGCCTCAAAGATCTTTCTCAGGGCAAGAGCAAACCCTTCCGCCCGCAAGCTCGCCGCCTGGCGGTCCCCTTCAGCTTTCAGGATCGCCGCCTGCTTATCACCCTCAGCCACCGTCACGGCCGCCTGCTTAGCTCCTTCCGCCTCGGTGACCGTGGCCCGCCGGCTCCGCTCGGCGGACATCTGACGCGTCATCGCCTCCTGGACCTCTTTCGGCGGCGTAATTTCCCGAATCTCAACCGTCGTGATCTTCACCCCCCAGCGTTGGGTCACCTCGTCCATTCGTGCCTGTAAGAGGTGGTTGATCTGATCGCGCTTGGCCAACACATCATCGAGCGGGATGTCACCCACCACCGCCCGGAGAGTCGTCGTAGCAATCCCCTGAGAAGCCCCGGCGAAGTCTTGGACCTGGACCACGCTGGAGGTCGGGTCGAGGACTTTCGAATAGATCAGAAAGTCGATGGAGATCGGCGCATTGTCCTTCGTGATACAGGTCTGGTGCGGGACCTCGAGATACGTCTCACGGAGGTCCACCCGAATGGGCCGATCGATGACCGGAATGATGAGAACAAGGCCCGGCCCCTTCGGCCGAGGGAGGACTTTGCCCAGACGGAGGACGACGATGCGCTGATATTCCGGGACGATCTTGATGGAGAGGACCAACAGGATCACAACTGCCACGACGGTGACCGCCAATTCGATGGACACGGTAACCTCCTTATCCCGGGCGACCTGGGGGTGAAGGCACTCGAGCGGACAAGCGATGGGGAAAATGCCGGGAGAACGGTACACGAGACAGCAAGCGATGTCTAGCGACGTGTGCGCCGTGAAGACGGCGCGCAGGTCGTGAAGGTGGAGAGGTCTTGGCCGCTGTGCCGGTTCATATGACACATGAAGCACACAAACCCCTCGTCTGAAATTCCACCTTGTGGGCTTCAGTCACGCGGTTGCAGACTAACAGTTCAATCAACGTAGACGCACCGGGGAAGAACACAGAATAGAAGAGAGGCCGAATGTTCGTTTCTGTTACCCGAATGAATGGAAATCCCTGCAGTGATCGGCCCCGGGCATGTTTGCCATGTGAACGATCCGATCAAATCGGCCTATAGCAAGCGCCAGCGCCTGCCGCCACATTTAAACCTCAATACCGAGCCTTAGCGCAGCCCGCCTCTCTGCCCCAGTGGCTCATTGCAGAGCCGACCTGTTGCCTGTGCTGAGCGGCCCATTTCTTGCCTCTGCCTGTGGGTGGCATCTGTCCAGCCAGTGAGGTTGAGACCATGGAACGTCGCCAGCAGCAGCGCGTGCCGGTCTGCTACCTGAGCACGTTCTCCATTGAGAAGAAGACAGTGCGGAACGCCGTCGTCCTGGACCTCTCGGTGGGCGGGTGTCGGGTGCACAGTACCGCGCTGGTCGATCCAGGGACGGAAGTGGATCTGCAGATCGGGCTCCCGAATCAACCAGTGCCATTCATCGTAACGCGGGCCCTCATCCGATGGGCAGGACAACGGGAGTTTGGGGTGTCCTTTATGAGCGTGCGCCCAGGGGACCATGAACCCCTGCTTGAGCTGATTCGTTCGCCCTACCCTTTCTTTGCGCCCCTGTCTTGACGACGGCCCTGGCGCGTCAAGGCATTTTCTCGGCGCTCTCCAACCCAACCCCTCCAGTCAGGACTACCGGTGCGTGAGGGTAAAACGGTGCAGCCAGGCCAGCTCGATCTGGACGTCAGCGCCGATCGGACAGAAGCTGGGGCCCGATCGATTGTTGCTTTCGACGCGCGCCGTCATCGTCCCGGAGTGAAGGTCCACCACCGAGAGATGCTCGTAAATTTCCACAATACAGCTGGTCGTGGGCGAGTGGCGATCCGCAGCGATGACTCTGGCGACCACCGGTTCCTCGAGCGTGAGGAGGTCCCCGGCGCGAAACGCCGGCCGCTCTTTCGCTTCCATGTAGGTCCAGACTCCGGCACCCACCACCACGAGGCAGAGCACCACCAGAATCGAGCGGAAGGACCGAGGGTAGGACATCTTCAGCCACCGAACGAAACTGGCCGCCCCCATCACGAGCAGCAGGCCGATGAATCCGAGCACGAGGAAGATGAGCGCGGCGCGAAGATTCATAGCAGAGGATCCCCATCCGCGTGGTCAAAGGTCCCCGCGGGAAGCGCGGGGGAGCAGAGAGTAGAAGAGACTATCCTGCCGGCGGCGTTACCCGCGGCCTCTGCCCTTCCGGATGCGGCCAGGACGCAGCACGACAAAACTGCTAGCCAGTTGTTCGCCTTTTTCTTTGATCAGACTCATTACGGCCTTCGATAAGTTACTGCGGACGTGTGCAGGGTACCGAATGAAAATGACCCCGCCGGACGGCTGCATATTCGCATAGACGAGCTGACCAAAGTCCTTGTCTTCAGTCAGCAGGATGCGATCCTCTCGAACGGCGAGTTCGATGACCTCCTGATCAGTTGAACGCGTGGAGATTTCTGTCACGGCCACGACATCGTGCCCGGCGGCACGGAGGGTCCGAACGACTCCGAAGTCGCAGCTCTCATCCGCGAGGAAGCGCACCGGTCAGCGTTTGGTTCGCTTCCGGGAAGGCGGAGGTCCCACGAGGACCGTTTCCTCGTGGGCAACGGTATCGGCGGCGTAGCCAATGGCGGCTTGAATATCGGCCCGCGTCAGGCGCGGGTAGGCATCGAGGAGGTCGTCCTCCGTGGCTCCCTCGCTGAGCTTGCGGAGGATCAGCTCAACGGGAATACGTGTCCCACGGATGACGGGCTTTCCCATCATCACTTTCGCGTTGATTTCAATTCGATCTGTGACCGTCATGATGGCCTGTCTCGCTGAGGAATACTAGAACGGATGGCTGGTAATGTCCAGTCCCGTCCTGGATATCGAACTACTTTGCGGAGGCACGGGGGAGGAGGGAGAATGGGGGCCGCATGGCGGCTTAGGTGTGCATGAGCTTCTCGAAAAGGTAGCCTGGCACCTTTCCCCCCCAAGTCTGTGTTGGAAAGGCAAGCTGGTCCACACTGGTTCACTGCTTCGGGGTGGCGAAGGCTTCTTATGACTCAGCGGCAAAGAGTGGCTGTTGAGCTTCTGGTCCTCGGTGCGTTGTCAACAGGCTTCCTGCTGCTATTTCCACATAGACCGGTCTTCGTGGACATCGGACTCGCCCTGTTCGCTCTAACCCTCGTTCTCCTCAATGCCAAGTACACACGAACCAAGATCTGGGGGCAATGGTCGCTCGAAGTCGAGCGGCCACGCTGGCAGCGATGTCTCTGGGTCACGATGCTGCTGACGGCGCTGGCGATTCTCCTGTTCTTGTTGGTCGGCGTCATGATCGGTTATCAGGGAGCAGGCTGGCCCGGTGCGGCGGCAAGAATTCTCCATCGGAAGATCCCCATAGCCATCCTGTTGTACTTACCCTGGGCGTTGATCCAACAAACACTCTTCCAGTTCTACTTGCTTGGCCGGGTGCGGGTGCTCTGCCCGTCGCTCCATCCGCTCGCTCATTCCATACTCAATGGACTCGCCTTCGGCCTGGTTCATGTGACCGACCTGGGGATTGCGTTGTTGACGGCGCTTGGCGGCACCGTGTGGAGTTGTTTGTATCTCCGTTATCGCCTGCTCTGGCCTCTCGCTGTGTCTCATGCCCTCATAGGCTCGACGTTCTACTATTGGGTCTACGGCTCCGATTTGGCCAGCCGGTGGAGTGCGCTCCTCGCAAGCCTGTTGACTCAAAGATAGCCGCAACCCGAGCACACAAGCACAACGAGTGCGGAAATGCAGCGTGACCCTGGTTGTCCTGCAGTCGTCGCCTATGACGAATCCTGATCCGGTCAGAGTCAGTGTTCGCTCGTGTGAGACCTCTGCGGGAGGCGCGGGGCCTCCGTTTTGTGGGCGGAGTCAGCGGCGGCGATCAGGCGAAGGGCCCAGCGGCCGGAAGGGCGTGTTGGGGTTAAAGCGATTGATCGGGTTCAGAGGATTCTCGGGGTTGAACTCATTGATGGGGTTGAAGGGATTGTTGGGATTGAACCGATTGATGGGATTCGCCGGATTGCCGGGATCCACGCTGTTGATCGGGTTGAAGGGATTCTTGGGATCGACGGAATTGATCGGGTTCAATGGATTGTCAGGACGGAGCTGGTTGATCGGGTTGAAGATGTTGTAGTCGCGCTCATATTTCTCGTCGAAGCCCATGTCGGCAAACGCGACCGTCCCGCTGAGGAGCAGCACACCGACAGCGAGGAAGAACCGCATGAGGGGCCCCCTTGAGGACTGCTTGAGAGCCAACTAGCTGAACGCGAAGACATCCATCTGGACCGATTTCACAGGCTTGGCCTCGCCATGCACCATGCGACGGACTTTCTCGGTTGTCTCACGGCTAAAGACGGGTTCGCCACAATTCGTGCACACCGTGGCCGGAATGTTTTCGACTCGAACGGATTTCCCGTCGATGTCGAAGACCTCACTGACCAACTTCTCGCGCCCTTCAGTCTTTCCACAGACGTGACACCGAAACATGGCTACCTCCGTCTGGTGTAATCATACCACTCCTTGGGGTCGGGCTCATAGATCGTGATGATCTTGAGCAAGTCCGACTCCACATAGGAGACTTGAATGTGCAAAGGCCGTCTGGCCTTGGTGAATCCGAGCAGCAAGCAGCTTGGAGCATATTTGTCATCGGGGTAATCATCAATGATTTTTGCATGCTCCCTGGCCTGTCGGATTTCCAGATCGCTGATGTTACGCTCCACAGCCCGCTTAAAGGCGTGGTGGCTGAATTCGAACTGCCCGGCAGACAGTTGCTGCCGGATGGCCTCAATCGTTTTCATTCAGAGGTGCTAGTTTGTAACATAACCGGCAGGTTGGTCACATCTCAATTCTCCACAGGAGGCGCGGGGCCATTTACTTCCTGCGGCCCTGGCAGGGACAGCCCACCGCGCGCAGGTCGGGAAGGTGGAGTGGTCTTGGGCGGTGAGCCGGTTCAGAGGAGAGACAGACTCGCGCGGAAGGACCGAGGGTAGAAAATCTTCAGCCACCGAACAAAACTGACCACCCCCATCACGAGCAGTACGGCGATGAAGCCCAGGACGAGAAAGATGACGGCGGCGCGAAGATTCATCGAAGAGGGTCTCCATCAGCGTGGTCAAAGGCCCCCACGGTAGGCGCGGGGGAAGAGGGAGAAAAAGCGATGGTTCGAGGGCCCTTCATCATGTATAAGGGTTGAATTCGGGGCGAGGAGCGATGAGCAACAAACCTCTCATTGAGACAAATCCGTATCTGAAGGCTCCGGAGAAATACCGGAAAGCGCTGATCACCAACGTCTCCAGCTCGACCGCGGTCGAGACAGGCACTCCCGTCGAGTCCATCGCGCGCACTCTGACCGAACGGGCAAAACCCAAGCGGGTCAAGAGGCCAAAAGGCTCCGCTCGATGATCTCGGCGAAGAGTCTCTCCATCGGGGTGTAGTTCTTCTCCAGGCCGGCGCGAACCGCCGCAAAATACTCCTCTCCATCGAACGACCGCATTCTCTTGCCCCATCCTGCATTGACACCGATTTGATGGGACTGTATGATTTTGTCATACAGAGGAGGATCTATGAAGCGGACGCGGGTACCGGTGACGGTGTCGGTGCCATCGGACTTGGCGACCAGGTTCGAAAAACTGGCCAAGGCCGAGGCCAAAAACAAAAGCCAGCTCTTCCGCGACATGTTTGCGGTGTATCAACAGCGCCGGCGGGAAGAGGAGTTCGTCGGGCTTCAGCGATACGGCGTCAAGCAAGCACGCAAGAAGGGGATCCTGACTGAAGCCGACGTCGAGGCCCTGGTGTTCCAAGGACGGTAGCTGCCAGGCGTGCGCGTCGTCTTCGATACCAACATTTTTATCTCCGCGTTTGCGATCCCCGGTGGCAATGCCGAAGAAGCCTACCTCCATGCCATCCAGGGAAGGTTCGAGTTACTCACCTCAGTCGCCATCCTGACCGAAACAGCCGAGATCCTCCAAGACAAGTTTGACTGGTCCGACGAAAGGGTGGAACAACTTGTCCAAACGATCAGTCGGACCGCCACAGTGCTGAAGACCCGGCCGCACCTCCATGTGCTCCAGGATGAACCCGACAATCGAATTCTGGAATGTGCCGTGGCGGCGCATGCAGATTATCTTGTGACCGGCGACCGCCACCTCTTAGCACTGCAACGCTACGAGAGCACGATGATGCTCCCCCTCGCTGAATTTCTAGCGTTGCTCAGAAAGGCTTGAGGCGAATTTCCTTCCAGTCGCAATGCGCGGCGGGAGGCGCGGCTCCATTTACTCCCTGCGGCCCTGGGATGGATAGCCCACCGCGCGCAGGGTGGAAAGATGGAGAGACTCTGGGCGGTGAGCCAACTCATGCGACGGATGAATCGCATTTGCGGGAGGAGCGGGGGAGGAGGGAGAAAACGGTTCCTGACACAATTTCTCGATTCGAGGTCAGGAGGGAACTTCAAACAGAAACTTGACACCAACCAGGTAGGTGCCAGGATCCAATCCCACTGGGACCTCACGCGTCCAGCAGACTTCCACTAACTTCGTTGCCGCCTCTTCCCTGGTAACCGAGGGGGCCAGTACTTGGAAGATTTGTCTCTCGCCAGGCACTTGGGGCATCAGGAGCAACATCCCTCCTGCACTCATGTTGAGGGAGAGCGTAATCCCCTGGGACAGCTCTATGCTCCCTTCGCTAGGAAACTTGCTGATCTCATAGGGACACGGGCGTATGAGCGGAACGCGCGCGCTGCCCCTGCGTTCCTGATGGCCAGGCGCGCCGATTGGCTCAAGCAATGTCGAGGGTTCCATATGCGCTCCAAACGTGGTCAGTCTTCATTTTCCGCCCACTGAGGTGCCTCCGCAAGAGCGTAGTGTAACGTAGGCACCTACACGCTAGTGAATCGCCCAGGGCAAGGCAGATCCCTGGAGGGTCGTGTTTCACCGCCCTGACCCCTTTTTCTTCCCATGCCTCATAACCACCTGCGCACCCGCGAAGTGTAGGCCACGAACTGCTGCCCAAACAAGGAGGTGAGCGCCTTTTCCTCTGGTTCGATTTGGAAGCGGTTCATGTAGATGATGAACGCCGGAAGAAAAAGGAAGGCAAGCGCGTTCGACAAGAAAATGGCCCACCCGAGCAGGACCAACAGAAAGCCGAGATACATCGGATTGCGTGTCAGCCTATAGATGCCGGACACCACCAAAGAGGTCGCTGAGTCGGGCTTCATGGGGTTGACGGTTGTCTGGGCTCGCCGGAATGAGGCAATACCCACCCCGATGAGGACTACGCCGGCGACAGCCACCGTCACTGAGAAGGGCTCGTGTGCGGGAACCATGAGCCCGAATGCCGGCATGGCCCACGAGGCAAGCCACATGAGCGCAGCCATGAAGAGAACAAGCGCGAGCGGCGGAACCTTTAATTCAAGCACGTGCATGGCGGCTGCTTCGAGGCAGAATGTGACTCAGGAAGCACGAGGCCGGACAGCGTGGCTCGTTTCGCGAAAAAGTAGCGTGGGCCGTTTTTCTGCCCCATCGATGAGGATCTCCATCAGCGTGGTCAAAGGTCCCCGCGGAAGGCGCGGGGGAGGATCGGACGTGGGTTAGTCCCCCTTGATCTCGTAGATCAACGTGACCGTGGCCTCGACCTTCATCTCGCCGGATGAGATCGGGGGTGCGGCAACGGCCATTTCCATCGCACCCATCGAGCGGCCCGCATAGGAGGGCACGGGGCGGACGACGTGCCCTTGCTCGTTCACGGTCACCAGCCGGAGGAGTTTCACGTTCAGCGCCTCGCTCAGGGCCGTCGCTTTCTCACGCGCCTTGGCGGCAGCCAGCTTCAGCGCGCTGAGCCGGGCTTGCTGCTCGTCGCGCAGGGCCCAATGCAGCCCCTGGAAGTGGTTCGCTCCGGCCGTCAAGGCCTCCTCGATCACCGTGGCCACCTTCTCAAGATCGCGGACTTCCACGGTCACGCTGTTGCTGATCCGGTATCCGATGATTTCCGGCGGTGAGGGTGGCGTCTCTGAGGGACGCTTGGGCGGAGGCTTATACTCTGGCGTGACCGTGAAGGAGGAGGTCTGGATCCGCTCCTTCTCGATCTTCAACGCCCGGAGCCGCTCCATCACCTTCTGCATGACGGCGGAGTTCTCGCGCTGGGCCTGCGCGAGCGATTTCCCCGCCGTCTCCATCCCGACCGTGACGAACGCCGTATCGGGAGCGATCGTCAGGCTGCCGGTCCCGGCCACCGTCAGAGTGGGCGTCTCCGGCTTCGTACCGTCCGCGCCCCACGCGGCAATCGGCACCGCCAGAACAACCATCAGGAACGCAATGAATGGCATGGGCTTCCCTCCCGTTCGCGCCGAAGGCTAGGCCGTCCGTAGGGAGGTGTCAAGGGTGAGGAGCGGAAGGCGAAGGGAAGAGAGACAAATCTTTCCCTTCAGACATCCGCGTCGATTGGGTAGACAATCCAATGACCGAACCGGCGAAAATCACGATCGAAGGCAAAGACAGCCGGAATTCGACGATGCTGCATCAAAGTAAAGCTGGTGCAATCCACGAAGCTAAACCGCTTATCGTGGTATCGCTGGAACAGATCCCACGCCCGTCGCTCCTCAGAAGGTGTCACGCGTAGCACAGGCGTCAGGGCTTCGTCGAAGAGACTGCGCCCGAACTGCACTGCAGCTGCATGCCCAAGACGCATCCGAATAAGGGTAATGGTCTCGTAGACCACAAGATTGCTGGTGATCAGAAGGCTGGTGTTGGACTCAAGAAAGCCCTTGGCTGAGGAATGGAGACGGTCACTTTGATCAGCCAGCGCGTAGAAGGCTGAGGTATCGACGAAAAGAGAAGCCTGAAGCAGGCGGGAAGCGAGTCTCAATGTTTCTCGTACAGGTACGTGTCGTGCTCCTGGCTCGTGTCGGAGAACCCGCTCGCACCGATGCCCGCCAGGGCGAGGAACATTCGTCTCTGCCTGGTGACCCACTGAGACAAGCGCTTGGATCGTCGGCTTTCTCCCTGCCGATGTCTGCTTTTACGAATGCCTTTCGCCTTGGGCGGCGTCATACGGGTTTCTTCGGTTCCTTCTAGGCGTTGACTGTGCCACTAAATCTCCACCAAGTCAACAACCCCGCGGCCAGAGGCGCGGCGGGAGGAGGGAGAGAATGGGATCGATTAGCGGCGGCGGTCGAGGGAGGGGTTCAGTTAAAGTTGCGTTAGAGACGGAAAGTAGCTAGGGTTTGCTTTCGGGGGGTTCCGTGGGCTGGCGACAGTCGCGTTCCATGATCCTGCGACGGGCTGCCTCCTTTGCCTTCCAACGCGGGTCCCAGCCAACTTTATGCGGTTTACACAGCGCACAGGATCGACGCTTTCGCTTGTACTGTTTCCGCATGCCAACCTGCTTGCCTCACTTACGATGTTTAGCGATGAGTTCCCGCACAGTAGGAACTAGCTCGCTGGGAATCTCCATCACTGTTTGAGTCTTATCTTCCGCGGCGGCTTCATCTTCAGCCACAGCTTCCTCTTCCGTCTGCTCTTCGTAGTGAGCAAGGACCCGACGGACTCTGTCTTCATCCCATCCTGGAGGGAATTGGCTCTGCTTTTTCATGACTTCTTCCTCCGTCAGTCAGCCCCCTCGGGCTCACTCTTCCCGCGAGGATTTGAGGATGGATCTATATAGTTCATCGTCAAGATAAAATCCGGCGGCCACGATACGATCCAAGACGGGTCTCACCGCCGGGATCAGTCCCCGCTGTTTAGCATGAATCAACAAGCCGAGGAGTCCGAGGACGCGACACCCTTCAGCCTCCGCAATCCGGCGGGCCGTGGCGTCATCAAGCACCACATAGTCCGCGCGGAGTTCCCTGGCTAAGACGATGGCTTCTGCCTCACCTCGACCAAGTCGCCCCCTCAGCCGAGCAACCGTGTCCTGGTCCTGAACCTCATG
>Ga0187892_10012436_pt1 | contig 10115 bp, 13 predicted proteins | sample MA1701073metaG_FD_139345 | JGI IMG/M metagenome (GOLD analysis project Ga0187892, IMG submission 139345) | Bio-ooze microbial communities from a basaltic lava cave in the Kipuka Kanohina Cave System on the Island of Hawaii, USA - MA170107-3 metaG ...
GCAATGCAGCCGGTGCACCGCCGTGACCGTGCGCGAGGCCACGGTGATGACAGTCATGGGCGCGCCGGTCGTTCACGGGTCGGATTCCTGGCTGAGGGCGTTGAGAATGGGGCAATCCTCGGCACGGCCGTGGCCCGGGCAAGCGCGAATGAGCTCCCGCAGGCTATCGCGAACGCGGGCAAGCTCGGCGATGCGCCGCTCAACATTCGCGAGACGCTCGCTCGCGGCCGCGCGGACCTGTGCGGCGCTGCGACTCGCGCTCAGCGACAGCAACGCCTGGATCTCCTCGAGCGTGAAACCGAGTGCCTTGGCGCGCCGGATGAATCGCAGGCGCTTCTGCTCTGCATCGCCGTACCGCCGGTATCCGGACGCCAGCCGCACGGTCGGCTGCAGCAGGCCGATCCGCTCGTAGTGGCGCACAGTATCGATGGGCACGCCCGATCGCTTCGCGAGCTGCCCGATGCCGATGGTGGTCATGGTCGTTCCTCCATGGCGGCGAGTCTAAACTCTGGACCTGAGTCCAGAGTCAAGATGCTACTGACTGCTGCTGATTGGGAGCCTCAGAACCAGGCTCGCAGACCGAGAATGAAACTCGTGTCTTCGGGATCTCCTCCAGTAGCGCGGGCGAAATCTGCGGTTCGCCCGAAGGACCTTTCGAAGTTCACGCCGATATAGGGCGCAAATTCTCGGCGGATGTCGTAACGCAGTCGCAAACCGAACTCCCCGGAGGAAATTCCGGACCCGATGTTGACATCGGGTACGTTTTGCGCGGCGAGTTCCAGCTCGATCCTGGGTTGCAGGATCAAGCGCTGCGTGAGGCGCAGGTCATAACTTCCCTCGAGGCGTCCGAAGACATCTCCGCGGTCCGACAGAAATAACGCAGCCTCTGCGTCGAACCAGTACGGGAACAGGCTTTCGACCGCAACCGTCGCGTACGCACGGCCGTCGGGCTCAAAATCGTAACGGACACCGGCCTGAACGTCGGTGTACCGGCCGACTGCTCGTGAATAGAGCGCCTGCGCCTCGGCTTGCTCTGCCCCGTCGCTCCAGACCCCTTCACCTTCCGTTTTAAAGACAAAACGGTGGATGTCACCGCCATACCAACCTTCGAGGTCCCAGCGGTATCCGCCACCCTCGTCGACCGCGGCGTACTCGAAAATGTTTGCCATCACCTTAGAGATCAACTCTCCGCCGTGCTCGTTGGCGAGAATGTCGCGCGCGCGACCCATCGGGGCCGCGTCATAGAACTGATCCGCGGTGCTGTCGAGGATGACGGCTGGCGGCAAGGCGCTACCTACGGGCTGCGCCGCTCCAGTCGCCGCCTCGCCGACGCCATCATCAGTGTCGGGTGTAGACGTTATTGGTTTCGCATTGTCGGCGTCCGCAGGGGCAGACATCTGGTGGCCCGCGTGAGGCTCCTGCGCACCTGCTGGCAAGCTCAAAGCACCCGCAATCAGAGCAGGAACAAAGATGCGCTTCACGCTGCACTTCCGTCGGCAGCCCGAACCTTGAACACTTGAAACATGCCGCCGTGCATGTGGTACAGCATGTGACAGTGAAACGCCCAATCTCCATCCTCGGCAGTAAAGTCGTAACTGACCTTTCCGCCCGGGAGAACATTGACCGTGTGCTTGCGCGGCAGGTACCCAACGGGCGCATGAACGAGTTCAAAGAAGTGGCCGTGCAAATGAATCGGATGCGTCATCATGGTGTCATTGACCAGCGTAATCCGAACCCGCTCGCCACTGCGGAACGAGTAAGGCGGCGGGCCGTCGCTGAACTTCCACCCGTCGAACCCCCACATAAAGCGTTCCATATTGCCGGTGAGATGAATCTCGAGCGCCCGAGACGGCGCTCGCGTATCCGGGTTAGGTTCCAAAGCGATCAGGTCCTTGTATACGAGTACTCGGTGACCCACGGTCTCGAGGCCTTGCCCGGGCTCGCCGGTACGGTCCATGGGCATCGGCGCGATCATTTGTATGCCGGGGCCCATCTTTACCTGCGGAGCCTTGGCTGGATCCCGCATGTCCATGGACATGCCATGATCCATGCCAGCTGATCCGTGTGCCGACATGTCCATACCCATGTCCTTCAGGGTGGCCAGCGGCCGCTCGCGCAATGGCGGTACTTCCGCGGTCATGCCTGGCCGCGGCGCAAGCGTCGCGCGTCCCATACCTGAGCGGTCTACGGCCTCGGAAACAACGGTGTATGCACGATCTTCCGTCGGCTGCACCACGATGTCGTAGGTCTCGGCGTTCCCGATCTGGAACTCATCGACCTCGACCGGCCGCACATTCTGGCCGTCTGCTGCCACAACGGTGAGTTTCAGCCCCGGAATGCGCAGGTTGAAGATCATCTGCGCGGCGGCATTGATGAAGCGCAGGCGCAACCGTTCCCCCGGGCTGAACAAGGCCGTCCAGTTGTCTTTCGGTCCGTGGCCATTGACGAGGAACGTCATCACGGCGCCCGTGACATCCGAGATGTCCGTGGGATCCATGAGCATCTTGGCCCACTCGGCCCGCTCGGCGAAGGTTTGATCCTGACCCGCGAGCAGGCCGGATAGCGTCTGGCGTTGGTAATTGAACACGCCGCCCTGTTGCTTCAGCCGCTTGAAGATCAGATGTGGGTGCATCTCGCTGTGATCCGCCAGGACGATGACGTGTTCGCGATCCGATCGCACTGGATCGGGATCCGCGGGCTCGATGACGATGGGAGCGTAGTGCCCCTCCGCCTCCTGGAGTCCGGAGTGGCTGTGGTACCAGTAGGTCCCCGACTGGATAACTGGGAATTCGTAGACGAACGTCTTTCCCGGCGGAATGCCGGGAAAGCTCACACCCGGTACCCCGTCCATCTCGGGAGGCACAAGAAGTCCATGCCAGTGGATCGACGTATCCTCGTCCAGCGCATTCGTGACCGAAATTTTTACGCGCTGTCCTTCTCGGAGACGTAGCAGTGGGCCTGGCACCGTGCCATTGATGGTGACCGCGTGAGCCGTCCTCCCGTCAATCGAAATCGGCGTGTGGCCGATGATCAGCTTGATCTCGCTGCCAGAGAGCGTCGGCATCGTCGATGGGATGCCCTGCGCCAGGCTCACTGCCCACGGCGGAAGCAGCGCGCTCAGCGTAGCGCCGCCGCCCAGTACGACGGCACCCCTCAGAAACCTCCGGCGACTCGAGTTCAAAATGGGGCGTCTACGCATGGTTAAATCTTCTCGAATCCACAATTCGACCTGACGTTCCGAGTTCGTGCGTCAATGAGAATCGCCGGGTTTTTTCACCCGCGACGACCAGTGAATGTGTACGATTTTCCAGCCGTCCTTGCCGGATCGGAGCACCATCGTCTCAGTGCTCGCGAGCGTCGACGGCTTTCCATCCTTCTCGACGTGCAGCTCGCTCTCGCTCGCGATCCAAACAAGGTCGCCCGCCGCGCGCGCAGTCCGCCGGTTCAGGACGTGGTGCGATCCCTTGAGGAACTGCGCATCGCCCTTGGCATGCCCGCCCAGATACTCGGCAGCGGAATGCTCCGCCCCGCCACTTTCCAGAATGACGACGTTCGGATCGAGCTGTGCGCCGGCCTGCGCGAGATCTCCCGAGGACAAGGCTGCGAAGAAGCGATCGACGACGGTCGCCGCCGCGCTGGCGGACGCCGGGACGTCGATCTTGGAGCTCGACTCCCGGGCCGCGGCCAGCCCGGAGAAAAGCAGGAGTATAGACAGCGTGACCTGACGGATCATGTGGATACCTCGGGCTTCTAGTGCTGATGGGGTGGTGCTTTCGAATGGTCATCGTCGGCCACACTTTTGACGTCGTCCTGGGAATGAGCGTCGGCACCGGGTTCGTGCCCGTGATCGGAACTCTCGGCCTCCATGCCGCTCTCCAATCCTCCGTGCTGATGGCCGCCGCTCGCCTCGACGAGTTCGCGGTAGCGGTCCGCTGGCATGCTTGGAAGCTCGTTCAGGAACGCAACCAAGCCCCAGACATACCTGTCTTCCATGCTCTTGCCCCAGGCCGGCATGCCGGACATCTTGAGTCCGTGCTTGATCACCCAGAACGCCGCGGCCGGAACCTCGAGCGGCCTTTCGATGAGGCTCGGCGGGGCCGGATAAAGCCCGCGGCTCATCTCGGTGGCCTCGACGCCGGGTTTCAGGTGACAGCCCGCGCACATGGCGTCGTAGTTCCCGGCGCCGGACGTGATGAGGTCCGGATCGTCCAGCGCAGGGACGTCGATGTCGGCCGAGTGGCGTGCGATCGAGCGGGTGCGCACCCTTTCCAGCACGGAGTGGGTCAACGTCCAATGGGGCACGTCGGCGGCAACGTTGTAGCCACCTACCGCCAGGAATGCGGCTCCGGCAGCCAGTGCGAGCGCGATCAGTCCGCCAAGCCAATAAGTTGATTTCATCTGGTACGTCTCACGAGTCGCCGTTCTCAAGTAATGACCAATTTGCGGATCCGCATCCGCAGGTGCGACCAGGTTTTGTCGAAGCATCACGTCCGTGGGGTGCGCGACGTGACTTATGCCGATGGTCAAATAATGCGGCCACGGCGCAATCGAAGACTGGGCCGGTCGCAGAAAAGCGAAGTGAGCCGTCAGGCCGGAGGTCGGAAGGGAGCCGGGAACGGATCCGAATGGAAGGACTTCACCGCAAACGCGAATGCGGGTCGCGACGCCTGCCAGGATGTCCGCTGCACCGCAATCGGCAAGGTCGCTGCATGTGGACCCGCGCAGCCGCAATCGCAATCCGCGGACTCGCAGCAATCACCGCCAGCCGTGCCGGTCGGATGATGGGCGTGCGAGGGGTCGCCAGCGAAGTCTGAAGACGCGGAATCCGGCATATGTCCCCCGTGTGACGCCGTGCCTGCGGGGGCGTGCAACGCTGTGGCAGGCTGCATCACCAGACCATTAAGCAACAGCAACGCGGCGATCAGAGCGCGCACAAGGATCACGACGACTAGCCTGCGCCCGCCGAATCGACACCGCAAGTCCCTATTTGCGCCGGGCTCTGGACCTGAGTCCAGACTCTAGCCTTGCTGTCACTCCGAAGACTTGGAGTAACAGCTCCGTGCCGGTGAATGCCCGAGAGTGCGATGAAGCCAACCCCCGACGGAAATTGAGAACGGAATGCCTCGTAGCAACAGGGCGAGCACGCCGCCTGTCAGCGCGAGCGGCACGCTCGAGAAGATGATCGCGACTTCGCGACCCGAGCCGAGCGCGAGGTAGAGAAACCGAGGATGATCAAAAGTGTCATCAGCATGCATTGAGAGCAAAAGTACGACGCAGCGGAAAGGATTGCTCTGCCGCTGCGCGGCCGCGTTCCTCAGGGCTACTCGAGGTTGAAGTCACTATGCGACGGCTTCGCGATTCGAATTTGTCGAGCCCCCTTGCATCGATCTCGGGTTCGAATCGAGTCCAGGCTTCAGGGGAAAATTGGCGGAGAGAGAGGAATCAACACTGCCGTATATGCTTCTGATAAACACAGGCGTTTCGGAAGCGCTGAATATTCGTACCAGCAAAAGAGTTCGGAAACTCCTTGTTCTTCTCTGGACAATTAACTGCGGAGTAACAGATTGCCTGGCGAGTCAGTGAGCATGAGTTCTAGGGAAGCAAAGGGAAAGGATCAGAACGGAAACCGAACAGTTGGAACTCGAACGGACGCGCTATCCGGCTGGTAATTGAGCCGAGTTTTCTTCAATCCATTTGGCCAGCACTTCTTCGCTCATTTCACCGCTTGCCACAGCTCGAATGATTACAACGGCTTGTGCCTCTGGGGCTGTAAGTTCCTGCCCGTTCAACTGGAGGAATACGTCGATTACCGCGAGGCTCAGACGCTTGTTGCCGTCTGGGAAGCAATGCCCCCGGGATATGCCGTATCCGTATGCTGCCGCCAATTCGGCGAGGGTTGGCGATGTTTGAGAGTAGCTGAATTTGTTTTTTGGCCTTGCAAGTGCGGCCTCTAGGGCCCCTTCGTGCCAGGGGCCAAAGAGGCCACCGTGTTCGTCCATTAATTCCGAATGGATGTACCGAGCCGCCTCCTCGGACACCCAATTCGGCTCCACTTACGAGTCGCAACTACTTCGCAAGCGCGCGAAGCGCGTTACGGTACTTGCTCCGAGTACGCTCCAGGGCCTTGATGGTTGCCTCAAATTCAGGGTCATAGGGAGAAACACGAAGCCCACCGCCCGGCTCTACAACGGCATGAAGAGTGTCTCCAACCTTGACTCGCAGGTGGTCAGAGATCGACTTGGGTACGGTGAAGCCCAGGGAATTGCCAATCCTGCGAACCGTCAGCGTGGTCACTTCAGCGTCTCCTTGCAGGCGCGGAGACTAGTTTAACTATTGTTATAACGACAGGCAACTGCGATTTTACGTAATCTGAATGACCATACCTTCGTAGGTTCTGGTGCACTGGCGGCACCAGAAAACAGGCCATTCGGCGGTCTGACCTCAATATCAAGCTGAAACGAGAGCCCGTCCCAGAGCTGCTTGAGTGACTGGCTACGCCACTGACGACCCGGGCCGAATGAGAGCTGTCGCTTGTGAATTCGATGTGCCAGCTCGACACCAGCAAGCGTTACCGCTGCATTGCCGAACGATTTGTAACCCAGCATGGAGGCGCAGCGGCGTTTGGCTTGGTCATCACAGGCTCCTACCGGATCCGTTGATGCTACCTTCACACCGCCACTGAACCAGAACCAGGCCTTCGTCGCTTACCAAAGTAAGACGAGCTCGTCGGGGTTCTCTTCCATGTCGTGAAGAGCTACACGGCCGACCGCCAGATCGACGACTTCATACCCGTGCCACGCTCGCGCCGAGGGTAACGAGAAGCTCGTCCAGTTGCGCGAATGTCTCGACCATCACATCCGCCGCCCCGGAGCCGGCGTCGAGAGCTTCCTTCGAGGGATAGAGTTCGTGCAGGACCAGCAGCGTCTTGCCGCCTTTTTCCTCGAAGGTCACCGTCGTGACGGAACCCTCGTCAATTTCCTCATTGGTCCAGACGAGGCGCGAGTGCGGTGTTACTTCCTTGTACGTGCCGAAGAACGCCGACTGTGAGTCCCCATGTGCGAACTCCAAACGGTACCTGCCCCCGACACGAACATCCATTTCGCAGGAAAGCAGGGACATGCCCATCGACTTCGGAACCCACCACCGCTTGAAAAGCTCTGGCTTGGTCCACGCCTCGAACACAAGGCGCGCCGGGCCGTTGAAAGTTCGCGTGACGACGAGCTCACGCTCGGACCTCCGCTCCACCGTAGTGCGATCCTTCATGGGGGCAGGCTCACTTTCTCTTCTTGCGTCCATCGACCTTCTCCTTCCATTTCAGGTCCTCGACGACCTCGTCCAGGGCGTCGAAGCGTGCGTCCCAGAGTTGGCGGTACCTCTCGATCCATGCCGCCTCTTCCTCCAGTCGGCGCCGGCCGAGCTTGCAGGTCCGCACGCGCCCGACCTTCTCCGTGGTGACGAGCCCCGCCTGCTCCAGGACGCCGACATGCTTCTTCATGCCCGTGAGGGTCATGTGGAACTTCTCGGCCAGGTCCGTGATTGAAGCGTCTGCACGGACGAGCTGCTCCAGGACGCCGCGTCGGGTTACGTCCGAGAGCGCGGCGAACGAGGCATCGAAGCGGGTACGGGTATACTGAACCATATGGTTCAGTATGTAACACGCGGATTGGCGGCATGCAAGGGGAGGCCGAGCGCATTTCGCGCGAAACTCGCGCTGACTTACTTATGGCCAGATGAGAAGTTCACGCTGGCCGATTCCAAGAATTGGCGGAGAGAGAGGAAGCAAAAGCAGTGCGTAAGCTACGGTTTTACAAAGCTTTTTTCAAAGCCTTGAATTCTTGTACCATCGAGTACCGGTCAAACGCCAGTGCGTACGGGTCATGCTTCCCCCGATCCGCTCGGAAGTTTGTCGGCGGTTGAGATCCAGGTCGTGTGGCATTCGCGCGAGCAGAAATAGCAGCCGTTCACATCGGAATGTATGCACTTGGCGGCCGCCACGGCCGTTTGGCACAGTTCGTGCTCACCGAGCTCCGTTCGATTCGAGGGCCAAAAGGTACATCCGGCTCGATGCACTTCGTGATCATTGCTATCCGGCTGGGCATTGTTGTTGACGCAGTATCTCGCCCTTGCCATTGCTTAGCTCCTACGCAATCACGACTTCGGTAGCTTGTGTCGAACCCGATGTTCACGAACCTGAGCATCAGAGACATCCGTCTCAAAGCACACGGGCGTGTAACCACCGGCGCAGCTGTAAGCCGATCGCCCGCCGCACCTGCGCCCAGCCCGATCCGTGTTGTACGGGCATGGGAAGTTTCCGGGATATGCTGAAATAGACTCCTGAATGATTCGTTTGCGGATCTCTTTGTCCGCCAACGCATCGGCGGCAACTGACGTTGCCGCTGGCGCCAGACACGCAATTACGATAAACGACAAAATCCCTTTGCAAACGGCCACCTTCGTCCGCGGAATTTCACACCCCCACTGGAATTTCTGTCGTGACGAGTCGAAATGTCTCATCTGAGCCAAAAACGACTTGGATTTGCCCGTCATGGCAAGTGACGGCCATATGTTTGCTACAGCCACTCTTTCTCAGTAAACAAGGCAGCGCAAATGCTCGTCCGTCGAAATGCGCTGGAGTTGTATCCTTGTCCCGGGAACTCAGCCGGACTGGTCCATTCGCTTTCAAGAGCAACAGGTCATGCGCCGGCCGCATGATCCGGATGCATTCGCTAGTCCGATAGACACGATTGATCTTGGTAAAGGCATTCTTCTTATGTCTTCGGACATTCCGGCAGGCTTAAGAGATTGTTCGGCTGATCTCCATCATTCTCCGTCTTTATGTATTTGTTTCCATACTGGCTGACTGCAACTACGACCCGGACGGATTCGCCATTGACGCTGACGTAGTACTTCTCGGTCCCCGACTCGATGCCTGCAATGCATCGCTGCTGAGAAATTCTCCAATTGCCCTGATTGCTGAACCCACCAACATGCGTAATGCGCTCCCACGGGTTGTAGCGGTCGCTCTTGTTGAAACAGCGGATCTGGTACGTCCCGGCCATTTGTGCGCCCTCTCCTATTTGCGCCGGTTGTAGGGCGATTGATTCGTGGGCTTTAGCGAGATTTCCAGCTCAGAGGACTTGTTCGTCACCGCAACCTCGGTACGCTGAGGCTTGATTCCCATGACGCGCGTGGGCGTGTTTTGATCCACCAGCATTTGAAGTTTCTGCTCCTCCTGTCGCGTCCATGGCTTCCCATGACGCGGCGGTTGCTTGGCCATAGTGTTCTCCTTTGGCCCTTGAATAGTCAGCGAACTTGGTTACAGGGCGGGTTCCATCGCTCGATAAGGTCCGCACATTCCGCGCGGCGGCTTTCCTCACCTGCTTCGTTGAAATGGACGTGAATGTGGGTCGCGCGGCTCATGCGGATGCACTCCGTCATGTCGGAAGGCAAGCTCAAGTCGGAGAGATCCGGCGTGCTGCCGATGAATGTCGGAAAATGGAGACCCGGCTTGATTTCCTTCGCGAGGATGAAATTGGCTGCGCCTGGCCCAAAAGATGTGCCAAACATGTAGAGACTGTAGCGGTACCGCTTGCCGGAAACGCCGGTCCACACATGCAGCCCCTGACCGATCATCGTCTGCTCTGGTTGCACGCGGTTTTCTCCGTCCTGTTCAGCCCGCTAGCGGCGAGCAATCCTTCAGTAATGCTTCTGTCCCGACAAGCCGAAATGTCTCACCCCGAGTTGAGACCGCGCCCTGTGTTGCCTTGGGCCGGAACCTCAGGCTAACTAACCTCCCTCTTCGGTCGCGTCCCCACGAACGTAGTGCGCATGTACCGAGCCAAACTGGCCCGCCGAGCGATACGTGCCGCGTCCGAACTGCGATCGGTCGGGATCGCAGTCGCACTGTTCGGCCTGTCGGCCTGTTCGGGTGGTGCGTCGCCTGAGAAAGTACTGTTTGCCGATCGGATCGAGATTGCGGCTGGTGAAATTCGCGAAGTGAGTTTCGCCGCCCCTGTTGACCTGCCGGTGCGGGTAACCGTGTCCGGCCAGGGTATCGACGTCAAAGCTGCGCTCAAGTCCGACGATGCAGTCGACGCCTTCATCGATGCGCCGAA
>Ga0187892_10012437_pt1 | contig 10111 bp, 10 predicted proteins | sample MA1701073metaG_FD_139345 | JGI IMG/M metagenome (GOLD analysis project Ga0187892, IMG submission 139345) | Bio-ooze microbial communities from a basaltic lava cave in the Kipuka Kanohina Cave System on the Island of Hawaii, USA - MA170107-3 metaG ...
AAGCATTTGCCGCACTTGGTGCACTTGCTCGTCAGGTCTCGGGCTTCGTCTTCGAGATATTCCGTGAGGGTCCTGCTGCTCATCGGGGTGCGCCTCCTCCCCGCATCTCGACCACCGCATTCAGGGCTGACATCGACGCCGGCCGGAGCTAACATCACTGCCAGTGCTCGCGCCGACGCCGGGGGAAGGCTAGCAAGTTTGGGGCAGCCGGTCAATACGAGATTGTCCCATAGGAAAAGCTCTGGCAAAGCCGTCGGCGCCAGAATACGAGCGCTGCGTCAGGCGAGAGGATTGACGCTCCAGCAGCTCTCCCGGCTGTCCGGCGTGAGCGTGGCCATGCTGTCGAAAGTGGAGCGCGACAAGCGGAACCCGACCATTGCGGTGGCCTGGCGGATCGCCGACGCGCTCGAGGTCTCGCCGTCGCGGCTGCTCACGGTCGACAAGCCGCGACGGGTGACGGTCATCAGGAAGAGCCGCCGGAAGGTCTACCGGGATCCCGAAACGGGCTTCGAGCGTCATGTCCTCTCGCCGACGTTCCGCACCCGAGGCATGGAGTTTCTGAAGTGCGTGCTTCCCCCCCGAGGCGGCACCGGGCCCGTGCCGGCGCATCAGCGGTCCTTCGAGGAATGCATCCTCGTCACCCGGGGCTCGCTCCTGGTGGCGGTCGGTACGACGAGGCGCCTGCTCCGGGAGGGCGATGCGATCTACTACGCCCCGAAGACGGAGCACGCGTTGACCAACGCAGGCCCGGGCCGATGCGAGTTCTACCTCTTGATCAACAGCGACGGACGCTACTGATCCAGGTTCGCCGGACGCTCAGCCGAGTTCGACGCGGGGAACGCCGCTCACCTCGAGCGCGGCCTTCATCCCGGCGACCTCCTCGGACGACGGCTTGAGGACGGGCGGCCGGACCAGCGCGCTCCGGAAGATCCCCCGCAGGGCCATCCCCTCCTTCATGCGGGCGTGGGCGTCGCCCGATGGCTCGCCGGCGCCGTAGACGGCCTCCTTGATCGGCCAGATCAAGTCGTTGATGCGGCGGGCGCGCGGGAGATCATCGGCCTGCATGGCTTCGAGGAGCTCGTTCGTCAGCTCCGGGATTAGGCTGGCGCAGCCGACGAGCGTGCCGTCGAGCCGATGCACGAAGGTCGGGAACAGGTACTCGTCCATGCAGTTCAGCAGCGAGACGGGGGGCGCGTCGGCCCGGAGCGCCCGGATGTCGCGCTCGTACTTGCCGAGATCGCGCTGGCCCATCTTGAAGCCCTTGACGTGCGGCAGACCGGCCAGCCGCACCATCAGCCGCGTCGAGTAGGAGACCTTGGTGTTGGCCGGGTAGACGTGCACGATGATGTCGAGCCCACTCTCCTCCCCGATCGCCTTGAAGTACTCGTAGACCGCGTCCTCCTTCACGCCGAAGCGCAGCCACATGTGACACGGCATGATGTCGACCGTGTCCGCGCCGGCATGCGCCGCGGCCCTGGCGTGCTCGACCGCCTCGAAGGTGCCCTCGGAGCACACGGCGGAGACGACCCGCACGCGACCCTTGACCGCTTCGGCGACGAGGCGCGTCACCTCGGCGCGCTCGTCGGGCAGCAGCGAGCCGACCTCGCCCGTGTGCCCGTTGGTCATGACGGCGGTGACCCCGCGGCAGCCCGCCAGCCAGCGCGCGAACCGGGTGAGCCCGTCACCGTCGATCTTGTAGTCATCGCGGAACGGGACCGCCATGGCGGGAATGACGCCGTGAAAGGCGCGTTCGGTCTTCATCGCAGTCTCTCCTTGCCCGGCAGATCACGCGGCGCTGCGCGCCGTGCCCAGCTTCTGCCTGAGCTCCGGCAGCCGTTTGCGGAGCTGCAGTTCCGGTGTCTGCCATTCGTCGACACGCACGTCGAGCAGCACGGGGCCGCCGACCTTCCACGCGCGCTCGATCGCGTCCGGTACGTCCTGCGGTGTGGTGACGCTCCAGCCCTGGCAGCCGAACCCGCGGGCCACCAGCGCGAAGTCCGTCGGCGGGAAGTCCACCGACTCGTAGTCGCCCGACCAGCGCAGCACCTCGCTGAACTTGCTGTAGCCGAGACAGCCGTTGTTCAGGACGACGACGACGACGTCCAGGCCGTACTTGGCCAGCGTGGACAGCTCGCCGATGGCGTAGGTGATGCTGCCGTCGCCGGCGACCATCAGACACTTGCCCTCGGACTGCGCCACCCGTGCGCCGATGGCGGCCGGCAAGCCGAACCCCATGCTGGCCAGGCCGCGGGGGAACAGGAATCGCTGACCAGCTCGCGCGACGTCCAGAAACGACGCGATCCATCCGATGGCGAAGCTCGCGTCGGACACGACCAAGTCCTCGGGGGCGAGCCGTTTCCCGAGCTCCGCCATCAGGTACTGCGGCCGGATCGATGGGCCGGCCGGGACGCTCTCGCCCGCCACCTCCGCCTGCCAGGCGCGCTTCGCCTCGGCCACGCGCGCCAGCCACGCGGCGCGCGCCGGGCGGGGCCGGGGCGCGGCGGCCGCGAGGGCGTCGAGCCCAGTCCGCGCGTCGGCCACGATGCCCACGTCCGTCGGAAACACCTTGGCTATCTCCGCGCCGTCCACGTCGAGGTGCAGCACGCGCTGATCGCGCCTCGGCAACGTCCACGCCGTGGTCACCTGCTGCGAGGACTTCATGCCGACGAGGAAGACGAGATCGGCCTCGGCCACCGCGGTGTTGGCGCATTCTTCACCGTACTGGCCGCCGACCACGCCGAGACCGAGCACGTCGCTCTCGGCGAACACCCCCTTGCCCGCGATCGTGGTGCCGACGGGGATCTGCCACGCTTCGGCCATGTTTCGCAGCGCGGCCACCGCCTGGCTAATCGCGACACCGCCCCCAGCGATGATCACGGGGCGTTGCGCGGAGGCGAGCGCCGTGGCTGCTGCCGCCACCGCCTCGGGATCCGGGTGCGGGCGGCTGGACGGGGAGCGCGCCGCGGCCGGTTCACCGCTGAGGTCCAGCGAGGTGTCGGGGCACTGCTGGGCGAAGAGATCGGCGGCGATGTCGAGCACCACCGGCCCCGGGCGGCCTGAGGTCGCGATGCGGATCAGATGTCGCACGGCGTTGGGAATCGCCTGCTGGGTCGGCGCATGGAACACGCGCTTGGACATCAGCTCGAACGGACGGAGCTGCTCGACGCCCTGGGCCGTACAGCCGCGGTCGATGTAGAGCATCCAGTCACGCGGGGCGTTGCTGAGGATGGCGAGGACCGGGATCGACGAGTTGTAGGCCTCCGCGATCCCGGAGGGGAGCTTCAACGCGCCCACGCCGAACGCGGCGTCACAGACACCGATGCGCCCCGCGACGCGCGCCCAGCCATCCGCCGCGTACGCGCTCGAGCGCTCGTCGCGCAACATCACGTGCCGGGCGCGGCCCCGCCGGCGATGGAGCGCGTCGTTCAAGGCGTAGCCCTGACCTCCGGTCATGCCGAAGACCACATCGACTCCATGGGCGATCAACAGCTCGGCCAGTATGTCACCAGTATTCACGGGACCTCCAGGAGACTGTGGATTCAATCAGATCGGCGGCAGACCCTGACGCCCACGATACTCGTCGATGGTCTGTCGCGCGCCCGTCTCGAAATCGTAGCGGGGCTGGTAGCCGAGCTCCTTCTGGGCCCGGGCGATGGACAGCCGAGCGAACGTCGGAATCGTACCGGGCTCGACCTCGATGCGCGCCTGCGGGAGGAGCCGCTGCACGATCGCGGCGGCCTCGCGGACGAGAAGCACCTCGCCGCCGGTGTTGTACACCCGCGCGCCCACCGGGCCGAGGTGGCGCAGGGCCAGGAGCATGGCCTGGGCGGCATCCTGCACGTGCTGCCAGTTGATGGGCGTGTCACCGGCCGGTACGCGGGCCGCTTCACCGTGCGCCGGTTTCTCCAGGAGCTCGTGCCCGAGCTGGTACGCCAGCGCGCCCCGCATGCGCCAGGCGCCGTAGACGACCGTGAAGCGGAAGCCGACCGACTCGACCCCGAAGGCCTGGTGGTAGTGCCGCGCCATGAACTCGTTCATCGATTTCGTCGCGCCGTAGACGTTCGTGGGCCAGTGCGGCGCGTCCTCGTCCGGGTCGCCCTCATAGCGCGACTGCGGTCCGTAGACTGCGATGGAGCTGGCCCAGACCACGCGGCGCGCGCCGATGAGATGCGCCACCTCGAGCACGTGATTGAAACCGTCCACGTTCACCCGCACGCCGAGCGCGGGCTGCGCCTGGCACGTCGGGATCAGAGCGGCGGCCAGGTGTACGATGTCGCGCACCTCGTGACGCCTGGCGACCTGCAGCAGACCGAGTGCGTCCAGCACGTCCCCTGGCACGAACGTCACGCGCGCGAGCTCAGCGGGGGTGAGGATCCGATGGATCGCGTTGTGGCGGACGTCCAGGTCGTAGGCCACGACCCGCTCGCCCGCCGCGAGCAGATCACGGACGATGTGAGCGCCGATGAAGCTCCCACCGCCGACGAGCAGGGTGCTCATGACATGAACGAGCCGCCGTTGACGTCGATGGACGCCCCGGTCACGTAGCTCGACTCGTCGCTGACCAGGAACACGACGACGCTGGCCAGCTCCTCCTTGCGAGGCAGCCGGCGTAGCGGGGTGCCCTCCATCATGTGCTGGCGCTCGGCGTCGGTCATCCCGTCCCACGCCGCCTGCAGGCGAGGCCCGCTGATCGCGAACCCCGGGACGAGACAGTTGACGTTGATCCCGTGCGGTCCGAGGTCGCGGGCCAGATGTCGCGTCAGGCTGATCACGCCGGCCTTGGCCGCCACGTACTCGGGGCTGACGCTGCTGAACCAGCCCGTGCTGCGCGCCGAGCGCGACGAGACGTTCAGGATCTTTCCGCTCCGCTGACGCTTGAGATGGGGCGTCACGGCCTTGCAGACCAGCATGGCCGAGGTGAGGTTCACCGCCATGGTCTGGTCCCAGTGCGCGCGGTTGATCTTCGCGATGTTCCCGGTGCCGCCCGGTGGCGCGCCGCCGGCGTTGTTGACTACGATGTCGATCTTGCCCCATTCGGTCAGCACGCGATCGACCATGCGCGCCACCTGATCCTCGTCGGTCAGGTCGGCGTGGATCGCCAGGCTGGCGTGGGCGGCTCCGCGGAGCTCGGCCGTGGTCGCCTCGGCCCCGGCCTTGTCGATATCCACCACGGCGACGCGCCCGCCTTCGCGCGCGATGGCGCCGGCATATGCGGCGCCGAGCCCGCTGCCGGCGCCGGTCACGATTGCTACCCGATCGGTCAGTCTCATCGAGATCTCCAGGCGCCGCTCTGCTTCAGCCCTTCAGCGCTCCGAAGGTGAGGCCGCGCACGATGTGCTTCTGCACCAGGAAGGCCATGAGCAGGACCGGCAGCGTGATCACCGAGGACGCCGCCGTGAGCCCGCCCCAGTTGAGCGAGTCGTACGACACGAAGTTGAAGATCGCCACCGGCAGAGTCCGGGTCGAGTTGCCGGCGATGATCAACGAGAAGATGAAGTTGTTCCAGGACGCGATGATGCCGAGGATGGCCGTGGCCACGATGCCCGGCCGCGCCAGCGGCAGCGCCACCCGGCGGAACACGCCGGTAAGCCGGCAGCCGTCGATCAGCGCCGCCTCCTCCAGCTCGCGCGGGATGTCCTCGAAGAAGCCGACCAGCACCCAGATCACCAGCGGCAGCACCACCACCATGTGAGTTAGCATCACGGCCGGGTAGGTGTCCACCATCTTCAGCTTCGAGAACAGGATGAACCACGGGATCAGGAATGCGATCCCCGGCGCCATCCGCGCCGTGAGCAGCACCATGCCCAGGCGGGTCTGGCGGTATCGCGCGATGCTGTACGCCGCCGGCACGCCGAGCACCAGGCTCATCGCCGTCGAGCCGAGGGCGATGATCAGGCTGTTCATCGTGAATTTCAGGAAGTCGCCCCGGACGAACACCTTCTCGTAGTTGGCCAGCGTCGGGGTGAACAGCCACCGCGGCGGGTAGGCCATGAACTCCGCCTGCGTCTTGAACGAGCCCGTGAACATCCAGACGAACGGGAAGGCCAGGAAGGCCAGCGTCGCCAGGAGCAGCACGTAGAACACCGCCTGCCGGATCGTGCGCCGCGACTTCACCATGCGGCCCGTCTCACGCGCAGCAGGAGCAGGCTCGTGCCCAGCACCAGCGAGAAGAACACCACGATGAGCGCGGAGGCGTAGCCGAGGTGCAGATACTTGAAGCTCGTCTGGAAGACATAGAGGTTCAGGGTCTCCGACGCGAACCCCGGGCCGCCCTCCGTCATCACGTACACGATGTCGAACACCTTGAGCGCGTCGATGGTGCGGAAGAGCGCGGCCACGATGATCGTCGAGCGCATGAGCGGCAGCGTGATGCGCCAGAACACCTGCCAGCTCGAGGCCCCGTCGACCAGCGCCGACTCGAACGGCTCCGACGGCAGGGATGACAACCCGGCCAAGAGGATGAGCGCCACCATCGGCGTCCACATCCAGGTCTCGACTAGGAGCAGCGACGGGATCACCGCTTTCGGGCTCGCGACCCACGCGCTCGCCGGCAGACCGAGCGAACGCAGGAAATAGTTCAGCACGCCGATGGTCGGGCTCATCATGGTCATCCACACGAGCGCCATGGCCACCGGCGTGGCGATCATCGGGAGCAGAAAGAGCGTGCGCGCCAGCCCGCGGGCCGGGAAGTTGCGGATCAGCAGGTGGGCGATCCCGAGCCCGAGCGTGATCGATAGCACGACCGAGCCCGCCGTGAACGCCGCCGTCCGCCAGAACGCCGGCCAGAAGCGTTCGTCCACCAGGAGCAGCTGCACGTAGTTCTTCAACCCGATGAACTCCGGGCCGAGCACGCTCGACGCGTACCACTCGTGCAGCGACAGCCACGCCGTGTAGACGAGCGGAAAGACGAGGAGCCCGGCCATGGCGACCACGGCCGGACCCGGGAAGATCCAGGGGAGGTTGCGGTCCACCCACCGCGCGGCCAGCTCGCCGCGGGACGCGCTCTGGCCTGTCACCGCGACGGTGACGTCAGGCCTGGCGAGGGCCATCAGTGACCGCCCTGGCCCGACCTATTCGGTGTCTTCGCAGACACTGGAATCGGCGACTACTGCGTCTTCTTGATGATCTCCGCGACGGTCCTCTGCGCTTTCTCCGCGGCGGCCTTCACGTCCTGTCCCTCGATGGCGGCCACGATCGCGGCGCCGATGGCGTCCCGCGTCTCGGGCACCGCGACCACGACGGGATTGGCCTGGTTCGGATAGCCGTCGGCGAGCGCGCCCTGGAAGGAATCGAGCCACTCGCGCGGCTGGCTCCCCTGGAACGAGGGGCTGTCCCACACGGACTTGCGCGCGACAGGGACCTTGGCCTTGCCCTGACGCTCCACCATCTCGCGGCTCGCCGCCCACTGGACGAAGTACCAGGCCGCCTCCTTGTTCTTCGACTGGGCGGCGATCGAGATCGCCCACGAGATGATCGGGGTGTGGCTGCCGGCCGGTCCGCGCGGCACCCGCGCATAGCCGATCTTGCCGACGAACTTGTTCTTGGTCGGGTTCTCCATCGTGGAGACGCCGTTGCTGGACTCGGTGGCCATGGCGACGCGGCCCTGCGTCATGAGGTCGTACACCTCGTAGACGTGGACGTTGACCGCGCCCGGCGGGCCGTACTCGCGCAGCATGCGCCCGTACATGTCGAGGCCCTTGATCGCCGCCGGCGTCGTGAGCTGCGGCTGGTTGTCCTTGTCGAGCCAGTGCCCGCCCTGGTTGAAGATGAACGGCGCCAGCGTGTACACGGCGGCCGAGCGCTTCCCGCGGCTCACGTAGCCGTAGAAGTTGTTCGGCTTGTCGGTGAGCTGCTTGGCCGCGGCCTCGAGCTCGTCCATCGTCTGCGGCACCTTGATGCCCTTCTGCTGCAGGATGTCCTTGCGGTAGTACAGGAGCTGCACCTCCGGGTAGAGCGGAATGCCGATCAGCGCGCCGCCGACGGTGGCGATCTGCTTCGTGTTCGGGAAGAAGTCGTCGAAGTTGAACTGCGGGCTGGTCAGCGCCGGGTTGCCGAGATACTTCTGGATCGGCTCGTACCAGCCGGCCTTCATGAACCGGAGGCCGTCCCAGGACGTCAGGCTCTGGAAGCCATCGACGCTGCCGGAGCCGGACACCAGCTCGACCGCGAGTTTCTGGCGGAACTGGTCCTCGGGGAAGATCTCCCAGGCGACCTTGATGCCGGTGAGCGCCTCGAATTCCGGAATCGCCGGACGGATGACCTCGTTCGTCCAGTCATGGCTGTTCACGAGGAAGCGGACCTGCTTGCCGGAGTATTTCTTCCAGTCGAACGACTGGGCGACGGCGACGTCGGCCGCCGTCGAGCACAGCAGCAAGGCGAATACGAGTACTGCGCTCCCGAGGGTCTGCGCTGACCTGATCATGGGGTGTCTCCAGTCGAAAAGTGTTTGGAACGAGCGCCGAGGGCCAGATGATCCCGCAGAAGCCCGCGGCCGTCAATGCGTCGGCTGTGTCACGATGAGAGGTAGAGCCGGGCGAAGTGGTTGTCGGTGACCCGGCCATCGGGATCGACGGTGAAGTTCGACGTGATCAGACCCTGGACCCGGACGAAGCGTCCGTCGCCCTCGGTCACCGTCCAGATCACGGCGCCCCGCTGCCAGCCGGCGACGGGGCTGGGCCCGACGCTGCCTCGGCCCAGCGTGGAGAAGGAGATCTTCCCCGCGCCCCCGTAGCTGATCGTGCCGTGCTCGACGAAGCTGCCGTCGGGGAACCGTTCCACCCACGCTTCCAGCACCGCGCGCTCCCCGGCCACCGCTTCGACGCCGCTCTCGATGCCCTCCGCCCGCAGCACCGTGCGGAGGAGCTGGCTCGGCGCCGAGGTCTCGGCGTGGCGATGGGTGCTCGAGTCGCCAACGGGAACAGGACGGATGCGCGCATGGCTGGCCTCCCTGATCAGGTGCTGTAGCGGATCCGGGGATCGAGGTAGCTGTACAGCAGATCGACCAGCAGGTTGATGGTCATGAACATGACCGCGATGAACAGGATCGTGCTCTGCGTGAGCGGATAGTCGCGCTGGTAGATCGACCAGAGCACCAGCCGCCCCACGCCGGGCAGCGTGAACACCTCCTCGATGACGACCGTCCCGCCGAGCAGGATGCCGATCTGCAGGCCGACCACGGTCACGACCGGGATGAGCGCGTTCTTGAGCGCGTGCTTGAGGACGACGGCGCGCCCGGCGAGCCCCTTGGCGGCGGCGGTTCTCACGTACTCGGAGCGCAGCACGTCGAGCATGCACGCGCGAGTGGTGCGCGCGATGTTGGCGGCGCTGGCCGTGCCCAGGCAGAGCGCCGGCAGCAGCATGATGGTGAGGTTGCGGCGGGGGTCCGTCCAGAAGTCCACCCACACGACCGGCGGCATCCAGCGGAGATACAGCGAGAAGAACAGGATCAGCATGGTGCCCTGCCAGAACACCGGCACCGAGAGGCCGAACAGCGTCGCCACGCGGGTCACGTTGTCAACGACACGGTCGCGCTGGACGGCGGAGACGATGCCGGCGGCGATGCCCAGCAGCAGCGCGAAGGCCACGGCGAGACCGGTCAGCTCGAGCGTGACGGGCAGCCGCTCCATGATCAGATGGCTGACCGGCTTGCCCGTCCGCCACGAGGTGCCGAGGTCGCCCTGGAGCAGCTGGCCGAGCCAGGCGCCGTACTGCACGTACCACGGCCGATCGAGGCCGAAGAACCGCTGTAATTCGGCGACCATCGCAGGACTCACGATCGCGTCAGCCCCGATCATCTGCTCGACGACCGTGCCGGGGATGAGGCGCAGCATCAGGAAGATCAGCACGGTCAGGCCGGCGAGTGTCAAGGCCATGGAGTACAGGCGGACGAGGAGGTAGCGGGTCACGTCTCTCCCTTATTCCCCCTCACCCTGACCCTCTCCCCCTCGACGGGGGAGAGGGAACTTGGATGACTCCCTCTCCCTTCCAGGGAAAGGGAACTTGGATGGCCGGGGTGAGGGTGACATCACGCCTTGTCCAGCCAGACGCCCTCGAAGCCGTAGAGGAGCGTGGTCGGGTGCTGCTTGAAGCCCTTGACGGAGGTCTGGCTGAA
>Ga0187892_10012438_pt1 | contig 10111 bp, 7 predicted proteins | sample MA1701073metaG_FD_139345 | JGI IMG/M metagenome (GOLD analysis project Ga0187892, IMG submission 139345) | Bio-ooze microbial communities from a basaltic lava cave in the Kipuka Kanohina Cave System on the Island of Hawaii, USA - MA170107-3 metaG ...
ACGAGATAAACCGTGCTTCGACAAGCCTGTCCTGAGCCTGTCGAAGAGCGAACGCTTATGGATAATCCTCAACTGGGAACCGTATTATGCGCCATTTTTCTTACGGCGTGTGGCTGCCCTTTTTGTTAGGGCATAGCGTGCAGTACCCCTACTCCTCTTGGGTGAATGTGGTATAGTGCCGCCGTTTATAACGGAGGAGGGACGGTCATGAAAATGCGTGCTGCGGTTTTCGCAGAACCCAAGAAACCCTTGGTTTTGGATGAAGTGGAAATCGATGCTCCAGCCGAAGGTGAAGTGTTGGTGCGGTTGGTTGCGACTGGCGTCTGCCACACGGATTTGTACACGATGAGTGGGCTTGATCCCTCTGCGGTGTGGCCGGCGATTTTAGGTCATGAGGGTGGAGGTATTGTCGAAGCGGTCGGGCCGGGAGTGACGTCGCTCGCAGTTGGCGATCATGTCATTCCACTCTACATTCCTGAATGCGGCAAATGTGCTCATTGCCTGTCGGATGAAACGAATCTCTGCCTGGCAATCCGGACAACGCAAGGGCAGGGAGTGATGCCGAACGGAACAAGCCGTCTGCACTGGCGCGGGAACAAAGTCCATCACTATATGGGTACTTCGACCTTTGCGCAGTACACTGTGGTACCAGAAATCGCGCTGGCGAAAATTCGCAAAGATGCACCGCTCGACAAAGTGTGTCTCATCGGCTGTGGTGTAACTACAGGGATTGGGGCTGCCCTCTGGACGGCGAAGGTGAAAGAGAACAGCACCTGTGCGGTATTCGGTTGTGGCTTCGTTGGCCTCAACGCGATCCAAGGATGTCGCCTTGCTGGTGCCAAGAAAATTATTGCCGTCGATCTGTCTGACGGGCGGTTGCAGGAAGCTCGTTCATTTGGAGCAACCGACGTGGTCAATGCCTCGAACGGCAATCCGACCCAAGCGATACTCGATCTCACTGGTGGAGCAGGGGTCGATTACAGCTTTGAGGCGACCGGGAATACCAAAGTGATGCGGCAAGCTTTGGAGTCTTGCCGTATGGGAGGTGGCCGCTGCACGATCATTGGTGTCGCTGCTGCTGGAGACGAACTTTCGCTTGTGCCACGGTTTCTCATCACAGGCCGTCATCTGACTGGCACTGCCTTTGGGGGAGCCAAGAGCCGTCGGCGGGTGCCAGAGTTGGTCGAATGGTATATGCAGGGAAAGATCCAAATTGACCCGCTCGTCTCCCGCGAGATGCCGCTCGATCAGATCAACACCGCTTTTGAGTACATGGAACGTGCAGAGGGAGTGCGGTCGATTGTCAAATTTTAGGACTGAGTGACGAGAATTAAAATTTGGCCATCGGGTCATCGGGCCATTTTATCAATGATTCAATGACACAATGGCTCAATCACGCAATGTTGTCTCTCAGTCCTTAGTCCTTTCTGGAGGGGGAGTCTATGAAGAAGAGCGATACGCGTATTCTCACTACACATGCAGGTAGTTTGCCGCGCAATCAGGTGCTGACGGATCTGCTCATTCGCCAGGAACAAGGGGAAGCCATCAATCTTGCCCAACTGGAGCGAACTACTGCGGATGCAGTGCAGCATGTCATTCACAAGCAGTTGGAGGCTGGCGTCGATATTGGAAACGACGGTGAACAGCCGCGGATCGGGTTTCAAACCTACGTCCCACAACGCATGCGCGGCTTTGGCGGCGAGAGCAAGCGCCCGACTCCTCAGGATATGCGTGAATTCCCAGACTTTATGGCGATTATGCAAAAGCGGCAGATGTCCCGGGCCAAGGTGTTCAACGCGCCGCAAGCGGTGGCCGAAGTGCAGTACGAGGACCTGAGTGGCGTGCAGAATGAATGTACCCTCTTTCGCTATTGCTTGGACCAAGCGTCACAGCCCTTTACCGAACCGTTCATGACCGCAGCCTCGCCGGGTATTATCTGTACCACGATGCTGAATGCCTATTATGACTCACATGAACGTTATGTCTTTGCCGTTGCTGAGCAGATGCGCAAGGAATACGAATATATTCACTCCCAAGGATTCGCTTTGCAGCTTGACGCGCCGGACTTAGCGATGGAACGGACATTCCTCTTTCAAGATAACTCGATTCAAGAGTTTCGGAAGATCGTTGAGATGCACATTGCGGCGATGAACCATGCCCTCCAAAACATTCCCCGTGATCGCGTTCGGCTCCATGTCTGCTGGGGGAATTACGATGGACCGCACAATCACGACGTGCCTCTTGCCGATATTTTGCCGATTCTCTATCGAGCAAAAGTTGGTGCACTCTCCCTGGAAATGTCGAATCCACGCCATCAACACGAATACAAAGTCTTCAAGCGATACAAGTTGCCAGCTTCGATGATGTTGATTCCTGGGGTGATCGATTCGACTACCAACTACATCGAACCAGCGGAAGTCGTGGCAGATCGCATCTGTCAGGTAGTTGATGTTATTGGTGATCGTAGCCGGGTGATCGCCGGTTCGGATTGTGGCTTTGGCACCTTTGCCGGTTGGGAGATGGTTGCTGAGGGAGTAGTCTGGGAGAAATTGAAAGCGTGCAGCGCTGGTGCACAACTGGCGACCCAGCGGTTGTGGGGCAAGGGTGGATTGAAAGCGACGAGTGCCAGGAAGCAAAAGAAAGTTGTCGCAAAACGGCAGACTGGGAAAACTGTGAAAACGGGAAGGAAAGTCGCTACTAAGAAGACTGCTGCCAAGACGACTCGTAAACCGGTAAAGAAAGTTGTCATGAAGAAAGTTGCGACCAAGAAAGTCTCGACCAGGAAAGCTTCGAGGAGAGGCCGGTAAGGGACAGAAAAAGGCAAAAATAATTGTCAGTCGTCAGTTATCAGTTGTCAGTCCTTAGCCCTCAACACCTGACACCTAGCACCCATTAGAGACTTTGGACTTTCGACAACCTGGAACTTGGAACTTCGGACATGAACCCGGATATGCAACCACCCGCGCCGCGGTCACTCCTTGATACTATCGGTGCCATTTTCGGCGGCATCCTCTCGGTGATTCGGAAAGCGCCGGTTGCGTTTGCATTTCTGATAATTGCTGCGGTGTTGTATTACCAACAGTTATATCAAGAGACCCCACCTGAACTTGACCAATTTGCGGTGAAGGAAGAACCGTCGGAGCCAAAACCTCCTCCTGACCTGCCACAGGGAACTGCCGCTCTGGTGTGGAGCTGTGTACATCAGGTAGACACTAAGCTGTCCAGCGGCTTGTGGGCAGATGTCTACTACGGGATGGAATCCAGCTTTGATGGGAAGGTGATCGTGGCGAAAGTGACGGAGAAATGGCAAGAATTATCGGACGATAAACGACAAACAGTGGTGAAACTGATTGTCGATACCTGGGTCGAAAACGGCAAGACGTTGAAGATTTTTGCCTCCGGCGATGAACTGCAAGAGGTCACAATCAAGCAATTGCCCAACGATGAAGCGGTGGCTTGGTGGAAACCGACGACGGGAGTCCAACTCGCGACAACGCAAACTGGAGCGTGAAACTAGGGGCTAGGGACTAGGGGTTGGGGGCTGGGAAAGAAGGAACAATAGCCAACTTTACGCAATCTTGACGACCAATCCCTACTGAATTCTGACTACTGACTACTTCTCTTGCGAACATGAGCGCTCGTTTTTTCCTTGCCTCAGAAGACGAAATCCGCACCGGGGTGGTGACTGATGTCTACTTCCTCCGCGCCAAGCAGGTGCTTGAGGCGAGAAACCTCAATAAGCACGTTCGGGTTGAAGTCGTTGCCAAAGGGTTTCCTGCTGGCTACGAATGGGCGGTCTTTGCTGGTCTTAACGATGTCCTTCGGTTGCTAGAGGGAAAGTCTGTCGCGGCTGAAGGACTTCCTGAAGGGACCCTCTTTCATGCGTACCAACCGGTATTGAGTCTCGAAGGACAGTATCTGGACTTCGGGCTCTACGAAACCGCCTTACTTGGTTTTCTCTGTCAGGCGTCGGGCGTCGCGACGAAAGCCGCACGGTGTCGGCACTTGCTCGGTGATCGACCACTCGTACATTTCGGTGCCCGCCGTATGCATCCAGCCATTGCTCCAATGATCGACCGGAGTGCGTATATCGGTGGCTGCGATGGCGTTGCGGTCGTATTAAGTGCTGAACGGCTCGGTATTCCACCGTCTGGAACGATTCCTCACGCGCTCATTTTGCAAGTCGGGGATACGTTGGAAACTGTGAAGACCTTTCACGAGATTATTGATCCTGCTGTGCGCCGTATTGCCCTGATCGATACCTTTCAGGATGAGAAGTTTGAAGCGATTCGTTTGGCGACCAGCCTCGGCGATGTCCTGTGGGCGTTACGGCTCGATACGCCAAGCTCACGTCGCGGCAATTTTGCTAAAATTCTGCAAGAAGTGCGTTGGGAACTCGACCTGCGTGGCTTCCAGCATATCAAACTGTTAGCCTCTGGTGGACTCGACGAGAATGACATTCCTCCGCTCTTGCCGTGGGCCGATGCCTTTGGCATCGGTACGGCGATTGCCAGTGCACCAGTCATCGACTTCAGTCTCGACATTGTCGAGATTGAAGGTGAGCCGATTGCAAAACGCGGTAAGGAATCTGGCGGGAAGCAGCTCTTTCGGTGTACGTCTTGTGGAACGCAACATATTCTTCCGATGCGACAGCCACCCCCTGGCTGTGCAACCTGTGGGACAGCGCTCAGCAGACAAACCGTTCCTCTGATAGAAAATGGGCGGATTCTGGAGCCGCTACCGGCACCGCTTACTGTTCGTGAATATGTGCTGAAACAATTACCGAGTGTATCGCTGTGAGTGATTTTTTTACCGTTGAGTGGCAAGACGGGGCAGTGGTGATGCTGGACCAGCGGCTGCTGCCAACACGAGAAATATATCGCACGTATCGAGACTACCGTGGCGTAGCACGGGCCATTAAAGACATGGTGATCCGTGGTGCACCAGCCATCGGTGTGGCCGCAGCAATGGGGATTGCCTTGGGAGTACGTCAGCTCAAAAAAATTGAACAACCAGAGGAGTTCGAGCGACTGTGTCAGGTGTTTGCTGCCACCCGACCAACTGCGGTCAATCTGTTCTGGGCCATCGACCGGATGCGTGCTGTCTACAATCGTGTCCGACGCCAAGGGCGTGACGCGTTATGCGCTCGGTTAGAGCGTGAGGCGCTGAAAGTGCATGATGAGGACATTGCTGCGAACCGTCGTCTGGGGAGGTATGGAGCGACGTTGATTCCACACGGGGCGACCGTGATGACGCATTGCAATGCTGGTGCGCTCGCCACTGCAGGGTACGGAACTGCCCTTGGCGTGGTTCGGGCGGCGTGGGAACAAGGCAAAAACATTTCTGTCTTTGTGCCGGAGACACGTCCATTTCTGCAAGGCGCGCGCTTGACTGCGTGGGAACTCCAGAAAGAAAAGATTCCTGCCACGTTAATTACTGACAACATGGTCGGTCACTTCATGCAAAAGGGAAAAATTGATTGCGTCGTAGTCGGCACTGACCGGACCGCAGCAAATGGTGATGTCGCAAACAAGATCGGCACCTACACGAACGCGGTCCTTGCCGCTCGCCATGGCGTACCGTTTTATGTTGCCGCACCGACATCATCTATTGATCTCGCTTGTCCCAAGGGAGATCAGATTCCCATTGAAGAGCGCTCAGCCCGCGAGGTGACGCATGTCTTTGGGCAGCAAATAGCACCGACGGGGGTGCAGGTGGCGAACCCGGCATTTGACGTGACACCGCATGAACTAGTGAGCGCGATCATCACCGAAAAGGGCATCGCGCGTGATCCGTACCTGAAGGCGCTATCGCAGCTTGTGGGGAATGGGCAACAAAAGAAACTGCTCAAAAAGAAATCGATTGTTCATTGAATCATCGGGTGATCGGGTCATTGAGTCATTGAAAAAATGAGAACAGCTTTCAATCACCCAATGAGTCAATGGCTCAATCGCTCAATCCTTCAAAGGAAATGAGGATGGGCTGCTAGACGCCTGTAATGGATCAACCTAAAGTAAGCCTTATGAGCGAGCAAATTACTCTTCAGGTGTCTGATCGAGTTGCGCACCAAGCAGCGCAGGTTGCGGCGCGGACCCGACGGCGTGTTGAAGAAGTGCTGGAGAGTTGGTTGGAGTGGGCGAGCGTCGAGATGCCAGTTGATACCCTTTCCGACGAGGAAGTCTTAGCGCTGACGGATTTACAGCTGACTGATGACCAGCAAGTCGTCTTAAGTAAGCTTCTCGCGCAAAATCAGGATGGAACACTTGATACTCAGGGACAGCGTCAACTTGATGAGTTAATGCGTATCTACGAGCATGGGTTGCTGCGTAAAGCGCAAGCGTTACGGGTAGCAGTCCAACGCGGCTTGCGTGAACCGCTGCAGCCATGAGCGCCCCTGAGATTCCTCATGCTCTCCGGCAACGTATTCGAGAGAGTGCGGGTGACCGCTGTGGGTATTGTCTCAGTTCCCAGCGGTATGTAATGGCCAAGTTAGAAATCGAGCACATCATTCCACGTGTTTGTGGTGGGACAGACGATGAGTCGAATTTGTGGCTCTCATGCGGCTTATGCAACCGCTATAAGGGATCTCAAACGACAGGGATTGACCCGAACGGCGGCACACGAGTACCGCTGTTCAATCCCCGCACGCAAACTTGGAGCGAACATTTTCGTTGGAACCTAGAAGGAACGCTCATTCTGGGCTTGACTCCTGTTGGCCGGGCAACTATTGAAGCCTTACGGCTTAACAACGAGTTAGCAGTTGAGGTTCGTCGAAACTGGGTGTTAGCCGGTTGGCACCCTCCTGAAGAGTAAACGCAAATAACCCAATGATTCAATGGCTCAATTCTTCGAGCAACGCCTTCGCCTCTTGCAGATCCTTGGTATCAAACCCCTCCGTGAACCAGTTGTAAACCTCTGATAACATCTTGTGTGCTTCGGCTAGCTTGTCCTGTTGTTGCCACAACCGAGCGAGGCTCATTGTCGCGCGGAGTTCGAGCGATTTGGCTTGTTGTTTCTGGGCGATGGCGATGGCTTTGCGGAAATATCCCTCTGCTTCCTGCTCCGCCTCCGTCTGAGTACTGGATGTTAGAGATTGGGGGTTGGGGACTGACAACTGAGCACTAATGACTGACAACTTTTGCAGAGTGATCTCGCCTTTGAGGCGGTACAGCTCGGCTTCGTAAAACTGCTCTCCAGTTTTTTCTACGAACGCAAATGCCTCTGCCAGTACGTTCATCCCGTCTGTTAGCTGTCCAGCTTTTGCATGTACCTCGGCCAACAATGCAAGAAAATGCGTACGCCCACATTCCGCTCCCGTGGCACGCCACGTTGCCATACCTTGACGTATCAGCGTTATTCCTTCTTCTTGTTGACCTTGGTCGGCCAACGCCCATCCTCTCAGAACCATGCCCCACGCCAGCGGACTCGATATAAACCCATGCTCAGTGGCAAGCGCAATTCCCGCCTCTGCCTGTGCCTGCGTCACTTGCCGTTCCTGACGAAATTGATGGAGAACAGGAGCAAAGATCTGGGCTATCGCAAGACTAAAGGGATGCGCCAGTTCCTTAGCTCGGGCAAGAGCCTCTTCACTCCTCTCCAAAGCTTGGTCAGGGTAGCCAAGCAGCCACAAGGCCCAGGCTAGATATGATAATCCAGACACGGCTGGGTCTATTAAATAGAACACGGCTAGTGAATGATCCTGGTGGGGTTCGTAGAGGGTGATGACCTGCTCCAAGTGGAATCGGACGGCAGTGAGTTCTCCTAAGAAATACAACGTATTGCCTAATGCTCGGTGAGCCTCCACAAGTAGCAATGGGTCGTTCGTGCGTTGGGCTAAGGTTACGCACTGCTTTCCTAGTTCACGCGCGATTTCGAGTTCCGCTCGGGCAGAGTAAATTCGACTGAGTCCCACGAGTACAGGAAAGATTTGTGGCGTTTCTCCGAGCTGCTGGCACAACTCTCGTGCGCGGGCGTAGGCATTTCCCACTTCTGGGACGCCGTAACCCTTAACGGCCATTAAGGCAGAGCCGTAGGTGATCTGTAGAGTAAGTTCTTGTTGTGCCCGCTCAGTGGTGTCTGGCAACGTGGGAAGTAGGCCAAGAGCCCTCTGCAAATGACTTGTCGCTTCTATATTTGCTGAGCGTCGACTCGCATATTGTCCTGCGTACCGCCAATACGGAATCGCCTGTTCGACAAGCCCCGCCTCGGTGTAATGATGAGCGAGTAACTCAGGTTGGGTGTCTTTGGTGTCTGAGAATTGTTCTTCTAATATCTGGGCAATCTGTTGATGGAGTTGCTGACGGCGGCTCTTCAGTAAGGATTGATAGGCGGTGTCCTGAATCAAGGCATGTTTGAAGAGGTACGTACTCTGCGGCGGCGTCCCCCGTTGATAAAGCAGTTCCGCATCGACCAATTGACTCAGCCCTTGTTGGAGCATCGCCTCGTCCACAGGCGAAACCGCGCGGAGCAAATCGTAAGAAAACTCTCTGCCAAGCGTAGCTCCAACCTGGGCGATCTCTTTGGTTGTGGCCAGCCGATCCAACCGCGCCATCAGCGAATCCTGCAACGTGGAAGGGATCGCCAAGGGTGGCAACGGTCCACTCAACTCATAGTGACCATTCGTTTCGGTCAGTAACCCCGATTCCACCACCATTTTGGTTAACTCTTCCACGAATAAAGGCACGCCATCCGTCTTGGTAACGATCTGCTGCACCACTTCGGCTGGCAACATCTTGTTGCCTGTGGCTTTTTCAATCATTAGCGGCACCTGTCGCCGCCCCAAGCGACTGAGGGTTAAGTGACTGAAGTGAGCATGTTGCCCCCACAGCGGCGTAAATTCGGTCCGACTCGTCAACAGTACGAAGAGCCGAGCGGTAGGAGTCTGATTAATCAGCAACCCCAACAACTCCAGCGTGGAGGGGTCGGCCCAATGCAAATCTTCCCAGGCACAGTACAGTGGCGCACGTTCTGCTTCTTCGATGAGCCAGGCGATCAAAGCTTCTTCCGTCTTCTGCTTCTGGCGTTGCGGGCTCAGATTCAGTGGGGGTGAATCAGCAGGCTGCGGCAAGGAAAGCAGAGCGGAAAACAAGGCCAAGGTATCAGCTTGGGGGAAGCGATAACGAGCGAGGGTAGTGTGTAGCTTGGTGGTTTTGCTCTGTGGCGTATCATCTTTCTGCCATTGTAGTACACGCTGGAGATGCTCAATGACTGGTTGCAGGGCGCTGTTTTGATGATAGGGCGAGCAGCGAAATTCGATGCACAACGCCCCGTCCTGTTTGACCCGGTCGCGCAGTTCCCGCACCAGCCGCGATTTGCCAATACCGGGTTCCCCACTCAGTAACGCCACCTGTCCGTCGCGATCCTTGACTTGTTCCCAGCGACGGTGAAGCAGCGCCAATTCTTCCTCGCGGCCCACAAGTGGTGTCAGCCCAGTCGGTGGCGTGGCGTCGAGGCGGTGTGGGGTGGCGCTTTCGCCCAGGACTCGATACAGCGTCATCGGTGTGGGAATACCCTTCAGCACCTGGGCGCCTAAGTCTTGGCAGTCGAACTGACCCTTTACCAGACGGTACGTGGCGGCGCTCAGCGCGACCGTATTGGGTTCAGCTACTCCTTGGATGCGGGCGGCGATGTTGGGTGTCTCGCCTAACGCGAGGTGTTCTGTACGTTCACCGGTACCAATGTCACCGATGACAACTAACCCGGTGTGAATACCGATGCGGACTTGCAAAGGTGAGAGTATCTCACCCTCTCCCTGTCCCTCTCCCCTCAAGGGAGAGGGGACCTTCTTTTGTAGGGCAGTAATAATCTCTACCCCCGTGCGCACCGCACGCCGCGCCTCATCTTCATGGGCTGCCGGATAGTCAAAGTACACCAACAGCCCATCGCCCAGATATTGCGCGATGTGGCCGTCGTACTGCTGGATCACTGCAGTGCAGGTTCTATGATACGCCTGCACAACCGCCTGATAGTCCTCGGGATCAAGTTGGGCGGATAAGGCCGTGGAACCGACCAGGTCACAGAACAGCACGGTCAACTGCCGCCGCTCGCCTTCCGCTCGTAGAGTGTCTGGGTGCTGGGTGCTAGGGGTTAGGGGCTGGGGACTGACAACTGA
>Ga0187892_10012439_pt1 | contig 10110 bp, 6 predicted proteins | sample MA1701073metaG_FD_139345 | JGI IMG/M metagenome (GOLD analysis project Ga0187892, IMG submission 139345) | Bio-ooze microbial communities from a basaltic lava cave in the Kipuka Kanohina Cave System on the Island of Hawaii, USA - MA170107-3 metaG ...
ATCGATGCGTTCCTCGACGGCAACCGTAACGGTAACTATGAGCCCTCACTCGGCGAATACCTGATTTTTGATGCCGACCGCGACGGGCAATACGACGGCAACGGCAATGGTGAATGGGACAACGATGCCGTGATTACCGGCACGACGATCCTCATTCCGTTCGGCGGCAACCCTGGAGACACCCCGTTCCAGGACAAGACGAAGATTTCCAGAATCAGCTTCAGCAACGGCTTCTCGCCGCAAGAAGCGCCGGCCAGCAGAGTCATCTTCGTGCCGATGATCTTCTCGGACGGCACCTGCGTGATCAACGCGACGGTGCAGATGCAACTGCCCAAGCTCGTCATCCTGGCCGGCGATTTCGCCGGGCGGCCGGTGCCTGCGGGTACCGCCGTCAACATCTTCGGCGAGCGCGGCCGCGGCATCATCCAGGGCCGCGTTCGTACCGACTCCGAAGGAACGGTCGCACCCGAGTATCATAGCTTGTGTCCCGACGACGCCGGCGAGCCGATTACGGTCGTCGCGGCGGCGCGCGGAGCTGAGCCGTTTACAGATCTCAACTCGAACGGTACGCACGATGAGGGCGAACCGTTCGTCGACCTCGACACAGAGGTCTATCTCGACGGTAACAACAACGGCATCTTTGAGCCGCAGCTCGACGAGTACTTGATCAGCGATCCTAACCACAATGGTCAGTTCGACGGCGGCGGCAACGGCGTGTGGGACGACGATACCATCATCCACGATGTTGCCTTGATCGTCCCGACTATCATCGAAAGTGGGGTTCCGGCCGGCGGACCGATCGGCGGTGTCATCCATCCGCCTTCACGCATTCAGGCCGCGGTCGAGGACATCAACCTCGTGCTGTTCGACGACCAGGGTCATTGCCTGGTCAACGCAACCACCGACGTACTGGCGATCGCTGCCGACTACATCGACCGGGCGACCGCATTCCGCCGCGTCAACTACTTCATCGAGCGCGGTCGCGGTAACATCGACGTACAGGGCATTACGGACACCGGCGGTGTGTCGACTGTGACCTTCCGGTCCGTCTGTTCGGACAATCCGAAAGATCCGATCACTCTGGTCACCACCATGTTCGGCGAAGAGCCCTTCACCGACAGCAACCGCAACGGCGTTTTTGACCTCGGTGAGCCGTTCGTCGACTTGCCGAATGAAGCGTTCCTGGATGCCAACCTGAACGGTATCTACGATCCGCAGAACGGCGACTTCCTCATCTGGGATCCGAACGGCAACAATACCTACGATGGTTCCGGAAACGGGGTGTGGGACTCCGACATCATCCTGAGCGATGTCGCTGTCATCATCCCGACCGAGGAAAACCCGCAGCCGCCGCCGGCGCTCGCCGCGGCGACGACCGGTTCCTCGGTTCAGTTGACGCCGGAGGACGTCACGTTCGAGATGTTCGACGAGTCTGGTCGTTGCGTCGTCAACGCCAACGTCGACGTCAGTGTGGCGCTTGCCGATACCCGCGGCCGCGCCGTGGCGAACACGCCTGTGGCACTGTTTGCCGAGCTCGGCCGTGGTCTGATCGACGAACAACTGATCACCGATGCCACCGGCACCGGTAGCGCTACCTTCCGTTCGCTGTGTCCGCCCAACGCCATCGAGGAAATCACCCTCGTCGCCGCGGTGCGCGGCCGCGAGCCTTTCACCGATCTCAACAGCAACGGCTTGTTCGACGAAGACGAACCCTTCGTCGACCTGCCGCGCGATGCCTTCCTCGACGGCAATCGCAACGGTTTCTACGAACCGGGTCTGAACGAATATCTGATCTGGGACGCCGACGATGACGGCCAGTACGACGCCACCGGCAACGGCGTCTACGACACCGACAACATCATCACCGGCGACGCGATCTTGATTCCGATCCGCAACGGCAGGCCGGAGTTCAAGGTTCTCGAAACCCGTACCAACATCTCGCGTCTGAGCTTCGGTGTTGGTGCCGAGACCGCGCTCGAAAGCTTCGACGAAAACGGCGCCTGCCTCGTCAATTTCGTCGGTGATATCGTCGCCCTTGCCGGCGACTTCCAGTCGCGTCCAGTGGCCCCTGGCTCGCCAGTGGCGTTCTTCACTCCGCGTGGTCGCGGCGTCATCATCGAGCAAGGGTTGACCGACGTCTTCGGTGCCGCCGAAGTCGAGTTCCACAACCTGTGCCAGTTCGACGTCGGCATCAATGCCGCCGCGATCATCAAGGTCGTCGCCGCAGCACGGGGTAGCGAACCGTTCGTCGACCTCAACTCGAACCGGGTCCACGACGCCGGCGAACCGTTCACGGATCTACCGAACGAGGTCTTCCTCGATGCCGACTTCGACGGTGTCTACGATCCGCAGGACAACGAGTACTTGATCTGGGACGACAACGGGAACCAGATGTACGATTCCGGCGGCAACGGCGTCTACGACGACGACATCGTCGTCTTCACCGAAACCGCCATGGTTCCGGTGTTTGAAGGTACGTTGATTCCAGTAGCCAGCGTCATCACCGACAGCGGCTCGAGCCGTGCGTCTTACCTGTCCGGTAGCGTCGGTGCTGCCAACTTCATTCCTTTCGATGACCAGGGCAACTGCATCGGCGGCACCGAGATCCCGGTGACCGTCACAGCCACGGATCAACTCAACCAGCCGCTGCGGCATGCGACGATCGACTTCAACGTCGCCGCCGGCCGCGGCATCATCGAGTCGTTCGTTGTTTCAGACGACGAATCGGCAGTTGCCGAGGCATCATTCCGCAACGTTTGCCCGGTCACCGCCGACGTACCGATCGTCATCGTCGCATCCATCCTCGGACGGGAACCGTTCGAGGATCGCAACGGCAACGATCGTCGCGACGGAAACGAGCCGTTCACCGATCTGCCCAACGAGGCGTTCCTCGATGCCAACCAGAACGGCACCTACGATCCGCAGTCGGGCGATCTCCTGATCTACGACCGCAACCGCAACGGCACTTTCGATGCGGGCTCCAACGGCGTGTACGACGACGTCGCCATCCTGACGTTCGAAACCTCGATCCTGCCGTTGCGTCCGACACCGACACCGACACCGATACCGTCGAATACGCCGACACCGAGCGTGACTCCGACACGGACCAACACGCCGGTGTCGACGAGCACAGCGACGGCCATTCCGACTTCGACGCCGACGTCGACACCGATCCCGACCGACACGCCGACGGATACGCCGGTACCGACGGATACTCCCGTCCCGACCGACACACCGACTCCTGAGCCGACGGAAACGGCAACGCTGGAACCCACGGAGACCGCCACGCAGGAGCTGCCGCCGACCGAGACTCCGACGGAGGCGGCACCGTGATCGCCGGCAAAACCATGTTCAGTGCGCGTGAACTCAGCAGCGGCGCCGTAGTTGCTCAGCAACTACGGCCCGCTCACACGCATTGGACCCGTCTGCGGGGACTCCTGGGCACCAAATCCTTGGACGACGGCCACGGACTCTGGATTAAGCCGTGCAACCAAGTACACATGTTCTTCATGAGCTACGCCATCGATCTCGTCTTTCTTGATGACAACCACCGCGTCGTTCGATTGGTCGAGGGACTGGCCCCCGGAAAGATTTCACCCAAGGTGAGGGACGCCAGAAGTGTTCTCGAGCTACCGGTCGGGACCATCGCTCGTGCTGGTCTGGCCGAGGGGGCCTCCCTCGCGATCGACGACGCCGCGCATTGAATCGATTGTGTCATGCCGATGGTAAGCCACGGAGCCTGTTCAACGCGCACCCGGATGCTTGTCCTAGTCCTTGCGGTGCGCTTCATCGCGTTCGGGTCTCCGGCATCGGCCCAGGAAGCGGTGCCGCAAGCGGCCGTGGTTGCACCGATGGCAGCTCCACCGGTAGCGCAACCCAATCTTCCGGAAGATACCGCGGACGCGGCGTTCGGGTTGCGTTGGTTCGATTCCAAATCTGAGATCGAAAGCCTCGGCGTCGAGCTTCGCCAGCCGGTGGCGACGCCGTTCGGCGATTCCTACTCGACGGCGTATCTGCCGCGCAACGTGCCCGACATGAACTACGCCGTGCTGTCGTTCGGCTACAACGATCAGCTCATCCACATTACGGCTGTAGGCGGCGATTTCGAGAACGACATCGAAGCGCGCCAGGGGATTGCTCGCTACAAAGAGCTGCGCGACGTGCTCGAGAAGAAGTACGGCGCGGGCGAATCCGCTTCGAACTTCGAAAAAGTCTTTTCCGGCTCCCTCACTGCGCTCGGCTTCCAGCAGAAGAAGAACTGGATGTACACGGTTTTCAAAAAGCCGCACATGCGCATCGAACTGTCGGTGATCTGTGAAGGCGCGGCGCGCACACGCTGGCGTCTGATCTTCGAGAACCTCGAAGGCATGGCGTACATGGAACGCCAGCGCCGGCGGAGTGAAGAGGCAGCGTTCTGACAAAGAGTTAGGAGTTTTAAGTTACAAGTTAAAAGTTGTTGTGGCTTCGCATCCTTTGAAATGGATCACCCAACCACAACTTCCAACTTAGAACTCAAAACTTAAAACTCCCCAATGCCCATCCGCCAAGTATTTCTCGTCCTGTTTGCCCTGCAGCTCGTCAGTATCGGTGTCTTCAACACGGTCGACCCCGACATGTGGTGGCACCTGCGCACCGGCGAGCTCATCTGGAATGAGGGCATCCCGCGCCACGACCCGTTCTCCTTCACCAAGGCTGGCGGCGAATGGATCACCCATGAGTGGCTGTCGGAAGTCCTGATGTGGATCTTCTACAGCGCCGGTGGCCTGCCGTTCATGGCCATCGGTTTCGCGCTGCTGTCGGGCGCCGCCTTCTGGCTGGTCTACCGCAGCTGCGAGGCGCAACCGTACCTGGCCGCGCTTCCCACCGTCGTCGGGTTGCTCGCCGCCGCGCCGTCGTTCGGTGTCCGCCCGCAAGTCCTCAACATGCTGTTCATGGCCGGCTTCGTCTATGTCGTCGAGCTCGTGCGTCGCGGCGCCTTCGAGAAGCGCATTCTTTGGCTGCTGCCGCTGTCGACAGTCGCTTGGGTCAACTTCCACAGCGGCTATCTGCTCGGCGTCGTTTTGTTGTCGACCTACGCGGTCGGGTTCGCCATCGACGCTTGGCTGGTCAAAAGCGAAGACGAGCCTACCGACTTCGGCTTGCCGCGCCGCCTGGTGTTGGTGGCGTTTGCCTGCCTGGCGGCCGCGCTCTTCAACCCGAACGGCTGGCACATATGGCTGTATCCATTCGACACGTTGGGCAGCGATCTGATGCAGCAGAACATCATCGAGTGGAGCTCGCCGAACTTTCATGAAGCGGTGTATTGGCCCTTTGCCGCGATGATGGGCCTCGGCGTGTTGAGCTTCGTCGTTGCACCCAAGCGGCCGCCGCTCGCCGATCTGTTGCTCTTCTTTGGGACAGCCGCGGCCGGATTGACGTCGCGTCGTCACATTGCACTGTTCGCCATCGCCACCATCCCGGTGATCTCCCGTGCGCTTGCCGAAGCGTTGCGACCGACCGCCGCCTTCGCGATTCTCGGCGCGCCGAGAGATGGCGAGATGTCTGCTGGCAAAGCGCGCCTCAACTGGATCATTCTATTGGTGGGCGTTGTGTCGACCCTTGGTTGGCGTGTGTCGACCCTGGCCCAGAACCAGGCGATGGTCGCCAAGAAGTTTCCCGCTGCTGCTGTCGACCATCTGCAAGAGATCGGCATGGCGGAGCGCCGTGGCTTCAACGCCTACCCGTGGGGCGGTTACCTCGTCTGGCGCCGCGTACCGGTGTTCATCGACGGCCGCGCCGACGTCTACGGCGATTTCCTCGGCGACTACCTCAAGACCGTCAGGCTGACGAACCATTGGCGCGAGCCGCTCGACAGCTTCGACGTCGACTACGTGCTCATCGAGAAGGGCAGCAACCTCGGCACACTCCTCGACGCGAGTGGTGAGTGGCGCCAGGAGTATGTCGATGAGGTCGCGCGCATCTATGTGCGCGCGGAAGAAGTGGTGATCGGCGATCAGTAAGCTCGCCCGTCCGCCGACAACCGACCCCCGGTTACCAGCTTCACCTCGGGATCAACACCGTTACGTGCATCATGAAGCCGATTCCCAGGCCAATCGCCAGCAGCCGCAGGTAGACGGTTGCCTGCACGGGCGGAGCGACTGCCAGCGCGACTAGCGGACAGACGAGATACCAAGGGAAACTGCCGCCATAGATCAAGAACGAATACACCAGGGTCGCCAAACCGAAGGTACCCATGACGTCCGCGAGGCCAGCTTCCTTTGTCACCAAGCCCGGAACCAGCAACACGACGAAGAAGACGAAGAGGATGTTCAAGATCAGATTGACGTACGACGCCGGGTCGAGGCCGGCGGCCTGCGCGGCGAAACCGGTGATCTGACGCAACAGATATCCCGCATTGTTCGGCATAGGGTTGTGCGACGCCGACATCCCGCTGAAGACCTGCATCGGATCGGGCAGTCCCGACATGAACGGTGCGTAGACGACAACAATCATCACCGCGCTCGCCACGATCAATCGCAACCCCAGACCCAGCTGCCGCGAGCTCTGGCGAGAGAGCACGTGAATCGCTGCCATTCCGAGCAGCAGCAGTGTGACGTATTTGATCAACGCGGAAGCCAGCAACGCCACCGTGCCGAACACGAACCGGCTTTGCGTGAGCAAGAAGATCCCGATCAAGGCTAGCGTCATCATCACGGCGTCGTTGTGCGCGGAGCCGGACGATTCGATCAGCAGAATCGGATTCCAGGCATAGAACAAGAGCGGGACTACGCCATCGCCACCCTTCAAGCGCCGTGTCAGCACCACCACCAGCGCCGCTCCCACCAGGTTGGACACCGCCGACAGCAACTTGAATAGGAACACGGTGAGCAGCACGCCGCCGTTTCCGAGGCTGGCGCACAGGGCCGAGAGCTGTATCCATAAGGGCCCGTACTGCGTCGTGCCCTCGCGCCAGATCGACAGAGCCCAGAACGGATCGTCGGGGACGGCATCCGCCGCGACGCCGTACGGGTTCTGACCGTGGATGGCATAGAGTCGGCCCTGGACGGCGTAGTGGAAGACGTCGCCGGACAGGACTGGAGGGAAATAGAAGAGCAGCATGACGTTGAACACGATGGCGCAGCCGAAGATGATCGGTAGCAGCGCCGTGTGGTCTTGATCGGCAGGCAAGCGCGAGACGATCCACAATCCAAAAAGATATGCACCCCAGAACAGCAGGATCGCCGCGGATGCGAAGATCCGGAATATCGCCGGTGGGAGCTCGAACGTCGGATACCCCCACAGCAGCCGGAAGAAGGTCACCGCATGCCGTTGAACGCCATAAGGAGTTTGTACGTTCGGTGGCAGGTTGACGTAGAGCAGCGTCAGCAGTGCGATCGCCGCCAAGACCACCAGACCACACACCGCCAGGTTGACCGTGGTCTTCTGCGTATCGTCGCCAGCCGCCATCACCGTCCTCCGCATCGCGACGCATTGTCGATGAAATCGCCGCCGGTGTCCAAGGTCCGTGGATGCAATCTCTTCACGGATCGTGCTACACGACCGCCATCATCGCTTGCGAGGTTTGCAAATGAAGCAGCACGAAACTGCCATCCGGCGGCGTAGGTGGAGCCGTCGTGAAGTCTTGCGCTCCGCCTTGGCCGGCGCGGGAATGGTCGCGGCCGGCCCCTTCCTCGCGGGTTGCGGGTCGTCGTCAGGCAGCAACAAACCGCCGCGCAGCAACCTGAGCGACGTCGGTCCGCTCCTCGACCCGGACGCCAACGGCGTGCGGCTGCCGGCAGGCTTTACCTCACGCGTTGTGGCGCGCACCCGTCAGGAAGTCATTCCCGGTTCCGGATTCAATTGGCACCTCGCTCCCGATGGCGGCGCCACCTTCGAGACCGACGACGGGGGTTGGATCTACGTCTCCAACAGCGAGATCCCGAACCTCGGCCCGGCCAGCGGCGGCGTCGGTGCCCTGCGCTTCGATGCTGACGGCAACCTCATCGCTGCGTACTCGATCCTCAGTGGCACCTCGATCAACTGCGCCGGCGGGCCGACGCCCTGGGGAACCTGGCTGTCGTGTGAGGAGTTCGACCGCGGTCAGGTCTGGGAGTGCGATCCCTTCGGCGAACGCGCCGGCGTAGTGCGTCCCGCCCTCGGTACGTTTCAGCACGAAGCGGTCACCGTCGACCCGGTGCGCGGACAGCTCTACCTGACCGAAGACCTACCCGAGGGCCGCTTCTACCGTTTTACACCCGATCGCATGACCGACGAGGGTTTTCTCGACCTGACATCGGGAACGTTGGCGGTGGCTCAGATCGTCGAGGGCAATGAAGGAGCCGTCATCTGGCACGACCTCGACGATCCGCGTGCAGAGCAGCTTGCCACGCGCATGCAGGTTCCCGAGAGCACAGCCTTTCGCGGCGGCGAAGGCATCTGGTACCACGACGATCTGGTCTACTTCAGCACCAAGGGCGACAACCACGTTTGGGTCTACGACACCGTGAGCGAAACCATCGCGGTCCTTTATGACGCGGGTGAGCTCGAGACACCGACGTTGCGCGGCGTCGACAATGTCATGGTCTCCGTCGCCGGTGATGTTTGGGTTGCCGAGGATGGCGACGACATGCAGCTCGTCGGCATTACGCCCAGCGGGTTGATCGTGCCGCTACTGCAGATCGTCGGGCAGGACTCCTCGGAGATCTGTGGCCCGGCGTTCAACCCGGACGGCACTCGGCTCTACTGCAGCTCGCAGCGCGGCACTCTGGGCCATCCCGGCGGTGGCATCACCTACGAGATTGCCGGGCCCTTCTTCTCTTAGTCCGACAAGTCCGACGGTCAAACGAGGGTGGCGAGCTTCTGCCGTTGATAGATGCCGTCACCCAAAAGCATCTGGTTGTGCTTTTGGCGCTTGAAGTAGAGGTGCACGTCACACTCCCACGTGAAGCCGATGCCGCCGTGAAGCTGGACCGAGCGGCCGGAACAGAATGCGGCCATGTCGGACGCCGCCGACTTCGCCATGCGCGCATAGTACTCGGCCCTCTCCGGTTCCGCATCGATCGCGCAAGCGGCGGCGTAGACCAGCGAGCGCGCCCGATCGACATCGAGCATCATGTTGACCAACGGGTGCTTCACCGCCTGAAAGTAACCGAGCTCGTGATCGAACTGCTTGCGCACGCGGGCGTAGTCGGTGGTCGCCTGCAATTGCCATTCACCCGCACCACACATGTCGGCGGCGACGATGGTCAGCAGCGACGGCAGCGCACGCCGCAGGACGGCGGCACCCGCGCCAGCAGCCGCAACGATCCCTTCCTTGGGAACCTTCACCTGCTGAAACTCGACGCGTGCCTGGTCGCGTGTGAGATCGACGATGTGATCCGGCTTGATCGTCACTCCGGGCGTGTCGGCGGGCACGGCGTAGATGCCGATGCCTTGCCTGCCCGCCGCGGCAACGACGAGAAATCGTGCCTTGCGCGCGTCCTGCACGAAGCAAGCGATGCCGTCGAGCACCACGCCACCGTCGCCGTCGCTGGCGCGGACGTCGGTATCGTCGACCTCCCACGAGCCCGCGGCGTCAGTGACAGCAAGAGTTGCCGGTTGCCCCGCAACGATCCTTTCCAGCCAGGGGTTGGCTCCGTTCGCCTCACGCAACACACAAGTCGCCGACAACGTCGAAATCAGCGGTGACGGCAGGGCGGCACGTCCGATTTCCTCCGCCAGTGCTGCAACCGCGACCATCTTCATGCCGGCGCCGCCGGCAGAGGCGGGGACAGCCAAAGAGGTCCAGCCGAGCTCGACCATCTGATGCCACAGGTTGTCATCATGACGAACGGGCGGCGTCTCACTTTCGTATGCTTGCCGGTGATCGCCGGCGACCAGCTTGCGCAGCGACTCGATGCCGGCGTTCTCGCTCAGCACCTTGCGCGCCGAATCGCGCACCATCCGTTCCTCTTCTCCAAACCCGAAATCTCGTGGCTGTCCCATTCAATCTCTCCGCGCCCCCGGGTCTACACGAGAGCAAAGTTCCAATCCTATTTGGACTTCGCCAGTCCCAACACTCGTTCGCCGAGAATGTTGCGTTGCACCTCGCTGGTCCCGGCGGCGATGGTGATGCCGTACGAATTCAAGTAA
>Ga0187892_10012440_pt1 | contig 10109 bp, 6 predicted proteins | sample MA1701073metaG_FD_139345 | JGI IMG/M metagenome (GOLD analysis project Ga0187892, IMG submission 139345) | Bio-ooze microbial communities from a basaltic lava cave in the Kipuka Kanohina Cave System on the Island of Hawaii, USA - MA170107-3 metaG ...
CGAGAACAACGTCGACCGGCTGGACCTGGAAAAAGTGGCGTGGCGGATGCGCGACGACCGCTTCTACGGGCCCGCGCTCGACCTCCTCGCGCGCCGGCACGTCTACCAGAACACGCTGTGGTCCTACACGGTCCAGCACAAGGACGTCCGGCGGGTCCGGGAGTACCTGCTTCATCAGGAGCCGTGGCTCGGGCAATGCGGGTCGAGGCTGGACGACGGGGCGTTGTCGATGGATCCGGTCGCGCGGGGCCGGTACGAACACCTGGAGTACGCGCCGTTCGTCAACGCGCGGACCCACCGCCTGGGAGCCGCGCGCAAGATCCTGAACAACCGGTTCGCGGAGCAGTATCAGAAGCTGATGTCGACCCTGCGCTACCGCGCGAAGCTCAACGACGAGGATCTCCTGGCGGTCTCGTACTACCTGTTCCTTCAGGACCGAGTGGAGGAGGCGCTGGCGACCTTCGAGCGGGTGAAGCGGGAGGCGGTGGCAGGGAAGATCCAGTACGACTACCTGCGCGTCTATGTGGAGTTCTATCGCGAGCGGCCCAAGCAGGCGCGGTCGGCCGCCGAGAAGTACGAGAACTACCCGGTGGACCGCTGGAGGAAGCTGTTCCGGAACGCGCTGGCGCAGCTCGACGAGATCGAGGGCGAAGGGGCGTCCGTCTCCGACAGGGAGGACCGCGACCAGCGGCAGGGGAAGCTCGCCGCCTCCGCGGCGGCGTTCGATTTCACGGTCGAGAACCGCACCGTCACGGTCCACTTCGCCAACCTCGAGCGGGTGCGGGTGAACTACTACCGGATGGACATCGAGATCCTTTTCTCGCGCCAGCCGTTCGTCCAGGAGCAGTCGGGCCGGTTCGGGTTCATCATGCCCAACCGGAGCGACGACGTGTCGCTGCCGCGGAAGGGCGGAAGCCACGCGTTCCCGCTGCCTGCGGAATTCAACGGCGCGAACGTCGTCGTCGAGCTGGTGGCGGACGGCCGGCGGGTTTCCAAGCCCTGCTTCGCGCACGAGCTGGCGGTGCAGGTCGTGGAGCCATACGGGCAGCTCAGGGTGGCGCACCGCCAGACGCGCAAGCCCCTCTCTAAGGCGTACGTCAAAGCCTACGCGCGGCAGCAGGACGGCGCCGTGCGCTTCTACAAGGACGGATACACGGACCTGCGGGGCCGGTTCGATTACTCGTCGCTCAGCACCGACGACCTGGACCGGGTGGACCGCTTCGCGCTCCTGGTCCTGAGCGACGAGCACGGCGCGGTGGTCCAGGAGGCCGCCCCGCCGAAGCGCTGAATCCCGCCGTTCGTAAGTATCTATTCGAAGACCCGGACTCAGAGACTCAGAGTTCTCAGAGACCCGTGAAGAAGAAAAAGGGGTCGTCTCTGAGATCTCTGAGTCTCTGAGTCCCGGTTCCGGCGTTAGTGGCCGATCTCGGAATCGAGCCGCACGAAGGAATAGGGCCGCAGGGTGAGTTCGACGGATCGGCCCGACGAGTCGACCCGTCGTGAGGGGGCGGCCCGGAACCGGACCGGCGACGCGATCGCGCCCTTCACGCTCTTCTCATCCAGTGACTTTAGCCAAACGTGAGCGGGCCACCGAAAGCCCTCCAGGCGCACCGTCCGCGTCTCGGGTCCCAGGTTGGCCAGGAGGACGCGGGACTTCGCTCCGAGGCGAAACGCCACGCCCGCCACCGCCAGGGGCTCCGTGCACTTCACGGGAAGGACGATGCCGCCCGCGAATTCCGCCGCATCCGCCAGGACATGATAGAGGGGAAAGACGGACCCGCGCGCGTTGTCCACGACGCCCCTCCGCCCGGTGGTTTCGTAGAACGTGATGCTGTGCACCCCGCGTTGACAGAGGGCCCCCAAGCTTCCGACGGTCCAGCCCGCGCCGAAAAGGGAGGCCTGTCGGGGGTCGGCAGGGAACGGGTCGGCCCGCGGCTTGAGCGTGACCGGAGTGATCGCGAGCCGGCGCTTCCCGGCGATGCGACGTCCGGCCTCGACCGTCGATGCCAGCCCCTCCAGGTTTTCCACGAGCGTTCGATCGTCGGAGGCGTGAACTTGGGGGTTGACGGAATAGCAGAGCAGGTCCGTTCCCGCGGGCGGACGATCGCGGTTGAGCTCGACATAATCTCCGTCCGTCCCGGTCCCCAGGAGCGCCGGAGGATGCAACGAATGGAGCGCCTTCCGCGCGAGGGCCACGCACGCTTCCGTCGGGATTCCCTCCCGATCCTGGAGGATGAGCCAACGGGTGACCCGCGGCCGGACTCGGCCGGCCGCCTCGAGCAGGCTCTTGAGCTCATGGCCGGGAGCGTCGCCGAGATGGACCGCGACCTCGAGCGATGAGCCCAGCGCCCGAGCCTCGGCCGCGGCTCTGGCGAGATCCTTTCGGAATCCCGGGCGGGAGGGCCTCAGGTCCACGCGGAGGTGGGCGGGGGCCAGGGTCTTGAGACGCGCCGCTTCGGCGGGATGCAAGGAGCGGCCGTGGGACGCGACGCTCAGGCCCAGGCACGGAACCGGCGCCGGCGGCGAATCGCCCAGGGAGAGAACGATCCCTGACGCGACACGGGATGGACGAGGGGTGGGTCCCTCGAGCGTGAGCGTGAGAGACTGCGCGATCCGTGTCCCCGCCTCGATCGCGGCCGGATACGGAAGCTCCAAAGGAGTCGAGTAGGTCTTGTAGGACCCGTCGGCCCAGTTTCTCTGGTCTTCCATTTCGAAGACGTCGCCCTCCAGTCGCACCGTGGCGCGGAGGCCCGGGACGACCTCGTGGGTCAGCGCGCGGATGTTCTTGAACGGCTGATGAGGCTGGACGTACCGGGGGAAGGTTCCGGCGGCGACGGCCCCGTCGACCTCCTCGACGGTGACAGGCCGACCGGCGCACTCCCGGAGCGGATGCAGGACGCAAAGCCCGATCCGGTTCCGCAGGAATCGGGAGCGAGCTTCGCCGTCCATCGAAAATCGGACTCTTCCCGTGCTGTCTCCCCGGGCCGCGCCTTTCCACACGAAGTCGATTTCCTTCAGGCGACATTCGGCCAGGAACGAGAGGGTGAAAGAGTCCCCGGCCGTTTCGATCCTCAGATCCGACAGGCGATGGGGGATCGTGTTCCACCGGGAGTCGCGTACGGCCGCGTAGATGCCGCGCAGGATCTCACGGGACCCGAGCCGCAGGTACCGGAGAGCCCCGTCGACGAACTCCAGGGAAAGGGGACCCGCTCGGAGCGCCGCCACGGTCTTGCCTTTCAGACCGTCTGAACGACCTGTCGGCGGCGCGCGGATTCGTAGGACGCGAAGACGAGCCGCAGGGTCTTCAAGTTGTCCGCCCCCGTCGTCTCGCACGCCGCTTCGCCCCGGAGCGCCTGAAGAAGGTGCCGATGGCAGGGCACGATGCACGTCTGCCCGATGCCCTCCCCCGGCTCGACCCACGGATACGGAGGCGGAGGCAGACGGCGCGCCCGCGTCCCCTCCCGGGTCGTGACTCGGATCCGGTAGTCGGCGGCAAGCTCGACGGACCCTGCTTCGCCTTCGACGAAGCAGAGCACCTCGGGGTAGCTGTCGCGCTCAGCCACGGTCGCGTAGCTGAGCTGACACAGGACCGTCGTCCCCGCGCCCATGGTCATCATCACCGTTGCGACATCCTCGCCTTCGATGCCCGGGGTTACGCGCTGGAGCTGGCACGCCAGGTCGCGCGCCTCCCCGAAGAGGAACCGGGCGATGTCGAGGATGTGAGTCCCCATATCCGCCAGGATGAGCTGCGGCGCGGATCGCAGGTACGGCTGGTTGTCGAACAGGGGATAGGCGTTGCAATAGTCGATGCGGCCTCGAAAGACGCGCCCGAGGGTACCGCCATCGATCACCGCCTTCACCTCGCGGATCGTGTGATACCAGCGGAGGTTCTCGTGAATCAGGAAGGGCACCCCCGCCTTGCGGCAGGCCTCGACCATCTCCTCGCCCTCGGCGAGCGACGTCGCCATCGGCTTCTGGCAGACGACCGGCAGGCCGCGGGCCGCCGCCAGCTTCACGAGGGGCGCGTGCGCCTCGACGCCGGCCACGACGTCGACGAAATCGAGCGACTCCCGGCGAAGCATTTCCTCGGCGTCGTCGTAGGCGGACCGCACGGCGAATCGGCGCGCCAGCGCTTCGGCCTTGGGCCGAACGAGGTCGCAGACGGCCACGCATTCGGCGCCTCGGACTTCCTGCCAGGCCGCGAGCTGGGGCTTGGCCCAAAAACCCGCTCCCACGAGACCGAACCGCAGCGCCTTCATGATTCACCGCCGGCCCGCTCGGGCCCGCACCTCCGTCACTCCCCGCGTCATCGCCTCGAGGTAGGCGCTGCCGTCGTCCTGGTACGAGAGCACATTAAACCCCATCGCCGACCACTCCTCGAGCCGGGCCACGCTGGAGCTTTGAATGGCCGCGGCCTTCCGGTGCCGTTTCGCCGCGGCCGCCACCCGCCGCAGCGCTTCCACGAACCGCCGGTCGCCGAACGCCCCGGGGATTCCCATCGACGTCGTCAGATCGAACTGCCCGACCCACAGGACGTCGACCCCGGGAGTGGCGGCGATGCCGTCGAGCTCCTCGAGGGCCTCCCCGCTCTCGATCTGGCAGATCACGGTGGTGGTCTCGTTGGCGCGGTCCATGTAGACGCAGGCGTCCACGTCCTTGTAGTCGTTCACCGCCGAAGCGAACGTCAGCCCCCGCCGTCCCACGGGGCGATACTTGGCCGCGTCCACGACGGCTTTCGCCTGCGACGCCGTTTTCACGTTGGGCACCATGACGCCCAGGGCGCCCGTGTCGAGCGCGCGCGCGATGAACGAGCAGGTCAGCTCCGGCACCCGGACGAACGGCGCGATCGGGGTCGCCTTGAACCAGGCGACGAGGTCCGCGACCTCCCGGACGTCGAAGGTGCCGTGCTCCATGTCGACCACCACGAAGTCGACGCCCGCCCCCTCCAGCATCTTCGCGATGCCGCGCACATTGAACTCGACGATCATGTGCCCGACGGGAACCTTTCCCGCCGCCAGGACCTCTTTGAACCGGTTCGCCTTCATGAACGGAGCGACCCTTCCGCGGCGAACGCTTCCCAGCGCTGCCGGAAGCCCGCGAGCTTGGCTTGGAAGCCCGCGCGCCGAATCACCGCGGGATTGACGACATACGGGGGAACGTCTCCCCTCAGCACGGCGAGCACGCTCTCGCAAACGCCCGCGCCGTTCCCCCGAACCAGGTCGTCCGTATAGCCGAGCCCGTGCGGGGCGAGGATGACGTTCTCCATCCGGACCAGGGGACTGTGGAGGGGCAGCGGCTCCTCGACAAAGACGTCGAGGCCGGCGCCGGCGATCCGGCCGGCCGCGAGCGCTTCGACAAGGTCCGCCTCGTCCACGATCGCCCCGCGCGCGGTGTTCACGAAATAGGCGGTAGGCTTCATGAGGGCGAAGTGCTTCTTCCGGACGAGTCCGCGCGTCTCCCCGTTGAGCGGGCAGTTGATCGCCACGAAGTCGGATTCGGCGAAGACGGTCTCGAGCCCCACGAGTTCCACGCCGACCGCCGCCGCCCCCGCCGGAGTCGCGTAGGGGTCGAACGCAAGCGCGCGTCCGAGGTCGAACGGCTTGAGCAGCCGGAACATCTCCGCGCCGATGTTGCCCAGGCCCACCGACCCCACGGTCCGCCCGCTCATGCCCAGACCCACGGTCCGCGTCAGGAGGTCCCACTGACCGGACCGCACGAGCCCGTCCTTCGCGTGCAGCCGCTTGGCCAGGGCCAGGAAGAGCGTCACGATCGCTTCGGCCATGGGTTTCCGGACCGCGTCGCGGGTGATCGCCAGGAGGACGTCGGCCTCCGTGCAGGCCTCCACGTCGATCGTGTCGAAGCCCACGCCCCACCGCGCGATCGCCGCCGTGGGCACGCCTCCTTGGAACGAACCCGCGGTGACGCGCGGCTCGTTTCCGACGGCGGCGTCGAAACGCGCGAGGGCCGCGGCGGTCACGGGGATGTCGGAATAGGTCTCATACGACACCCAGGGAAACGGGCGGAAGTATTCTTCCAGCGCCGGTTCCAGGAGGCCGGGCAGGTCGGTCGCGAAGCTGGCCGACACGCCGACGCGAAAAGGACGCGCGGTCCCGGGCGTCACCTCTGACTCCCCCGGGAGAGCGCCACCCCCGCGACCAGGGCCAAGAGAATGGCCAGCGCCTTCACCGCCGAGATCCGTTCGCCGAAGAGCGGGACCGCTCCGGCCACCGTGACGGCCGGGTAGAGCGCGCCCAGTGTGCTCACGACGGAGACCTTCCCCCCGGCGGGGTAGGCCGCGAAGAGGAAAAAGGACGACAGGGCAAAGAGGAAGCCGATCAGGAGGCAGAGTCCCCAGAGTTCGGCCCCCACGTTCCAGTCCACGGGATGAAGGACGGCGATCGCGGCGGCGACGAGCACGAATCCCGTGACGAAGAGGGTCATCGACAGCGCGCTCGAAATGTCCCGCGTGGCGAGCTTCTGGGTGACACCCGTGACGCCCCACCCCAACAGCGCGAGCATCGAGAGCCCGCCCCACACCCAGCCCGCGAGCCGGCGATTCCGGTCGCCGTCGGCCGCCGGGCCTTCGACGAGACTGAAGAGCAAGACGGCCAGCAAGGCGATGACCACCCCCGCCGCTTGCGGGCGGCTCAGGCGCTCGCGAAGAAAGACCCGCGCCAGAAGGAGAGTCACGAGCGGAAACATTCCCGTCAGCGGGAAGACGACGGAGGCGTCCGCGCCCCCTCCGAGGGCGGCGAAGAGTGCGACGTTGGCCGCCGCCGTGCCCAGGCCCGTGACGAACGCCCAGGTAACGCCGCGGCCCCGCCTGCCCGACGGCGCGGACGGCTCGCGGAAAAACCCCAGGGCGGCGACTACCGGCAGGAAGCCGGCGGTGGAAAGCACCTGCACCTGCAAAGGGGAGAGTTTGCGGCTGGCCGCGGCCGAGACCAGCCCCCAGATGCCGAACCCCATCATCGCGGCCAGCGTGTAGCAGAGCCAGAGATGCCGCCGCCAGGTCGGGACGCCCGCTTCCGCCGTATTCACTTCTTGAGCCGGAGCACAGAGTCGCCGGAGAAGGGCGACGTCAGCGTCCGCGACGCCCCGGCGGCGACCGTGCCGCCGTTCTTGTCCACGCCGTTCTTCGGGTCGTACCAGAGGACGGAAAAACTCCCGCCGTCACCCGAAAGGTCGATGGCGATCGAGCCGCCGTCCTCGTCGTAGACGAGGTACTCCTGTCCCGGCGTGCCGGAGCAGATCTTGTCCGAACCTGAGACCAGACCGTTTCGAATCGTGAAGTTCGAGTTCCGGTATCCGACCGTCTCATACCACCACGTGAGGGCGCGCTTGACGTCGGGCTCGCCGTACCCGTTGCCGGCGCCCCGTTCGGGGCCCTTCCAGACGGGCATGTCCTCCATCTCGTCGTAGATCGGAAGGACGTTGGCGAAGAGCGCGCCCCAGAGCGCCCGCCGGACCTCCGTCGCGTTCCGCGGCATGTCCCACCCCGGCCAGCGGGTGTCGGTCGTTTCCCAAATGTTTTCGAAGGCGATGATGCACTTGTTGAACGGGTTCAGGCAGTTCGTGCCCTCAACGCTCGTCCGGTTGTTGCTTCCGCGGACCGTCCGGCTCGGATTCTGGGCCGGCAGCAGGGTCTGCCAGTCTTGCCAGAGGCCCAGGGCGGTATCGTGCGCCCCTTGGAGCCGCTTCCAGGGGTCGATCGAAACGACGTAGCGCATCACCTGATCGACGCGGCTCTCCCAGTTCCCGAAGTGGCAGTCCATCTCCCACGCCGGCGTCCAGCAGAAATAGTTGTAGAAAGCCGCGTAGCGCGCCGTGAACCAGCGGACGAACGGTTTGTAATCGCCGAAAAACCGCTCCACTTCATCCTTGTGATACGTGAAGAAGAACGTCGTGAACGTCACCGTCCAGACTCGGGCGTCCTTGAGCCGGCGGAGGATCGCGTCGAAATACTGGGCCGCGCGGACGTTGAACCTCGAGTGGTCTCGCCAGATGAAGTCCGTGCCCACGCCGCGGAGAGTGCCCCCCTTGACATCGTACCGCGATTGGGGGCACGGGACCGACAGCATGACCGCGTTGTACCCGCCGTCGATCACGTGGGGGTTGATGAACTGCTTTATGTAGTCCGACGCGCGGCCTTGGGTGAGCGCGTCGGTATAGATCTGGTTGTGGAGGGAATACCCGCGCCAGTGGATGGGATTTCCGCGGGCGTCGGCGAGGAGCCTGGCGTCCTGGGGATCGAGCCGGGCCGGTCCCGGGAGCCCCGTATCCGTCACGGAGAAGCTGCCGGACCCGCCGGCCGTGTCGTCGGTCCACGACCAGGCGTACTTCCAGGTCCCCGCCTCGTCCGGCATGAAGCGCAGCCTCCACGTCGTGCCGCCGTCGTAGAAGCCGAAAAACGAGACCGACCTTCCGGACGGCGCGGTGAATGAGGCCCGGAGTTCGACCACGCGGAAGTCGTACGGATTCGCGTACGCGCGGGAGTTCGTCACCGACCGCTCGAAGACGTCGTAGAGGCCGACGGTCGCCTGCGGCTCCGCGGGGGTCGGCATGAAGGAGAGCGCCCCGGTCGCCGCGATCACGAGACAGAGGATCTCCGCCCGGTGGCTCATCGGATTTCGCCTCCCTTACTTCTTTTCCACCAGAATATTGCCGAACCGCACTTTGATGTTCGGCGGGGCGTCCTTTCTCGCGGACGCCTCGAACCCGATCTGGTACCCCTCCGTGAGTTTGAGCTTGTGCGGCTGGTTCACGACTTCCTGCCCGTCGACGGTCCATCGCAACGACGCGCCGTCCACCTCGACCTGCCAGCGCTCAGCGCGCCCGGCGGGCCGCGGGCGGGCGACCGTCGCGATGCTGACGTTTTCCACCATGAAGAAAAATTCGTCCCCGCAGCGCGCGAGGGTGATCACGTTCCGGCCCATGTAGACGGCGTCCCCCGGGCCGGCGGGGCTCGACGGCGGCTTGAAGAGGAGGAGCGACTCCGACCCCGGATGAGAGTCGGTGATCTCGACGTCCGCGGAGACCCGCAGCGGCAGGGGATAGGCGAGCTTGGTGCGCAACCCGCCGGGGGTATGCCAGCGGGAGGGGTCCGGGTCCTTGGGCCTCGCGGTCGTGTCGATCTCCAGACGGCCGCCGGCCACGGTCGTCGGGAAGCCGCCCTGGATGCCGTCCCACCGGCCCCCCAGGGTCTGGGGGCTTCTGAAGTCTTCCGTGAAGATTACGACGCGGGTCAGCTTCGAAGCGAACTCGATCCCTACCGCCGCCACGGCCGTGTGACCGCTCGTAACTTCGACCATTCTCTTGTCTGAGAAGCGCCGGAGCTGCACTTTGCCGTCCTCGACGTCTAGGCGCGTGCCCTTCTTGGGGTCGGGATCGACGATGAGCCGGAGCGTGGTTCCGCGAACGATCGCCTCGGCGTTTGGGGTCACGAAGACCATCGGTTGATCGAGAGGCTGGCGGGTCACCTCGGCGCGAACCGTGCCGCGGGCGACGTGAAGCCTCTTGCCGCCCGCCAGCGCAAGCTCGCGGACGTCCGTTTGCGGCCCGATGTCGAGCTGGGTCTGGTCCGCGTACCGGACGACGACCTGCCCACCGGCGCCCGTCTCGACGCCCTGGCCGGGGAGCAGATCCGATCCCGCCTCCGCGGGAGCGCGCCCTTCCCGGCTGACGACAAGGACCGGTCCGGCGGCCTTTTCGATTCTCGCTACGGCCACATGGGTCGGTTCGACCTTGGCCGGCTTCGGGACGGCCGGCGGCGGCGCGGGTTCGACCTTGAGCGGGACCGGGTCGGGACGAGGGGCGGGTTTGGGCGTTTCGGGAGCGGGCTGCGGCGGAACGGGTTCGGCCGGCTTCGGCCGGGGCTCGACGGGACGACGTTCCACCGGGAGAGGGGCCGGCCTTTCCTCGGGCGCTTCCTCGGGATCGGGACGGGCCACGCGCGGCTCGTTCTTGCGCGGGACGGACGGGCGCGATGCGAGCGCCAGGACGCCGACCAGCCCCAGGAGCGCGCCGGCGGCGATGAAGAAGACGCGCAGGGACGGACGGTCGCCCGCCGCAGGCCGTCGCACTCGTCGAGAGACCTTTCTCCCGCGGAC
>Ga0187892_10012441_pt1 | contig 10109 bp, 8 predicted proteins | sample MA1701073metaG_FD_139345 | JGI IMG/M metagenome (GOLD analysis project Ga0187892, IMG submission 139345) | Bio-ooze microbial communities from a basaltic lava cave in the Kipuka Kanohina Cave System on the Island of Hawaii, USA - MA170107-3 metaG ...
CGGACAGAAGGACAGTCCCTCGATCCCTCTGTCCCCCTGTCGAACTGTCCCTCTGTCGCACTATCGTTACCGCCCAATGCGACTCGACTCTGTCCAGGTAGGCCAGACCCGCACCTACGGTACCCAAGGGGCGACTAACCCACTGGAGCGGCCGTGGACCAGCGCGATTCGAAAAGAGCCGGTGTCAGGCCCGGTTTGGGCCGGCAGGGAAGGATTGTCGGGCGATCAGCAGTATGACCGGCAGGGGCACGGGGGTCCCGACCGGGCCCTCCTCATGTATTCCTCGCACCATTACCCGAGGTGGCGGGAAGAATGGGGCCGGAAGGACATCGGCCCGGGCGGTTTTGGCGAGAACCTGACCGTCACCGGATTGACCGAGGACCTCGCCTGCCTCGGCGACATTTACCGGATCGGGGATGTCCGGATCGAGGTCTCTTCGCCCCGGCTGCCCTGTCAGAACCTTGCCCGGCGCCATCGGGTCGTGGACCTGGTGAAGACCATCACCCACAACCACCGGTCCGGCTGGTACCTGCGAGTCCTTCAGGAGGGGTGGCTCGAAGCCGGCATGCCGATGGCCCTGGTGGATCGTCCCTACCCGCAGTGGACCGTCCGCCGGGCGGCCACCGTCAACAGGCTTCGCCTGGACGCTCCGGAAGAGGCCCGGCTTCTGGCGGCGTGCCCCGCACTCCAGCAAGGCTGGCGGGACCGACTCCTCGGCGGGTTCAGCCCTCCGTCGACACCGTCAGCTTGAAGCCGTCGGGGTCGGTCACGTCGAATGCACGCGATCCCCACTCCGTGTCGTAGGGCTCTGCATCGAGCTTGACCCCGGCCGACTTGGCCCGCGCGGCGATGCCGTCCACGTCCTGGGCCACTCCAATCCAGAGCCGCATCCCGACACCCTTGATCCGATCGCGACCCTTTTTCCAGTCGTCCTGACTCAGCCCGAGACGCGCCTCCCCGGCCCGGAGCATCACGCCGAGGAGCTTGCCGTCCGCTTCCCAACGGTCTTCGACTTCGAAGCCCAGGCCCGCGTAGTACCGGATGCTCTTGTCCAGGTCGCCGACCGTGAGGCCGGCGGTCATCTTGGTCGCTTTGGTGGTTTGCGTCGCTTCGGTCATTTTTTCTCTCCAGTTCGTTCTCCGGTCAACATTTCCTTGATCCCCCCGAGCGACGAGAGCACCCCTGTCGCCTCGTAAGGAATGTAGACGACCTTGTTGCTCTGGGGGCTGGTGACCATCTCCTTCAGGGCTTCGAGGTAGCGGATCGCAATGAGATACTGGGCGGGGTCGCCCCCCGAGCCCTTGACTGCGCCGGCGATGCGCTCGATGGCCTTGGCCTCGGCCTCGGCCACCATGAGCCGGGAGGCTGCTTCCGCCTCGGCATGGAGAATCGTCGCCTGCCGGTCGCCCTCGGCCTGGTTGATCTCCGATTGGCGGATGCCCTCCGCCTGGAGGATCCGGGATTGCTTGTCCGCCTCCGCGGTGAGAATGGTGGCGCGCCGGTCGCGCTCGGCCCGCATCTGTTTTTCCATCGCATCCCGGATGTCGCGCGGGGGATTGATATCCTTGAGCTCCACCCGGCTCACTTTGGACCCCCATTTGTGGGTCGCTTCATCCAGGATGGCCCGCAGCTTGGCGTTGATGGTATCGCGCGACGACAGCGCGTGGTCGAGCTCCATTTCGCCGATCACGTTCCGGAGGGTCGTCTGGGTGAGCTTCTCGATGGCGTCGGGCAGATTCGCGATCTCGTAGGCGGCCCGGACCGGATCGGTGATCTGGGAATAGATCAGCGCGTCGATCTCCACCACCACATTGTCCCGGGTGATCACGTTCTGGCTGGGGAAGACGTAGACGGTTTCCCGGAGATCGATGCGCTCAGTCCGGAAATGCCGCACGCCCTTTTCGTAGGCCTGATGCCACTCGATCGCCCTGGGCTTGTCGACCCACGGCACAATCAGATTGATGCCCGAGGGAAGGGTCCGGTGGTACTTGCCGAGGCGCTCGATCACCATCGTTTGCGCCTGCTGGACGATGCGAATGCCTTTGGCGAGGGTGACCAGCGCGAAGACCGCGATAGCCCCGACCAGAATCAAGGTAGGTGTCATACCTCAGCTCTCCGGTTCGACCGTCAACGTCGTGCCATCCACTTGAAGCACCATGACCCGAGTGCCGGGCTCCAGAATCGAGTTGTCCGAGGACATGCCCCGCCAGTCCTCGCCTTCCACGATGACCCGGCCGGTGCGGTGTCCGGGGGCAATTCGCTCGGTCACGTAGCCGGTCTTGCCGATCAGCGCCTCGGGCCCGGTCCGGAGGGCCGTTGCCCCCGAGGGGAGGAATCGGCGCGTCAGGGCGGGCCGAAGTGCGCCCATGCTGAGCAGACTGGCGCCGGCAAAGGTCAGGATCTGCGCGACCGGGCCGGTGAAGGGCAGCAGACCCACCACCCCCGCGGCGGCGCATCCGATCGCGACACAAGCAAGCCAGAAGCCGGACGTGAACATCTCGGCGATGAGCAGGAGCACGGCCCCGACGAGCCAGATCATCCAGTCGTCCACGCAAGGAATCTAGCAGACGGACAGGCAGACAGGCGGGAGGATGGGAAGACGGGAAGACGGGAAGACCGGAAGGCAGGAGGTGCGTCGCGGTAGATTACTCCCGAGCCCCAACCTCATGATTCCGTACGTGCATACCCCCCGCCGTGTTCCCGGTGGCCGGTCTCCGAGCGACCGGCGCCGATTTCTCCTGGCCCTGAGTTGTGTGGCGGTCTTCGTCGCTGCGGCCGGCGCGTGCCGTTCCGAGGTGACCCCTGCCGCGTGGGAAGACGGCAACGGATTCCGGTCCCGGGCATTGAACGTCTCAGGGTCCAAGCCCGGGTTTACCTCTCTTCCTGCATCCCAAACCGGAATCCGGTTCGAGAACCGGGTGAGCGATTCGCTGCTCTTGCGGAACCGGATCCTGGGCCAGGGCGCCGGCGTATGCCTCGGCGATGTGGACGGAGATGGACTGGTCGATCTCTTCCTCGGCGGTACCCAGCAGGGCAGCGTGTTGTATCGCAACCTGGGCGAGTGGAGGTTCGAGGACGTGACCGCGCGATCCGGTGTTGCCCTGACGGACCGGCATACGACCGGCTGCGCCTTTGTGGACCTGGACGGCGATGCGGATCTCGACTTGCTGGTGCTCGCGACGACGGGCCCGAACGCGGTGTTCGTGAACGACGGTCGCGGTGGGTTCACGGAGCGTCGCGACCTCGGATTGGATTCCCTTGGCCTGGGTGGGACCACGCTCGCCCTGGCGGATGTGGATCGGGACGGCTGGCTGGACCTGTACGTCGCGAACTACAAGCCATACACACCGGTGGATCGGCTGCCGGCCCAGCAGCGCCAGTTCGGCGAGATCACCCGAACAACGGGGAAGGGCGGAGCCGAAGTCGCACCGGAGTACCGCCGGGATTTCAAGCTGGTCCACCGGGACGACATCGGCGGACTCGCGCTGACCATGCGGGCCGAGCCGGACGCGTTCTATCGCAACGACGGGACGGGTCGGCTGGTCCGGGAGCCGCTGACTGGAGCGGGGAGCCGTTTCAGGGACTCCCAAGGGCGTCTGCTCACCGAGGAGGCCGAGTCCTTTTCACTTTCGGCGCGATTCGCCGACTTCAACGGCGATGGAGCGCCCGACCTGTACGTCGTCAACGATTTCGAGGATCCCGATCAGCTCTGGTTCAACGATGGGAAAGGCGGTTTCCGGCTCGCGGACTGGACCGTTCAGCGGCAGACCAGCAACTCGGGGATGGGGATGGACGTCGCCGATATCAACGGCGACGGCCTGCCGGATTTCTTCGAAGTCGACATGCTGGCGGACGATACCCGCCGGCTCCGAACCCAGGTTCCCACGCATACGGCGGTCGCCAAGCCGCCGGGTGCCTTCGCGGTGCAGCTTCAGCAGATGCGCAACACGCTGTTTCTCAACCGGGGGGATGCCAGCTTTGTCGAAATCGCGGCACTCTCCGGGGTTTCAGCGAGCGGGTGGTCGTGGGGGACGCTCTTTCTGGACGTGGATCTCGATGGCTGGCCCGATGTGCTGGTCGCCAACGGCCACGCCTGGGACGTGATGGACGGGGACACCCAGGAGCGGCAGCAACTGGGGTGGAGCGCAGTGCCGTGGGCGGAGCGACTCACCGAGTTTCCCCGGCTGGCGCTTCGGAACGTCGCCTTCCGGAATCGAGGCGATCTCACCTTCGAGGACGCCGGTGCCAAGTGGGGGATCGGGACCGAGGAGGACATCTCGCACGCGCTGGCAGCCGCGGATCTCGACGGCGACGGTGACCAGGACGTGGTGATCAGCCGGCTCAACGCCCCGGTGCTGGTGCTGCGGAACAACGCCGCCGCCCCCCGGGTGGCGGTCCGGGTCCGGGGAGACCGGCCTAACACGCGAGCCGTCGGAGCCCGCATCCGGGTGCTGGGGGGCGCCATCCCGCTGGCGGAGCGGGAGGTCACCGGCGGAGGGCTGTATCTGTCGCATGGCGATGATCTGGCCACCTTCGCCACGGGTTCCGCCACCAGGGTGTCCATCCAGGTGGATTGGCCCGATGGGCGCCGCAGCCACGTCGACAGTGCTCTCCCCAACCGGCTCTACGAGATCACGACCGCGGCGGCCGCTGTTCCGGAGACCACCTCCGCGACCGCGGCGGCACCCCTCTTCGAAGACGCGACCGCACTGCTCGGCGGCCACACCCACGCCGAGGACAGCTTCGACGATTGGAGCCGCCAGTACCTCTTGCCCGATGCGCTCTCGCAGCTTGGCCCCGGCGTGGCCTGGTTCGATCTCGACCGCGATGGCGACGAGGATCTGGTCGTCGGCGCTGGAAGAGGGGGCCGGCTCGGGATCTTCCGGGCCGAGCGCGGACGCCTGGTTTCGCAGGCCTGGTCGGGCCCGGTTGCGGCAGCCGACCTCACGACCGTCCTCGGCCTGGCCGACGGAGGGGGCGGCCAATTGCTCGCGGGGGTCTCGACCTGGCAAGCGCGCACTCCGGAGGAGCAGTCGCTTCCAGCCGTGGTGGGGATTGCCCTAACCCGCGGTGTCCCGGCCGGCGGGGTCGAGAGCGTCGTGGGCCCGGGCGGGTCGGCCACCGGGCCGCTGGCTCTGGCGGACTACGATGGCGATGGCGACCTGGACCTGTTCGTCGGTGGACGGGTGGTGCCGCTGAGCTACCCCCTCGCGGCATCCTCGGGACTCTATCGCAATACCGGCGGACGCTGGGTGCCCGATGAGGCGAACACCGCCGTGCTGCAGCAGGTCGGGCTCGTCTCAGCCGCGACGTTTGCCGATGTCAACGACGACAACCTGCCCGATCTGGTGCTGGCACGGGAGTGGGGATCGCTGCTGCTCCTGCTCAACACCGGCCGCGGCCGATTCGTGCCCGCTCCCTCATCCTGGGGTTTGGAGCGTTGGCGCAGCAGGTGGAACGGAGTCACCGCCGGAGACCTGAACGGCGATGGCCGGCTGGATCTCGTCGCGACGAGCTGGGGCCGCAATACGGCATTCCCGGCTACGCCGGAACACCCGCTCGTCCTGCTGCACGGACCGTTCGGCGCGCGGGGCGAGACCGAAATGCTGCTCGCGCGCAAAGATCCCGGAGGACATGAGCTGACGCCACTCACCCCGTATCCCCGCGTTCGTCTGGCGGTTCCCGCTGTCGCCCGGCGCTTTCCGACGTTCGGCGCGTACGCGGGCGCCAGCCTGGACCAGCTTGTGGCGGCAGTCGGCGGCCGGGTCGAGCGGCTCGAGGCCACGACGTTCGATCACATGCTGTTTCTCAACCGGGGCGACCGGTTCGAGGCGATCCCTTTGCCCGTCGAAGCCCAGTTTGCACCGGCGTTCTACGCCGGCATCGCGGATTTCGACGGGGACGGATCCGAGGATGTCTTTCTCGGCCAGAACTTCTCGCCCACCGTGGTCGGGGTTCCCCGCTACGACAACGGACGGGGCCTGCTGCTTCGGGGGGACGGCCAGGGTGGGTTAGGACCGGTGTCCGGACGGGAAGCGGGGATCCTGGTGTATGGAGACCAGCGCGGGGCGGGGTACGCCGACTACGACGGGGACGGACGGCTCGACCTCGCCGTGTCGCAGAACGGCGCCCCGACGCGGCTGTTCCATAACCGGGGCGCGCGGCCCGGCCTCCGGGTCAGGCTGGTCGGCCCGCCGGCCAATCCCGACGGCATCGGCGCGAGGGTCCGGGTGGTCTACGGGACAGGAGAGCGCGCCGGCCCGGTGCGGGAGATTTCCGCCGGGTCCGGATACTGGTCGCAAAACGGCGCGGTGCAAGTGTTCGGCCTGTCCGGTGCGCCGATTGAGGTTTGGGTACGGTGGCCCGACGGCCGCGAGAGCCGGGAACCGGTTGCAGGCCAGCGCGAGGTGGTGGTCAGACATTGAAGCGAAACAGGATCACATCGCCGTCCTGGACCACGTATTCCTTCCCTTCGGCCCGCGCGAGGCCTTGTTCCCGGGCGCCCTTCCAGCCACCAGTACGGACGAAGTCCTCGTAGGACGCCGTTTCGGCACGGATGAAACCCTTCTCGAAATCGGAGTGGATGACTCCAGCAGCAACGGGCGCTTTGTCGCCCTGGCGAATGGTCCAGGCGCGAACCTCCTTTTCGCCGGCAGTGAAATAGCTCATCAGGCCGAGCAGGTGATACGCCGCGTGCACCAGGCGGACGAGACCGGATTCCTCGAGCCCCAAAGCCTCGAGGAACGGCTGGCGCTCTTCCGGCGATAGTTCGGCGAGCTCCGCCTCGACTTTCGCAGAGAAGGTGACCACCTCGGCCGTTTCCCCTTCCGCGGCGATCGCCTCCCGCAGCGCCCCAGCGTACTGGTCTGCTTGGGCGATCTCGGACTCCCCGATGTTCGCGGCGTAGAGGACCGGCTTGGCGGTCAGCAGGTTGAAGCCCCGGAACGTCCCGCGCTCCTCCGCCACCACGGACACCGACCGCGCCGGCTTTCCGGACGACAAAGCATCCTGGAGCCGGGTCAGCAGGGCGGCTTCGACCTTGGCCTGGGCATCGCTGCCCTTCGCGGCGCGCGCGGTCTTCTCGAGCCGTTTTTCCACCACGGCGAGGTCGGACAAACCCAGCTCGAGATCGATGATGTCCCGATCGCGGGCGGGATCCACGTTGCCCATGGGGTGCTGCACGTCGGGATCCTCGAAGCAGCGAATGACGTGGACGATCGCGTCCACTTCGCGAATGCTGTTGAGAAACTGGTTTCCCAGTCCCTCACCCTGACTGGCCCCCTGCGCGAGGCCCGCGATATCCACGAACTCCACCGTGGCCGGGACGACTTTCTTCGGCTTGACCAACTCGGCGATCCGGTCCAGGCGCGGGTCCACCACCGGTACGATGCCGGAGTTCGCTTCGATGGTGGCGAAGGGATAGTTCGCGACGGCCGCCTTCGCTGAGGTGAGGGCGTTGAACAGGGTTGATTTCCCGACGTTGGGAAGGCCGACGATGCCGAGACGAAGCACGGGAGTGTGAGGTGCGAGGGTAAGTCAGGGACGGCGATTGTGCTTGTTCATAGCTGCCTCGATGCCCTCGTCGAACCAGCATTCGATGGCCTCGCACATCGGGTCGAGGTCGGCTTCGAGGGCGTCGCGTTCCTCTCGAGTGAACGTATCCAACACGTACTCTGCCAGATCGTCGTGCATGGGCCTCGGGCCGACGCCGATCCGGAGCCGGGCATAGGTCTGGTCTCCGAGTACCTGCTCGATGTGGCGTAGACCGTTGTGCCCGCCCGCGCTGCCGCTCGCGCGAAGGCGGAACCGGCCGAAGTCGAGGGCCACATCGTCCACCAGCACCAGGAGGTCGCGGGCGGGATCGAACGTGACGTCATCCGCGAGGGGAACCAGCGCAGCGCCGCTTCGGTTCATGTAGGTCCACGGCTTGATCACCTGGACCGGCGTGCCGGCGCGATCCCCCTCGGCGACCTTGGCCGGACCGCGGCGGCGGTACCGGCCGAGGCCCCACCGCTCGACGAGCTGGTCGGCGAGAAGAAACCCGGCGTTGTGGCGGGTGTTCTCGTAGTCGGGACCCGGATTGCCGAGGCCCAGGATGGCGCGCAGGGCCTACTCCTTGTCCTTGCCCTTGCCTTTGGATGCTTCCGGCTTGGCGGCCGGCGCTTTGCCTTTCTCGCCCTCCTCGCCTTCCTCGCCTTCCTCGCCTTCTTCCCTCGGCTTGCGGATCAGTTCGGGCTCGGCGACTTCGGCGGCCTCGGCGACCGGCGCGGCGACTTCCTCGGCGCGCGGTGCGACCACGGTGCAGACGGTTTGGCCCCCGGCGTTCAGGATCTCGAGGTTCGGGAACTTGAGGTCCGAGACGTGAATCGAGTTGCCGATGTTGAGCGCGGTGACGTCCACCTCGACGTTCTCCGGGATCTCGGTCGGCAGCACCCGGATCTCGAGCATGTGCATCGTCATGTCGAGGACGCCGCCGAAGTTGCGGACGCCTTCGGGCACGCCGGCGAACTTGATCGGAACCTCGACGGTGATCTTCTCGCCGGCTTTCACCTCGTAGAGGTCGAGGTGAATGATGTCCGCGGGCCGCACCGGATTGCGCTGGATTTCGCGGATCAACGCCTTCACGGGTGTTCGGTCGGCGACGGTGACGTCCACGAGGGTCGTGGACGGGGCAATTTCGGTGAGCAGCCGGTAGAGCGCGGCGCCGTCCACCGCCAGCGCCTCGGGGTCCCGGCCCCGGCCGTAGATCACCGCGGGAATCTTCCCTTCGCGACGCAACGAGCGGGCGCCGCCTTTTCCGGAACCGGTGCGGGGAGCCGCTGCCAGGGATGCCTGTCGTGCCATGGGTCGAGCCTTTCGTTCAATCGAACAGCGAGCTGACCGACTGATCGCTGTGGGTATAGCCGATCGCCTTGGCGATGAGGCCGGCGATCGAGAGCACCTTGAGCTTGTCGAACTGCTTCTCCGGCGGAATCTGAATCGTGTTGGTCACCGCGACCTCGACGATCGGAGCCTCGGTGAGCCGTTGCACCGCGAGGCCGGAAAACACCGCATGCGTGGCGCACAGGTAGATGTCGCCGGCGCCCAGCCGTTTCAGGGCTTTGGCCGCTTCCACCATCGTTCCCGCGGTGTCGATCATGTCGTCCGGGATAATGCAGTCCCGGCCTTCGACATCTCCCACCACGTTGACCGCCTCGGCGACGTTGGCGGCGGTTCTCCGCTTGTCGATGATCGCGAAGGTCGCGTCGAGCCGCTTGGCATAGCCGCGGGCCATCTTCGCGCCGCCCACATCACTCGCCACCACCGTGAGGTTCTTCAGGCCCTTCTGCCGGTAGTGACTGGTGAACACCGGCGCCGCGTAGAGGTGGTCTACCGGCAAATCGAAGAACCCTTGCAACTGGTGCTGGTGAAAATCCATTGCCAGCACCCGGTCCGCCCCAGCCTGGGAGATGATGTTGGCCATCAACTTGGCGCTGATGGCCACCCGAGGCTGGTCTTTCCGGTCCTGCCGCGCGTAGCCGAAGTACGAAATCACCGGAGTGATCCGAGCCGCACTGGCTCGGCGAGCGGCATCCATCAAGAGCAACAACTCGATCAGGTTTTCGGCCGGCGGATTCGTGGGCTGGATGATGTAGACGTCCCGCCCCCGCACGTTCTCATCGATCTTGACGAAGATTTCGCCGTCGGAGAAGCGCCGGATCGTGGCCTTGCAAAGTGTCGCGTTGAGCTCTTCTGCGACTTCCTCAGCAAGCGGCCGGTTGGCCGTGCCGGAGAGCAGCAGCATCGGGCTCCGAGCGATGGACTCGTTCGGCAGGGCCATAGCCGGGTAAAGATAGCAGGGACTAGGGGTTAGGTGCTAGGGGGCGGGCGGGAACAACGCGAAGGGGCTGGGAGATAGGTTGGCTTCGCCTTGTGCCGGTCTCGGCCGGTCCCGATCTTGTGACGGTTGAGCTCCCTTGGTGAGCCGTGACCGTGCACCATCGCTTCCGCAGCCTCTCGAACGCCCTGACGGTCCTGCTCGCATGGGGAATCGCCACCTGCGGCAACCCCGTGAGTCCGGGGGATGAACCCAACGATCCGGGGAACAACGTCCCCGGGCAGATCGCGTC
>Ga0187892_10012442_pt1 | contig 10107 bp, 12 predicted proteins | sample MA1701073metaG_FD_139345 | JGI IMG/M metagenome (GOLD analysis project Ga0187892, IMG submission 139345) | Bio-ooze microbial communities from a basaltic lava cave in the Kipuka Kanohina Cave System on the Island of Hawaii, USA - MA170107-3 metaG ...
CCTTAATGACAGCACTCGTACTTTCCGGAGTCACCTGTGTCGTGACGCTCGGAGGCGGGCTCCTCGCGCTCCGTTTACAAGCATATCGTGGCCTCGTGCTGGCGTTTTGTGCAGGAGCGCTAGTCGCCGGTGCGCTGATGGATGTCATCCCTGATGCGTTGGAGCTATTAGAGTCGGTACAAACTGGCTGGCACCACCATCATTTGCTGTTTTCCTGTAGTTTGGGATTTTTGCTCTTCTACTTATTTGAACATGCCGCCCATCATAGCGACACGCACGATCATCCCGCGCACTATAATCACACCTGCCAGGCGGGAGCATGGGGTGCGGCGGGAATTGGCGTGCATAGTTTTTTTGACGGCGTTGCGATCGGTGGAGCGTTTCAAGCAGGGGGAGACATTGCCTGGGTGGTTGCGCTTGCTGTGCTGCTCCATAAAATTGCTGATGGTGCCAGCACGGTAGGGATTATGTTAGGCACAAAGCACAGTACCAAAGCGACTCTTTTCATGCTGGTCGTGACTGCGCTTGCTCCTCTTGCCGGAACTCTGGCCCAATCTCTGTTTGTGATGCCACCGTCCTTACTGGCGCTGGTGCTGGGGTGGTTCGCTGGCGTTTTTCTCTACTTGGGAGCGAGCAGTCTGCTCCCTGCCGCTCACGAAGCCGGGCATTCACGGTGGTTGCCACTCGCGACCATGAGTGGGGCTGTGTTCATTTACCTGATACAGCGGCTAGCGGAATAAGATAGGAAAATCCCCTCTGCGCGTTCGAGGGGACTGTCCTCCGCCCTGGGTGCCGAGAGTAGGAACATCATGAAGCGTGACCTTTACATATCGGAGGTCACCAGGCCAATACGGATAGCGTAACGCACCAAACCGGCGATGTCGTGGATGTCAAGTCGTTCCATGAGCTGGGTGCGGTGCGTTTCGACCGTCTTCACACTGAGATTCAGTTTCGCGGCAATTTCTTTCGTCGTGTTTCCTTCAGCGATCAATTGCAGAATCTCGCGCTGTCGGAGAGTGAGCGGAGCAGGAGAGGAGAGTTCGGTGTCGGTTTTGCTGGCAGGACCGCCAGTTGTTCGTTGCAGGTAATCAGCGATGACATGAGTGGAGACGGCGGGGCTCAGGTATTTCTCTCCCCGCATAACTGATTTGACCGCCAGTTCCAATTCTGTTGGGGCCGCATCTTTGAGAAGGTAACCCGATGCTCCGGCCTGTAAGGCTTGGGTGACATATTCTTTCGTGGCATGCATAGACAACATGATGACGCGGACCTGGGGACACTCATGGGTAATTTGTGCGGTGGCGACCAGTCCGTTCATCTCCGCCATCGTAATGTCCATGAGAACCACATCAGGAGGATTCGTCTTGATGACCTCAAGTGCTTCGCGGCCGTTACTCGCTTCGCCAATGACTTCGGTGTCTGCCATTTGTTCGAGTAACGTGCGGAGGCCAGCTCGGACGAGAAGATGATCATCGACAAGTAAGATACGTGTTGGATTCATTGTTCCCCTTTCCTTACGACCGGGAGCGTGACGTGAATTTCTGTTCCTTGTTCAGGAGCCGAGTCGATCATCATCTGACCCCCAGCCAGACGGACACGTTCTTGCATTCCAGGGAGTCCCATACTTGCTCCCAGGGCAGCTCGTTCCTGAGCGGCTGGAACATCAAAACCTCTGCCATTATCACGGAGAGTCAGAACCACAGATGATGCGGTCTGGTGCAGATCGACCCAGACATCTTTGGCATTGGCATGGCGGATCACGTTGGTGACCGCCTCTTGCACGATACGAAAACAGGTGGTGGCAATGGTTGGACAAAGGTCGAGTGGCAGCGGAGGGGTTGTCACATGGACAGCAAAGCCACCACGTTCGGCTTGCCGTTCCATATACCAGTTCACTGCGGAGGCCAAACCCAATTCGTCGAGCATCGAGGGGCGCAAATCAAGGGAAAGATGGCGCACTTGCTGTAACGTACGATCGACGATACCCAAGCTATCCTCGAGGCGGGTGTTGAGGGTTTCAGGTTGTCGCTGCGCAGCGTGAAGATTAAATTTTAAGGCGGTGAGCGCTTGTCCAATTTCATCGTGGAGTTCACGCGCCAGACGACGACGTTCGCTTTCTTGCGCGTCCAGCACTTGGCGGGAGAGCGTATGTAACCCCTCTTCCGCCTGTTTCCGTGCGGCAATCTCTTGGGTAAGCTGGGTATTGGCAAAGGAGAGAGCTGCGGTACGTTCTTCCACGCGACGTTCCAGATCCGCTTGTGTCTGCCGCAGTGCGTTCTCCACTCGTTTACGCTCTTCGATCTCAGCTTGTAAGGCGCGATTGGCTTGTACCAACGCCGAGGCCTTTTGCCGTTCAGCATTGATCACTCGCACGAGATCTCGAGCGAATAACATCATCTGCTCATGATCCATTGCAGAACGAGAGGGAATTGCCGTTATGGTGGAACTACTGTCAGTCGTGGTTGTCCGTGTTTCTTGCTGGGAAGTGTTCCACAAGCGGTTGATTTGCTCCCGCAGCGCAAGCGGGCTAAAGGGCTTGACGAGGTAATTCCGCACCCCAACTGCCCGCCCGCGTTGCTTATCTTCGAGGCGTGCTCTCGCGGTTAGCATAATGATCGGAATACGTGCAGTTTGGGGGTCGCTTTGTAAGACTCGGGCAACTTCGATGCCACTCATCCCCGGCATCATCCAGTCGAGAACAAGGAGGTCTGGATGAAGAGTTCGAGCTAACTCTAACGCTTCTCTCCCATCCGCCGCCTCAACAATGTGATACTCAGGATCATTGAGTGTCAGACGTGCCAACGCCCGAAGATTGGGATCGTCATCTGCGAGCAATATCGTTTTCATACGTGTAAGGAAGTATCCACAGCCTGCTGGAAGAACCTTAGCGTGTCTACTGCCTCTAAATCAAGAGAACGAAAAAGCCGCTTGCTTGCTTCATAGTCGCACGACAGTATAGAACACATTTGGAAAGGAACCGCATGATGAGTGGACATTCGCTTTTTGATCTGACTGGAAAGTGTGGGTACGTGACTGGAGGAGGTTCTGGTTTAGGGCGGGCTATTGCCCTCGGACTTATTGAGGCTGGCGCTACCGTAATCGTCAGCGACATCAATCTTGCTGCTGCTCAGAGTGTCGTGGAGGAGATCCGGAGTAAAGGAGGTCACGCGGTCGCCCTGCGAAGTGATGTCGCGCGCAAGGCCGAGGTGGAGGAATTGATCCGTGTCACGACTGATCAACTTGGATGTCTTGATTTTGCCTTCAATAATGCAGGCATCCTCAAAATTGCGAAACCCGAAGACTTGAGCGAGCAAGACTGGCAGGCGGAACTCGACGTCGATCTGACTGGAGTGTTCTTGTGTGCACAGGCTGCGGGGCGCTACATGATTGCCCACGGAGGTGGAAAAATCATCAATACGGCCTCAATTTCAGGGATGGTGGTGAACTCAGGCTTGACCTACTCGGCTGCTAAAGCGGGTGTCATTCAACTCACACGCGTCTTAGCCTTTCGCTGGGCAAAGCATCGTGTGTTCGTGAACTGTTTCAGTCCCGGCTACATCCGTACCGGGATGACCGCTCCCCATTTGACTCGACCAGAAGTCGAGCAAGAGATGCTCCGACAAACCCCCCTGCGGCGACTAGGAGAACCACGCGATTTGGTCGGGGCGGCGATTTTTTTGGCGTCTGCGGCATCCGACTTTGTGACCGGCCAGAATCTCATTGTCGATGGTGGAGTGACATTAGCGTAAACAGATATATGTCAAAAAAATAACAATTTGATCATTTTTGGCAAAATTTTGCCATCTTTCTATTCTCTAAACCCCAGATAAATCTGTCGTTTCTCCTGGTCCGATATTTGCTCCCTTTCTACAGGTTGGCAAACCTGACAAAGGCAAACTACTCGAAAGGGTGGGGCGCAAAGCTACTGGCCTACGTCCGGCCCGAAACCGGATAGGGTCGCAGAGCTGCCGGGCGAACACGAGCTGCTTGAAGCTGTGTGGTTCTGCACGGTGACAACCAAAACCGGGAGAACCTGCTATGTCACCTCAGCCTTCTTCTCTTTCCCCATTGACACCTCAGACGGTGGCCATTCCTTTATTAGCTTCAGTCAACGCGAAATCTGAGAGTGAAGCGAATGCCTTACTCAAGGACAAGAAATCGCGCTGGATCGATGTTGCTATTACCGGTGGGATCATTGGGCTACTTCTCGCACTTCTCGTTCCGATGTTAGGGAAACAGGAATTGGTGCTGCCAAACGTGAAGCAAAGTTTGGTAGAGCATCTACGCTTCACCAGAGCAGGGGCAGTCAGCCGTGGAGCACACTTCCGCGTGTCCTTTCAAGACCATGCGTATGTGATTCAACAACTCCAGGATAGTGATGGAGATGGAGTATGGACGACTGATGCCGCGCTGCCGATCTGGCGGATTGCATTGCCGACGACCGTTGTCATAGAGGCAGAGGGGATACGAGCGGTGGAGTTTGATAATCGGGGATTAGTAACCCATGGACAGAATCAATATGATGGTATGATTACCATTCACATGCGCGATATCCAGAACGGGCGGTCAGCAACAATTCGGATCTTGCCCTCGGGACAAGTGCAGGAGACGTAGGGATGAGACAGGGGGACATGGGGGTTTCCCTTGTAGAGATGATGGGGGTGATTGCCATCGGGTCGATCGTGACCGCGTTGGCGGTGCCGAATTTTTCGGCAATACGGGAGACGTATCGGCTTCGGGGTGCGACCCAGGAAATCTTCATTACCCTGCAGGGAGCACGCATGGCTGCCGTCAGGGAAAATAATCGACAGCGCTTCTATCTTGTAGGGAATACCTACGTCGTTCACAACGACCTCAACAATAATGGCATTGAAGATACGGGCGAGCCGAAAAGCCAGAAAAACATCCAGTGGAACGCACACGGGGTTTCTCTTGCAGGGATGTCAGCCGCGTCGGCTCTCACGTTCCTGCAGAACGGAACTGCGATCATAACCGGTGGGATTAGTGCGATAACAGTGACAAACGCCAGCGGAGATCAGAAGATGATCCTCGTCAGTCCGGGAGGGCGTATTCACATTAACTAAAGGAGGTACAGCTCGTGACACAGAGGTACCGAGGGTGGCGGTCTTCTGGGCGAGGGTTCACGCTTCTTGAGGTTTTAGTAGCAATGGTCGTGTTTTCTGTCTCCTTCCTCGGCTTCGCCCAATTACAAGTTGGAAATATTCAAGCGAATACGAAAGCGGCGCGGAGAACTTTCGCGACGACCTTTGCTCAGGAAACGCTAGAACGGATTCGCAACGGAGCGGGGTGCGCTAATAATACCTCAACGCAGGGTGCTATTACGTACTCTCTCGTATGCACCATGAGTGCGGGCCCGAATAATACGCAAGATGTGACGGTGACCGTAACGTGGGCGGACCCAACGACGAGTTCTGTGGTGTTGCAGACGCGGATCTAGCCGTGTTCAGCCAGCTCTATCACAGACGGGAGAAGAATGTCGGTTTCACGGTGATAGAGCTGCTCGTTTCTATTGTTAGCGTCAGCCTCATCATGACGGCAGTCATAAGTTCCTTAGCCGTCCACAACAAAGCCGCTATTCAACAAGATCGTCTTGTGTCGATGGAGGAGAACTTGCGGGCGGGCATGGGCATGATTGCTGAAGCCTTGCGCAATACCGGATATGGGGTTCCACGTACGGCGCTTAATCTATGGTTAGGAGACAGCAGCTTCTCTACTCTCCCCCTCAATATTGCGACTGCACAGCAACTGAAGCTGGCAACCTGTACCTCACAACCGGTGGCAACACTTGCTATACAGTCTGGAGTAAATGCAACGACACTAACGGTGAACTCGGTCTCTGGGCTGAGTGTCAATAAGTCGATTTGGATCGGACGCAGCGAGTTCGCGAAAATTACCAATACCGACGGACGTACTATCGTTATCGACACCAATATGACGACAGCTGGCAATCAAGGAATTTTCCGCGCCTATCCTATAGGCACACCGATTTGTCGGATCGATATTCTCACGTTTACTGTAGATCCTTCGACAAAGCATCTGACCCTGCTTCGAAACGATGTTCCTGGTGCCCAGCCGCAGCTTGTGGCTGAAGAAATCATTAGTCTCGTGATCACCCAAGTGACTCAAGGACGTCTCTATCGCGTCACACTGACCGGAAAGACTAAGAACGTGGAAACCAACACTGACGTCACCCGCACTCTAGCGTCTGAGATCGCTCTTGTGAACGGATGATGTGAGAGACAACGATGAACATTGTTGATAAGTTGACCCAACTGAACAAATGGGTCTCGAACTCTCGGCAAACGAAAGCTGTTTCATTCGCAGTCCGATGTCGTTGCGTCGTCATCACCCAGGACGGCGTCGCACTCGTCTTGGCGTTGTTGACGATGATGGTGGTTTCTATGATCGGGCTTTTTAGCTCTGTCACTGGACAGACAGAGTTGAAAGTGGCATCGAATGAGCAAAACGCGAAAAAAGCGCTCGCTGTTGCAGACGCCGGAGTTCGTCATGCGCTTCGCTTGTTAGGCACAAGCGGAAATGGATACCAGAATGGCTTTAACGATGAATTGAGCAATAATGGAACCGGAGGCGCGTTTGCAGTAGCAGGAAGTGCGCTGACGGCATACCCTGGGGAAGCAACACAGTATCGCTTCTTCCAATTCGGCGGCAGCGGGTCAGGAGACGGGTATTATATCCGAGTCGTAGATAATAACGATGCCGATGGGAGTCAGAACACCGATACCGACCAGAAGCTTATCCTGATCTCCCGCGGCAAGGTGGGGACTGCCGAAAAGACCATCGAAGCCTTGGTTTCACCATCGACACCGTGCGCGATCACTACTGGAGATCGCCTTGATGTAAGTGATGATGTCGGGAGCTCGGATCTCCAACTCAATACAGTCGATGGCTTTGGCGCCTGTGTGCATGCCAACGGTTCGTTGAACGTTAGTGGAAGTGCCTCATTCCCTGATGGGGCATACTCAAGTTTAGGACAACCTCCGGGAAACTGTAATGGCAATCCAGCTATTGCTGGCGGGAACTGCAATAACGTTCTGTGGAATCAGCCGCTACGAGACATGCCCAATACTAACCCTGGATGGTATGGCAAGTGGGTGGCAGACTTAGGGAATGCTGATCCCGCCGGGCCATACTATATTTTGCATCCTGCAACAAACACCATTCGCAGAGGAGGGGGATGCAGCTTCACCACTACACCCTCTACCGCTCCTCTCCTCGTTGGTCAGTGTGGTTCTAATGTTCCGTATCCTTCTCAGATGCTTCCTGGAGCAATAAGTTCTGTGGATCAAGCTGGACCCAGCTCTTTGACGGGAATAACGCTATCCAACGCTAACGGAGGAACGTGTACGTTTAGTGGGAACAACATTCCGCCTGGGATTTACTACTGTGAGGGAATAGTGCAAAACGCGGGGCAAGTAAGCGGCAACGGAGTTACCATTATCTCCAGAGACGACATGAGCTTTACTGCGCAAACGAACTTGTCTGCGTTCTTTTCAGATATGAATAATGGCACGAACGCTGATGAGACCGCGACAACAACTCTCAATAATCTGGCACCTTCACCGGTCAAAGATGCCGCCCTTGCGGCAATGGGATTCTTGCGGAATCTGGTGATGATGGTTGGCAATGATCTCAATTTTAGTGGCGATAATACAAATATCACCGGGATCATCTTGATACACAATCAGATCGCAATGACCGGTGGGAAGACGATTAGCGGGTATATCATCGCGGCTGACGGAATACCCTCATTTCCCGGAGACCCGCATCCGGCGGGAAGCGCGTCGTCTTTGAATATTCCTCTCAATAACTTTGTTGGCACCTCGACGGTCAACTACATGAACTACGGAACCGCGCTTCCTCTTGGTCCGCCGATTCTGCGGGCATGGAACGATGGGCAGTGGTAGTGGGATTGTGGTTTAGTTGCGATAGAAACCAGGTAAACAGGGAGTGAGGAGCGCACGACGATGCGCTCCTTGTTTTACTGAAAACTGACAGCCGAATATGAGCGGATTATTTCCGTACCATCTGAATCTTGTTTGGTCCGTGCCAGCCTTCTCGTAATGGGACCATGAAATACGGGATCAGCGTCATCTTGCGAAACTTCCACTTCCCATTCTCCTGCACGTACTCATCCTCAAATTTTGCTGCAACAAGAAAACTCTCACCGTTGAAAATCGGTTTCGCTTCTAAATAGCTGATTCCGGTGCCAGTGTTGCCGGTGAGGGTGATCACATGATTGTGAATAAACTGTTTGACGAACGGCACTAAATCCGACAACGCTTGCCGATAAAATGCGGCGACTTGGGCTTTGCCTTGCGCTTTACCGAGGTGGGCAAAGTCAATCTCGCCGCTTTCAGCAAAGAGATCCGGAATCATCTCTGGTTTCTTTTCATTTACCGCAATGTGATAACTGTAGCGCAGTTCTTGAATCTCATTGCGGTCCTGCAGTTCCTGTACTTTCGCTTCTAATGCATTGAGGCGAGCTTCGAGATCGGCCATATTTTCCTCCGTAGGTTACAGGTTACAGGGGACAGGTTACAGGTTATGGGAGACAAGGAAGCTCTTTTATACTGTCTCCTGTAACCTCAGTTTTCCCCACTTCAATAAACTCAACTCCATCCTTTGCCGCTTTGGACTTGGTCGGCTGTGGGAAGTTAATCAGTAAGCCAAATGAGATGTTCAAGACACGTAAGTAGTTCTCAATCTGCGTGCGCTCTTTGTGACCAACACTTTCTACCGCTTTGAGTTCGATGACGAGACGGTCACCATTCTCACCGACGATCAAGTCTGGTTTGCCTTCACCGATATAAAACCCTTCGTAGAAAACTGGGACCACCCGCTGCGCTTCATAGGGAATGCGGCGCAGCCGTAATCCGACCTCGAACGCTTTCTGGTAGACCACTTCGTCAAACCCACTGCCCAACTTATCGTAGATATCTTGGGTTAAGCTCCGCAACACCTCAAGAAGCACCATACCCCACCTCCCAAAAGCTGATGCTTCGCACCTACTATGAAACCTTGCTCATCGTCAAGCGCTCCTCATCTCGAAACTTGAAACTCGGAACTCGGAACTCCAAGGTTAACCCTCTTGACCTGTCGCCTAAGGGACGGCATCTGTGGAGCACTACAAACTGAGGAGGCACGTTGAATGCTCGATGTTGAACAGAAGCAGAAATTGGCGTCGTTACTGGCCCAGGAACACGTCGCAGTTGTGACGACACAAGGGGATGAGTGGCCAACAGCAACTATGCAGGCGTTTGCCGAGACTGATACTCTCGAGGTTATTTTGATCATGTTGGAATCAGCTCCGAAGTTTCTTAATCTGCAAAAACGCCCGAACGTCACTGTCCACGTGGATACACGGGATTCCGGCGATGTCCGGTCCTTCCAGATTATTCGTGCCTGGATTGAGGGGGTGGCACGGGAAGTGCCGCGCGGGAGTGCCGAATGGGAGAGCGGGAAAGCGACGTTCCTGAAAAAGAATCCCTTTGAGGAGCCTTTCTTCAAATATGACACTCTACGGATGGTCCGAGTGATCCCCAAACGAGTGTCGTACGCGAATGGACTAGGCGAGTCGTTTAAGGCTGAGTGTTGAGGTTCGGTTTTTCTTGCGGGGCGAAGTAGCTTCGCCCCTACAGAACCTGGGAATTGAAACTCTCATCGGCAATCAAGCGCTCAACATGCGAGCGCATCGCATGTCGGTCTAGCCCGAGATGATCACAGACATAAGCAAAAGAGAAGGGCGCTTCACTGTGATCGCGCACCCACGCACGGTCGGCTTCCCACTGTCGTCGTTCTTTCGATGAGCGGCGCACCTTACGCGGATGAAATGTACTGAGAACATGGAGTGCGTCAGACAACAACGCGAGCATCAGCAGAGATTCGCTTTTGTGGTAGATATTCGCTTGTGGGCGTACCTGGCAGGCAAGCAGAATATCCGGCTGGAGATGGGTTTGTCCTTCGCTGAGCGGTCCGTTCAAGAGAGCAGTTTGGGGTGTTGCTACAGTCTTCATCCTCATCCTCCCCACAGCGCCGTGTCGAGCCGGTCTTGTCATAGAGAGCTCG